>ULXJ01043371.1_pt1 | contig 14559 bp, 17 predicted proteins | sample 1960981 | NCBI WGS metagenome assembly ULXJ01 (sample SAMEA4835830, study PRJEB28245) | human gut metagenome | biome: gut microbiome; material: fecal sample | place: Denmark | collected 2008 | reverse complement strand
CGGGTGCCGCTCCCTCCCTGCTGCTGGCGGAGGGCCGCCGGGGCGGAAGGCCAGGGGTGGAAATTCTGTCCCCGCTGGTGCTCCAGAACCAGGACGGCACCCCCACGGCAGAACTGGACGCCATCTATTTTCGTACACAGGAGGAATCAGCGCCATGAGCGGCACATTGTATCTGGTGGCCACCCCCATCGGCAATCTGGGGGACTTCTCCCCCCGGGCGGTGGAGACACTATCGTCGGTGGACTTCATCGCCGCCGAGGACACCCGGGTGTCCGTGAAACTTCTGAACCACTTTCAAATCAAGAAGCCCCTGGTCAGCTATCATCAGCACAACCACGTCACCGCCGGCCGGGCCATTCTGGACCGGCTGCTGAACGGGGAATCCTGCGCCCTGGTGACCGACGCCGGTACCCCCGCCATCTCCGACCCCGGGGAGGAACTGGTGCGGCTGTGCGGGGAAAACGGGGTGGAAGTGCTGTCTATTCCCGGCTGCTGCGCGGCGGTGAACGCCCTGGCGGTCAGCGGGCTGCCCACGGGGCGCTTCACTTTCGAGGGGTTCCTCTCCGTCAACAAAAAAGCCCGGCGGGAGCACCTGGCCTCGTTGCTGGATGAGGAGCGCACCATGATCTTTCATGAGGCGCCCCACAAGCTGCTGACCACCCTGGAGGACCTGTCCGCCGCCTTCGGTCCGGACCGGCCGGTGGCACTGTGCCGGGAACTGACCAAGCTCCACGAGGAGACCATCCGCACCACGCTGGGACAGGCCCTGGACCGCTACCGGGAGACCGCTCCCAAGGGGGAATTCGTGCTGGTGGTGGCTGGCCGTCCACCCCGGCAGGAAGCTGCCATGACGCTGGAGGAGGCGGTGGAACGGGTGCTGACCCTCCGGGACGGAGGGATGCGCCTGAAAGATGCCGTCCGGCAGGTGGCTGCCGACACGGGACTTTCCAAAAACGAGTTGTATAGCGCCGCCCTGGAGCGGTAAAAAAGCCAAACGCCTCTGCGGCAGATGCCGCAGAGGCGTTTTTTTCGTTTTCATCTGTTCCAGGAGAGACCCGTCACAGATTCTTCAGCTCCTTCAGGCATTTGGGACAGACATTCTTGCCCTTGAAAACCGTGATGTCTTTGGTCCCATCGCAGAAGATGCAGCTTGGTTTATATTTTTTCAGAATGACGGACGAGCCCTCCACATAGATTTCCAATGCATCCTTTTCCGCGATATCCAACGTACGGCGCATCTCAATGGGGAGCACGATCCGTCCCAGCTCATCTACTTTCCTCACAATACCAGTTGATTTCACAGTAGCTCTCCTTCTCCGACTATTCTGATTGGTTTTTATATGCAACACAGACCATATCACAAAAACTCTTAACATGTCAATGACAAATTTGTTATATTTTCCCTATTTTCGACGCAGTTCACAATAATTTAACATCTGCCCGTCACATTGGTGCCCTGACTGTCTGCCAGCCAAGGAGCATGGAATGGGAGATGTTTTCAGGAGGGATTCCAATGGCAATGACATGGGTCTGGGCGGGTATGGTGGTACTGTCCCTGGTCTTTGGGCTGGCCACCGGAAATCTGGACGCTGTGGCCAACGCCGCGTTGGAAGGGGCTTCCTCCGCGGTGGAGCTGAGTCTGTCCATGGTGGGGGTACTGTGCCTGTGGAGCGGCGTCATGGAGGTCATGAACACCTGCGGCCTCTCCGGCGCCCTGGCCAGAGCTTTCCGGCCAGTGCTGCGGCGTCTGCTTCCGGAGGCCAGCCGGGACAGTGAAACGTTGGCGGCAGTGTCCGCCAACGTCTCCGCCAACCTGCTGGGACTGGGGAATGCCGCCACGCCCCTGGGCATCCGGGCAGCCCGCCGGATGGCGCGGGGCTGCGACGGCGTGGCCAGTGACGAGCTGTGTCTGCTGGTGGTACTGAACACCGCCTCCATCCAGCTCCTGCCGGCCACCATTGCCTCCGTCCGCTCCGCCGCAGGATCGGAGAGCCCCTTCGACATTCTGCCGGCAGTATGGCTCTCCTCGGCGTTGTCGGTGACGGTGGGCCTGCTGGCGGCAGCGCTGATGGCCCGGTGCGGGAGGTGGCGGCGGTGAATCTCAGTTCCCTGGTGATTCCGGTGCTGCTGGCTGCCGTGGCAGTCTGCGGCCTGGGGCGGCGGGTGGACGTGTATGCCGCCCTGACCCATGGCGCCGAGGAGGGCCTGGGAGTCCTGCTGCGGATCGTACCGGCTCTGGTGGGTCTTTTGACGGCGGTAGCCATGTTCCGGGCCAGCGGCGCCATGGACGCTCTGTCGGAGCTGCTGGCACCTGTGCTGGAGTGGCTGGGCATCCCCGCCCAGACGGCCCCGCTGATGCTGATCCGGCCGGTGTCCGGCAGCGGCGCTCTGGCAGTGGGCACGGAGCTCATGACCACCTACGGCCCCGACAGCTACATCGGCCGGGTGGCTGCGGTGATGCTGGGCAGCACGGAGACCACCTTCTACACCATTGCCGTGTACTTCGGCTCCGCCGGTATCCACCGCACCCGCCATGCCATGCCCGCTGCCCTGCTGGCAGACCTGACCGGCTTTGTGGCCTCCGCCTTCGCAGTACGGCTGTTCTTTGGAGCTTAAAACGGCGGGACCGCCAAAGGTGGTCCCGCCGCTTGATCGATTGCTTTTTCAGCTTCAAGCCGCTTGTCACGATACCGGGGCAAGATAGGGGTCCGCGATGGACACTCCGCCGTATTCCTCCGCGAAATCCCCGTCCACCAGGAAGCGGACCTCATCCACTGTATCCAGGGAACACAGGGACCGGGCCAGTGCCTCCAGGGTCAGGCCAAGGTCGGCATCTTCCGGCAGCGTCTCCAGTTGGGTAGAGGACAGATTCACATAGCACACGTCCTCCTCCAGCCAGGTGGACTTGACCTGGAATCCCTCCGGCTGGGCCGGATGCAAGGAGCGGTCCTCCGGCCCCGTCTCCAGGGCTCTGACCACAGCGCTGGTCTGCGTATCGCCCTCGTACAGGTCCAGCGTCCGCTCCTCCGCCGCCAGAGCGTTCTCTTCATCCAGGAAGTACAATGTGGCCAGTACCGTACCGATCACGTCTTCGTTACTGGACAGCAGCACATCCCGCGGGGTAAAGGTCTGAATGTCCCGATAGGCCAGCTCCTGGCCACGGACCGTGATGCTGACCACGGCGATCTGGGGAAGCTGGGTCAATGTCAGCGTGATGGCGTAGTCCGCCAGGGTCAGCTCCACGCCTGAAAGAGAGCGATACGCCGACGTCAGGTCCACCAGGGCCTGGGCCCCTTTCAGCTCCAGGGACAGCAACTCCGTCCCGGCGGGAATGGGGTTTTTCAGAGTGGTATCCGAGGGTCCGGCCAACAGCCGCTCCATCAGGGCCTCCGCCAGCTCCCGGGGCTCCTTTCCCTCCTCCAGATAGACGGTCTCCGCCCGCAGGGCATCGCCACCGGGAACCGCACTCAGGTCCGCCTCTACGAAAAAAAGGTCATAGGGGGTTCCCTGCTGGCTGGTGGCCGCACCGTAGGCGCAGCCGCAGATCGCCAGCAGGACCGCGCCTCCCAGCAGCAGAGGCAGCAGCTTCTTCACAGGCTCTCCCCCTCCTTCCTCCAGGGCCAGCGGACAGTGAACACGGCACCGCCGCCGGGCCGATTGCCGGCCTCCACGGTGCCACCCCGGCGCTTGACCGTATCACTGACGATGGACAACCCCAGTCCGGTGCCGCCGGCGGCCCGGGACCGTGCCTTGTCCACCCGGTAGAACCGCTCGAAAATCCGGGGCAGATCCTCCTCGGGAATACCGGCGCCGTTGTCCTCCACCGTCAGCACCACCTGCTCCCCTTCCCGGGCCAGCGTCACCTGGACAGAACTGTGAGGCGGGCTGTATTTCACGGCGTTATCAGTCAGATTGTAAATGATCTGATGGATCTCGTCTTTTGTGGCCAGAACCGTGCAACCCTCCGCCGCCCGGTAGGTCAGGTCGATCTCCTTCTCCTGGGCCACCAGGATCATCATCCGCAGCACCTGCTTGAGTACCGGCAGCACGTCCACCACCGTGGGAGTCTCCAGCACACCGCTGTCCAGCCGGGTCAGCCGCAGCAGGTCCTCGGTGATCCGGCTGAGGCGCTCCGCCTCCGCCCCGATGTCCGACACGAACTCCCGGGCGGTGGCGCGGTCAATGTTGTCCGTCTGCAAAATGGAGTCCGTCAATAGCCGGATAGCCGCCAGGGGTGTTTTCAGTTCGTGGGATGCGTCTGATACAAAGCGGCGCCGGGCATTCTCCGTGGTCTGGAGGCGGTCTGTCAGGCTGTTGAACTCCTGACCGATCTGGGCGATCTCATCGTGGCCCTTGATCTGGGCCCGGTGGCTGTAGGCCCCCTCCCGCACCTGGCGGATGGCGGTCAGCAGCAGGGCCATCTTCCGGGTCAGAGCCCGGGAGAGGACCATACTCAAACACAGCACCGCCGCGCCGATGATGGCGGACAGGCGCAACAGATTGGCCTGAAGGCCCTCCAGCAGCGCGCCCTGGGACCGGTCGTACTCATAGGCGTACACAGCGCCGATGATCTGGTTCTGATACAGCACCGGAGAGGAGGCCCGGCTGCGGAAGGCGCCGTTGCTGTAGTTGGATGTAAAGGCGTCATTGCCCAGCAACGCCTGAACGATCTCCGTGTAAAAGCTGTATTCTCCCACCGCACTGCCGGTCTCCCGGGTGTCGTAGAGGACCCGGCCGGCGTCGTCGGTGACCAGGATCCGGCTCAGGCCCGTCTCCTCCACCACCGCCATGGCGGCGGCCACGTTTTCCTCGGTCAGCCGGTCCAGGCCCGACAGGGAGTACACCATCACCGAGACGCTACTTTGCAGGGTGGTCTCCTTGGAGCGGAACACCAGATCTTCCGACACCAGCAGCGGATATGTGTTCAGCAGAATCAGCACCGCCGCGATGATCAGAATATAGCTGAGGCCGAATTTGAACTGCAGGCTGCCGATGATCCGGCGTCTATCCTTTGAAATAGTACCCCACTCCCCACTTGGTCATGATGTGATCCGGCTCCGCCGGGTTCTGCTCCAGCTTCTCCCGCAGGCGGCGGATGTGGACATCCACCGTCCGGTAGTCTCCGGCGTAGGTATATCCCCACACCACGTTCATCAGATTCTCCCGGCTGTACACCCGGCGGGGATTGCGCATCAGCAGCTCGATCAGGTCGTATTCCTTGGCGGTCAGGTCCACGGTCTCCCCATCCCGAACAGCCACCCGCTCCGCCGTGTTGAGGGTGATGCCCCCCACCGTCAGCAGCGCGCCCTTGTCCTGCCGCAGCCCGGCCCGGCGCAGCAGGGCCCGGACCCGGGCTTTTAATTCCAGAATATTAAAGGGCTTGGTCAAATAGTCGTCGGCCCCGGACTCAAAGCCCATCAGCTTGTCCGCATCCTCGCTTTTGGCGGTCAGCATGATGATGGGCACATTGGAAAACTCCCGGATCCGCATGCAGGCCTCCAGGCCATCCACCTCCGGCATCATGACATCCAGAATGATCAGGTCGAAGCGGCCGTCCCGGGCCAGCTCCACGGCGGAGGCACCGTCATAAGCGCACTCCACCTGATACCCCTCGTTCTCCAGATTGAACTTCATGCCCTTGACCAACAGCTTTTCGTCGTCTACCACTAAGATCTTCGCCATGCGCTACTCCTTCATCGTTGTTTTCTTTTGCCGTTCTTCACGGGTCCTGTCCCACGGTGATCCAGCCCTCCAGCTCCGCCAGCTTGGCCTCGCCGATACCGCTCACCTCCAGCAGGTCCTCCACAGTCTCAAAGGGACCGTTGGCCTCCCGGTAGGCGATGATCCGGCCCGCCAGTACCGTGCCGATGCCAGGGAGCTGGTCCAACTCCTCCACGCCGGCGGTGTTGATGTCCACCGGGTCCACGTCCGGGGCCAGGACCTCCTCCGGTACCTCCGTCTCCGTCTGGACCGTCAGCCCCGGCTCCACGGCGGAGCGGTCCCGCCAGAACAGCGTCAGCACCAGGCACAAAAATGCCGCTGTGATTCCCAGCAATATCCATTCACTTTTGGTTGGTTTTCCTGGTCTGTCCACTGTTGAACTCCCGTATTTTTTTTGGTATACTAATGTATGATAAATGTCGGATTCCGGCGAATGCCGGCGGCGCGCCGCGCCGATACAAAATGATTATATCATAGATCACAGGAGTTGGACATGAAAACAAACCGCTTTTTTTCTGTTTTTTTGCTGCTGGTCCTGCTGACTTCCCTGTTTTTGACTCCGTCGGCTCTGGCGGACGAAACAGCGGCGGCAGACCCGCCGGAGCTGCACTCCCAGGCGGCGCTGCTGGTAGACGCCAACACCGGCTCGGTCGTATACGCCGTCAATGAGCACCAGGAGCTCTACCCCGCCAGTACCACCAAGATCATGACCGCCCTGCTGGTGCTGGAGGCGATCGATCGGGGAGAGTTGTCTCTCAGTGACGAGCTGACCGCCTCCCGCTCCGCCATGACCACGGGGCTGGCGGAGGACGGCAGCACCGCCAACATCAAGGAAGGGGAAGTCATGACGGTGGAGGAGTACCTCTACTGTATGCTGGTGGTCTCCGCCAATGAGGCCTGCAACGTGCTGGCGGAGGCGGTGTCCGGCTCTGTGGAGGCCTTTGTGGACGCCATGAACACCCGGGCCCAGGAACTGGGCTGCGAGAATACCCATTTTGTCAATACCACCGGCCTTCATGACAGCCAGCATTACACCTCTGCCTGGGACTTGTATCTCATCACCGCGGAGGCTATGAAGCACGACGATTTCATGCGCATCTGCGACACGGCCACGGTCACCATCCCGGCCACCAATCTCTCGGAGGCCAGGACCCTCCACACCACCAACTACCTGATCGGCACCTGGTGGTCCCGGGGTTATCTGTACTCCGATGCCCACGGCATCAAGACCGGCTCCACCTCTCAGGCGGGGCACTGCCTGGTGTCCTCCGCCACCCGGGGAAGCCTCAGCTTTGTCAGCGTGGTGCTGAACAGCGAGCGTGTGACCCTGGATGACGGAGAGATCCGCACCTACAGCTTTTACGACACCCGGCTCCTGTTTGATTGGGCCTTTGATAATTTCTCCTATCAGACAGTTCTGACCTCCGATGAGCTGATCAAGGACGTGGACGTGGCCCTGTCCAAAACGGACCGGGTCAGCGTCCACCCTGCCGAGGATGTGGAGCTGCTGCTGCCCAACGGCACCCAGGCCACCGACCTGGAGCGGACGCTGAATCTGGAGGGTCCCGTGGACGCCCCCATCTCCGAGGGGCAGGTCCTGGGCACCATGACCCTCTCTCTGGACGGCCAGGAGCTGGCCACTGTGGATTTGCTGGCTATGGCCGACGTGGAGGCGGACGGCCTGCTGGTATTCTGGCGGGATGTGCAGGTGTTTTTCAGCAAGACGGTGGTGCGGGTGGTCTGCATCGTGCTGGGTGTGCTGATTCTGGCCCTGATCATCTGGAAGCTGACCATTGGCCGGCGCCGTTACCGCTACGGCCGCAGCGTGAACCGCCGGAGCCGTGGCGGCGGATACCGGGGCCGCCGGAGATAATTGCATCACAAGTATGGCAAAGCGCCGGGAACGGTTTCCGTTCCCGGCGCTTACCATTTCATATGGATTTACAGGTACGTCACCAGCTCCTCCAGCGGCTTGCGGTCGCTGTGAAGGCGGGAGGGATGGGCTCCCTCCGCCGGATAGCCCAGGGGCAGCAGGGCGATAGGCACCAGGCCCTCCAACTGCTGAGGGAAGGCGGTGTGGAGCTTCTCCGGCTCAAACATGCCCACGTAGGTGGTGCCAAGTCCCAGATCCGCCGCCTCCAGCATCATCTGGGTAGCAGCGATGGCGGCGTCGATTTCGCCGTGATTCTTGCCGTCGCCCTCCCGCTTCCAGGCCACTTCGGGATCATAGGATACCACCAGCATGACCGGCGGATGGAAGTGAGCGGCGGTGCAGCCGTCCACCTTCTCCAAGGCCTCAGGGCTCCGCAGAACCAGGATCCGCTGAGGCTGGTTATTGTGGGCAGTGGGAGCGTTCCGGCCGCTCTCCAACACGGCCCGGAGCTTCTCCTCCTCCACCGGACGGTCACTGAATTTCCGCAGAGAGTAACGCTCGGCGGACAACGTTGCAAAATCCATTTGGATCTTCCTTTCTTTTGTGAGGATATGCGGATTTTACCACATCCCCGGCGCCGGCGCAATGGTCATTCTCAGCCCTGGCTCTCCTGCCAGTTCTGCTGGATCAGACTGTCGCACAGTTTCCGCCGCTGGGTATCGTAGAACTCCACAAACTTCACCGAGTAGATGTCCGCCACGATGTAGCGGTCCCGGCTCTCCTGATAGATAGTGAGGTAGTTGTTGCCCACCTCGTAGAGAATGCCCTCCCAGTTCACCAGGCCCTGGGTCCCCACCAGAAACGTGACGACCACATAGTTGCCGATGTTTTGGGACAGCATGGCGTTCATGGACCCCTTGTAGGACTCCGCCAGGGTGGTGGGGGAATCCACCACCTCGGAAGGCAGGTGGTTCTGCATGTTCAGACCGCTGCTACTGGATGGCCCACCCATGATATCGGTGGTGGTGACAGTGCCGGGGGTGGTACCGGGGATGGCCGCCTGTCCTCCCGGCAGGACCCTGGGCGCGGCAGGCACAGGCCGGACCCCAGGCATCGGGGTGATCTCACCGCTCCAGTCCATGGGCGGACGGACGGCTGCGGGACCCGCGGCGGAAGGCACCGTGGTCGCCGGATGATCGCTTTGAAAATGTAGCATAGTGACACCTCTCAAGTCAGATAGTATGCATTGGTCGGGTTATAGAAGCAATGGTCGCCGATCCGGGTCTGCCAGTAGCCCACATCCGATGGGAAGAAGGGCCGGCAGGTAGGCCCGAAGGGATTGTAAAACCACAGGGACTCCGCCACGTCCGGCAGACGGTTTCCGGCGATGGCCCAGTCGGCAATGTCATAGTGGATTTGCTCCGGGTGCATGTTGTAGATATTCTGGGGGTTGTAGGCGCCGTTTTCTGTCTCGCTGGCACAGACGAACTGATAGGGCTGAAAAATGATATTGCGGATGCTGCCCTGACCCACGCGGGCGTATTCGCCTCCGGTGGCGTTGACCCGGTTCATCACCACGCCCGCCACGGCCTTCATGCCGTTCTCTCCCTCTCCGCCCGCCTCGCACTGGATCAGACGCGCCAGCAGCTCCCGGTCGGAATATGCCATATGTCATCCCCTCACTTTGGTTGCTGCTCCATGATATGCAAAAGCGCCGGCACAGGTGAACGCGCAAAAAAGCCCTCGCCGGTTGGCGAGAGCTTCTTCATAGATCCATTATCCCTTTTTCTGTTCCGCAATGGCCTGGCGGAACATCTCCTCCGTCTGGAGGATGGAGTTTTCCAGGCTGTACTGACCGGCGTGGTCGGCGTAGCGCCGCTCCATCTCCGCCCGCTCCTCCGGGTGCTCGATCCAGTAGTCGATCCGCTGGGCCAGGGCGTCGGTATCCCCGGCTGGGAACAGGCTCCGCTCATCCAGGGCGAACTGAGGCGTGGCGGACCGGGGAGAGTCGGCGATCACCGGCACCAGACCACAAGCGAAGGCCTCCATGCAGCTCATGGCCTCGATCTCCGCGTCGGAGGTGTGGACGTACAGGTCCGCCATGTGGAGGATCTCCAGCAGCCGGGACGGCTCGTAAAAGTTCATGACGATGGGGTTCGGGAGCTTTTCCGCCAGCTTCCGGTACTTTTTCTCCAGGGGTCCCTTCCCTGCCAGGATCACCTGGATCTCCTTGGCGTGGCGGCACTTGGCCGCCGCCTCGATCAGCTCGTCCTGGCGTTTCTCTCCGGCGTAGCGGCCCACCATCAGCACATTGAAATACCCCTGCATCCAGTCCTCCTTGGGCCGCTTGCCATAGGTGTACTCCGGGCTGATGCCGTTGGAGATCACGTGGAGCTGGGCGGTATAGCCGTGGCGGCGAAGCTGGTCTGCGATCATGTTGCTGGGGCAGTGGATATGGGTGAAGCGGTTGAAAAAGCTGTCCCGGAAACGGTTGTAGACAAAGTCGTTGGCCCGCCGGCTGTTGCCCATGTGGAGGGTAAAGGTGATGTTCTCCGGCTGGCAGTGGAAAGCCGCCGTGTGAGGGATTCCCAGCTTTTCCACATGCTTCAGGCCCATGACCCCCAGGGGGGAGGGCATCATGAAGTGGACCACATCCGCCCAGGCCGCCGCCTTTTCAAACACATGGCGGTTGGGAATGGCCAGACGCATCCCCTGGCTGGTGATCAGGTGCTCCATTACCGGGAAAAACCGCATCTGCCGCACGGCGTACTTATAGTCGGCGGGCTTGCCGGTGGCAATGACCCGCACCTCGTTGCCGTGGTCCCGGAGGGCCTGGGCAAAGCGGCGGGCGCTGATGGTAGTTCCGTTATTGGCGTCGTCAAACTGGTCAATGACCAATACGATCTTCATACATCTTACCGTCTTTCTTCGGGTTTGACCGGGCAGGCGGAAAAGCCTGGCGAGAATTTTATTATATCATTTTTCTCCGATGTTGTCTATTGTCGCAGCCGTTAAAAAGCGGGAAGTTCGCTTTTTCTGACAAAAAAAGAGACCGCTGATCGGCGGTCTCTCCGACGCTCTCAGCGGCCCTGCCGCGCCAGTGCCGCCTCCAGCCCCCGGGCAAACTGGTCCGGGCAGGAGGTATCCTTATAGCCGCAGCGGATGCCCTTCAGCCGGGCAATGGCCTCCTGCGCCGGCATCCCCTTCACCAGGGAGGCGATACCCTGGAGATTGCCGCTGCAACCACCCAGAACCTCCAGCCGCTGGATGATGCCCTGGTCATCCACCTCCACCCGCATCTCCTGGGAACAGACGCCCCGGGGACGGAAGGAATAAGTCATGGTACTCTCTCCTCTTCTGTGGTCTCGCCGTTCAGAATAGCACACCGGGTAAAAAATAGCAAGGAAAACCGCAGATGTCCCTTGACAATATCGATATTCGATCATATACTTAGGGCAAGGAGAAATAACGATATTCGATATAAGGAGGCGAAACCGTGGCCAGGGAAAAATTCCAGACATTGACGGAGCAGATGTTCTACATTCTGCTGTGCCTTCGAAATGAGTGCTGCGGCGCCGACATCATGGCCCAGGTCCAGGCACTGACGGCGGGCCGGGTCAATGTGGGGCCGGGGACATTGTACAACTTGCTGGAGCAGTTTCTCTCCGCCGGCATGATTGCCGAGACAAAGGTGGAGGGACGCAAGCGCAGCTATCTGATCACAGAAACCGGCAAAGCCGCCCTGGCGGAAGAATACCGCCGGCTGCGGCTGCTGACAGCGGACTACGAGGCCTGTACAGGAGAGGAGGAACGCCCATGAAAACCACCAAGCGGGAACTCAATCTGTATCAGCTCTACGACTACCAGGGCGTAGAGCGTCACCTGGCGGCCATGGCTGCCAAGGGATGGCGACTGGAGCGGATTGGGACCTATTTCTGGCATTACCGCCGGACGGAGCCGGCGCGGGTGACTTACGCCGTCACCTACGTCTCCGATGCCTCTATTTTTAATCCTCGTCCTACGGAAAACCAGGAGCGTCTGGATGAATTGTGCGCCGCCGCCGGATGGGAGAAGGTCTGCGACTGGGCCCAGATGCAGGTTTTTGTCTCGGAACAGCCGGACCCAGTGCCTCTGGAGACGGAGGACGCCGTCCGCATCGCCGCCATTCACCGCTCCATGAAAAAGAATTTTCTGCCCAGCAATTACGTTCTCCTGGCGCTACCGCTGCTGTGGCTGTTCATGGCCTTCAGCGATTTCCGGCGGGACCCCATCGACTTTTTCTCCAGCGGCACGGACTTTTTCCTGATTTTGCTGAGCATCCTGCTGCTGGCCCTCCAGGGCGTGAACCTCTCCGCCTATTACCGCTGGCGGAAGCGGTCTCTGGCCGCTGTGGCCCAGGGCGGCCCCTGCGCTGCCACCGGCGGCTACCGCCGGTTTAATCAGGCGGCACTGGGATTTCTGGCGGTCCTTACAGCGGTGTATCTGGCATCCCTGGTGCTGTGGCAGCGGACCTCGGCGGGCGTTTACGTACTGTGGCTGCTGATCTTTGGATTGATCCTCCTTGCGGTGCTTTGCACCCGGGAGGGATTAAAACACATTGGGGCCCCCAAGCGGCTGAACATGGCCCTGACCCTGGCGGTGGATGTGATCCTTGCGGTAGGAGCCATCAGCCTGCTGACCTTCGGTATCCTGCGGCTGGGCTGGTTCACCGGCGAAGGGGAGACTTATCTTTATCAGAATCAGGAATGGCAAACGGACCCGCCTGTCATTCCCCTGACGGCCGGGGACCTGACCGGTATCTCCTATGGCCATATCCGGCGGTGGGAGTATGGCAGCGGCTCTCCCTTCATGAGCCGCCGCACCTGGTCCGAGACTGCCTGCCAGGACGAATCCAACGGCGATGCCCGGTATCACCTCAGCTACACCGTTACCCGCACCGGCATCTCCAGGCTTTACGACCTAGTCCTCCAGGAGACCATGGCCAACGACGATCCCGATTTCTGGACCATCACCTGGCAGTCGGCGGACCCGGAGCCCTGGGGCGCAGACACCGTCTGGCGCAGATATATGGATGGCACCGCCACAGACACGTGGCTGCTGTGCTGGCCGAGCCAGATCGTGGAGCTGGAGCTGGACGGAGCGCCGGACAGCGTCCAGATGGCAACTGTGGGAACGGTCCTGGCGCCGGAAAAATAACCGCGCACTGTGGACACACGACCGATCCACGCATTCCCTTCCCTTATAGGCCGCCAACTACAACATTGTCAATCGCAAACATACCATTTTGCGCCAAAAGGCCGCCCTTTCGGGCGGCCTTTTGGCAGGGGGGAAATGACAGGACTGAATGCGCGCTCAGGCCTGCTGGGTGCGCTTCTGGGTTTTCTGCTCCAGCACCAGCCGGTCGGCGATCATGGCGATGAACTCACTGTTGGTGGGTTTTCCCTTGGCGTTGGAAACCGTGTAGCCAAAGTACTTCTGCAACGTCTCCAGGTCGCCCCGGTCCCAGGCCACCTCAATGGCGTGGCGGATGGCACGCTCCACCCGGGAGGCGGTGGTCCCGAACCGCTTGGCAACTTCAGGATAAAGGACTTTTGTGACGGCATTGATCACGTCCATATCGTCCACGGCAATCATGATGGCCTCCCGCAAGTACTGATAGCCCTTGATGTGGGCGGGAACGCCGATCTCGTGGATTACGGCGGTCACCAGGTTTTTCAGCTCCGACGGTTGCGTCATTGCCACCGGCATGGGATCCAGGGCAGTCCGCATCCGGTCCATCAGGGTCTCCGGCTCACAGGGCTTGGGCAGGAAGTAGCAGGCACCCAGCTCCCGGGCTTCCGCCACCACCTGATCACTGCAGAAGGCAGACAACAGCACCACCTTGGGATTCCCCAGCTCTTTGAGCTGCTTCATCACGCTGAGGCCGTCCACCACCGGCAACACCACATCCATTACCACCAGGTCGGGCTTGTGCTGTTCCGCCAGCCGCAAAACCTCCGCTCCGTCTCCGGCGGTGGCCACCACGGTGAACTCCCCGGCTTTTTCAATGGCCTCCCGCAGCATGGCGCGGAATTCTTCGTTGGCGTCTGCCAATAGTACGGTTCTTCTGATGTCCATGTTTTCCCAGTCCTTTTTTCAGAATTTTTCAGCGGTCAACCTGCTTTTCAGCGAGACTCCGCGCCGTTTTTCCACACACGGCGTTCCTCGCCCCCTTTGCGACGGATTCGCAAAGCTTGAAATCACGTTTTCTATAAATTACCATAAACTTACAGGCTTTGCAAGCGCCAACTGTAAATAAATTCCAAGAAATATTCGACGCTTTTCTCGGAAGATGGAAACATGGCCTTTTCTTTCGACGGCCTTCGTGTTAAAATCAGGCTATCTTACAAAAAAGGCGGGGGATGAAATGGAGCTGGTGGAACAGATCCGGACCTTTCAACCCTGGAACCAGCAGGAGGAGCGGGACCAGGCGGAAATGCTGCGGCGGCTGGAGGGCGGCGAGCAACTGTATACCCGGGACAACACCGCCGCTCATCTGACGGCCTCGGGCTGGGTGGTGAGCCCGGACCGGCGGCAGGTACTGATGGCCTGGCACAATCTGTACGGCTCCTGGGCCTGGTTGGGCGGCCACGCTGACGGAGAGCGGGACCTGCTGGCAGTGGCGCTACGGGAGGTCCGGGAGGAGAGCGGACTGACAGCGGTGCGACCAGTGTCACCGGAGATTTACTCCCTGGAAATCCTGACCGTGGACGGCCATGAAAAGCGGGGTGCCTATGTCTCTTCCCACCTGCATTTGAATGTAACCTATCTTCTGGAGGCAGACCCGGCAGATGCGGTACGCCGCAAGCCTGACGAAAACAGCGCCGTGGGCTGGTTCAGTCTGGAGGAGGCGGTGGCCGCCTCCACGGAGCCCTGGTTCCGGGAGCGAATCTACAAAAAACTCAACGCCAAGCTGACGTTATTTT
>ULXJ01005193.1_pt1 | contig 14749 bp, 20 predicted proteins | sample 1960981 | NCBI WGS metagenome assembly ULXJ01 (sample SAMEA4835830, study PRJEB28245) | human gut metagenome | biome: gut microbiome; material: fecal sample | place: Denmark | collected 2008 | reverse complement strand
ATTGCTCTTGGCAAGAATCTTCTTCCAAGAGATGCCGGAAGAGCTTATGCCATCAACGGAAGTAAATCGGTTGGAAAACCAAGAGGTGCCGGCATGATTTTCATTCTTACATTCACTGTCACATGTGCATTATTTGTAAACTTAAGTGCCGAGCTTATCATTTATCTTATACTTGTGCTTGCCGCAATGCTCAGCGGATACCTTGATGACAGTGCTTCATCACCATGGGGTAATTTAAAGAAAGGTCTTATTGACCTTGCAATATCAGTTATGGCGGCAGTTACTTACCTGCATTACAACCCTAACACATTTGACCTTGCATTCTTTGGAAAGACAGTAACTCTCAATCCAATCATCTATGCAATACTTATCATCATACTTATCTGGGTAAGTATCAACGTTACTAACTGCTCAGATGGTGTTGACGGCTTATGTGGTACACTTTCAGTTGTAACACTTGCCTCAGTATATATACTTTTTAAGTCATTTAATATTGAACCAGCTTACAGACATACCGTTCTTATTATGGTTGTGTGTATCCTCGGCTACCTGTGGTTCAACGCTTCACCAAGTAAGCTGCTTATGGGTGATGCCGGTTCGAGAGCAATAGGAATATTCATTGCATTTACATTTCTCAAGCTCCATGCACCGTTGCTTTATATTCCAATGGCACTTGTAATTATCCTTGACGGCGGACTTGGTCTTATCAAGGTTTCATTCATGAGATTTCTTCACATCAACCTCATGAAGAACCTTCGTACGCCAATCCACGACCATATGAGAAAGAATAAAGACTGGTCAGATACACAAGTTGTTTTCAGATTCACAATTGTCCAGATAATACTTGGTTTGGCTGTAATATATGGTCTTATGTTCTAACACATATTAATTCACTAAAAAAGGCATGTCAGTTTATTTTCTGACATGCCTTTATTGCTGCACTGAAAGTTTCTCAGCCTGACGACGTCTGCGTCTGTGTTCCCTCTCTTTTATCTGCTTTTCATATATCTTAAGTGCCCCCTTCTCATCAGTGCACTTCATTATTCTTATAGCATAGAATCTGCCGCTTTCACTCTGCTTGATTTTGAATCTGCCTTTTATAAGACCATGTTCATCACATGTAAACAGACCATAATAACTCTTTGAATTAGTGGAAAACCATTTTACCGTTCTTTCCATAGCCCTGCCGCATAAGAAACACTTGCAGGAACGTACAGTTCTGTCGCTTGCAGCCTTGTCCCTCGTAGCAAATCCCTTAGAAATATACTTCTCATATGTCCCGAAGTTAAGATATATCTCGTCTTTTCTTGATTCTGGAATTGTAAATGTATCTATACTGCAGAACTTCTTAACCCTGTCAAAGTCAAGTGTCTTCATTATCTTGGCTGTATATCTTGCATCACTCATTGCTGAATGATAATGCTCATCCCCCTTAATTCCCTGCTCATCAATCGCAGACTTAAGATTCATGCGTGTCTTACCATCTGAGAAATTAATGCTGTAAAGCTTCTGGAGGTCAAGATACAGAAGTGGCATAGAAAAGTTCTCCGGCACATCATAGTACTTCATGTTACGTCTTAATTCCGTAATATCCATGCTTCCCCATGTAACAAATGTATAATCCTCACCACACCATTTAAGAAATTCAGTCACACCTGACACAAAATCCGTTCCATTATCAAGGTCTTTTTCTGTAATTCCAAGAATCTTCTTAATATTGTTCTGAAGCTTGGTATACACATGCGGCTTAATAACACACTGCCACTCATCTACGATATCAAGCTGCTCATTAACTTTTGCCGCACCTATCTGTATAATCTCAAAAGGAAAATGTTCCTCAGAAAATTGTTTTCCCTTGGCACTCTGATTCCACTCAAGATCCATAACAATATAATTCATAAACATTTTCCTCTGTTACTTATTCTTAATTAGGTTGTTTCTAATAATAATGTTCCCACCCAGAGTCGAACTGGGGATTGAGACTTAGGAGAAGCACCAAGACACTACATATGGATTCCCTTAAAGTCCCCGAAAGTCCTTATAAATAGCGGCTTTTCCGGCATTTTGATTACCGCATTTTCTTATGTTTTCCCTGCTAATTTTAAGGTGTTTTAGAGCTTCCGATTAGCTGGAGATTAGCAGAACTGAGGAAATTCGGGTGGAAATCAAATAACGATTTTTTCTATTATATTCTCTCGATATTTCTTCTGTTGCCCTTTCGGTTTATCTATTATAGCACAAAAATAAGCAAAAGCCAAGCCACCGGAGTAGCTTGACTTTTGCCTTTTAATTTTTAGGTTTATAATTTTCCAAGACCGTTTTCATTACTGCAAGTAATTCAGGATTAGCCATTAACTGTGCAACAAGCTCGGCGTTGTCATCATTTTTTTGTTCTTCGGGAGATTGGCTTTGTGTTTGCGGTTCTTCCTTTCGCCGATAAAAACTTTCCTCAAAGCGTTGTGCATTTACCCGTCGATCCTCGTCTATGATATGGGAATACACATCGGCTACCATTTTAACCTGTGCGTGTCCTGAATCGCCTTGAACGGATTTCATATCGCCACCGTTAAGCTTCAGCTTATAAGTAATACTTGAATGTCTTAGACTATGGAAAACGACTGGCGGCAAATCATTATCCTTTATGAGCTTGCTCAACGCCCGGTTAATCGTTTGCCCCTCAATCGGTCTGCCGTTAGGATTGCAAAACACAAGATTATAATCTGTAAATTCATCTCCAAACAGAGCCTTGTATTCTTCAATCTCAGCTTTTCGCTGTTTGAGCATTTCCGCAACAGTAGTGGGGATAAACACCCTGCGGGTGCTTGTCTTTGTTTTCGGCTCTTTCAGTACCAATGCGGTATTCGTTCTTGCGATAACAGCGGGAAACTTAAACATTACGCCTTTTTCTCCAAGTGTTTCAAGTGCTTCCCGGTTCACTCGTTGCAGCTCCTTATTGACAAAGAGATAGGCGTTGCCGGATCTAATGCTTGCGTCGCTGACATCAATGCAGTCCCAAGTCAAGCCGAGCATTTCACCCATACGCAAAGAGCAGGCAAAAGCCAAATTTAAGGCTAATCGGAGAATATCGTCATCACATAGGTCGATTGCCTTGAAAAGAGTGTCTGCGTCCCATATATCACGAGTTTTGTGTTCCTCCTTCGGGAGTGTTGCGTTGACGCAAGGATTCTTAGCCATCAGCTCCCATTTGACCGCCTGATTAAAAGCGTTTCTAAGCAGCTTGTGAACTTCCCTGACAACATGACAAGACAGATATTCATTATTCGGCTTACGGTTATTTACCACTCTCGATTTGACGGAAAGAAGGCTTTGGTAATACTTGTCCAACACCCTTGTGGTCACTTCACTAAGCTGCATATCCCCGATAATCGGGTTGATGTAATTGAAGATAATGCTGCGGCGAGCCTCATAAGTAGACATTGCCCAAGTGTTCACGCCATAGATAGACATATATTCATCAAGCAATTCCTTTACGGTTTTTGCTTCAGGAACTATAAAAGTTCCCATTTCCTGCTCAAATTCAATCTGAGCCTTTCGTTTGCGAGCGTCAGCATTTGTCTCGAAGGTTTCCCACTTCTGACGCTTTTTCCCGTTCTCGTCTATGTAAGCGTAGACAACGGAGTATTTATTTTTTCTTTTTACGATAGAAGCCATTTTTAGCACCTCCTATTGGTTATTTTCAAGCCAAGCGTCAAAACTTGACTTCACAATGCGAATGCGGTTGCCGACACGCACACTTTCAAACGCATTTGAACGAATGAGCTTCACGGCTGTATCTCGGCATATATTGAGTATTTGGCAGATTTCATTGATTGAATAGCTACCTTTTCCTTTTTCGTAGCCTTGATTATAGGCAAAACACTTTTCTTCAAACATTACATTCCTCCTCTCGTTCTGTTACCTTCTTATAGTGAGTTTGTTTCGCATACCATTCCTCAAAACTCGTTTTATCAATGCGGATAACATCATTGATCGTGGTGGTCTTAACCGATTGAAAATGTTTCCGGTAAATCAGAGAATAAGCCGAGCCGTCCTTTATTCCGAGCAGCCTTGCCATTTCAGGAACCGACATAGAATCTGCCCATCTCGCACCGGGAGGTTCCCCATTTACCTTCTTGTAATGAAACTGTCCGGCATACCATTTCTCAAAGCTGTCAACCATCACACGCATTTTCCCGGCGATGAGCCTGATTTCAAAATAATTCTTTTTTACAAGCCAGTAGGAATCCGTCTTGCCTAAGCCGAGAAGTCTGCCCATTTCCCTGACAGACATACTTGTTTTATTCATAATGTATTCCTCCGTATTCTAAACGGTTTGCACCGTCTTTATGTAGCCAAGCGTTTAGCTTGGCTACATTGTACGGAAAAACGGAGTTTTTGTTAATGATGCGATTCCCTCAGTCGCATACTTGACTTTTTTCATCAAGCCACTTGTCAAAGCTCTTTTTTGATACTCTGATACTGCCGCCGATTCTAACGGTTCTGAACGCTCCTGATTTTACGAGAGAGTAAGCAGAGTTTTTACCGATTCCGAGAATGTCCTGTATTTCCGGCACGGTATAAGTCCGCTTTTCAAATAGTATCGGCTGCTGGTCTGTGGCTTGATTGAGAGCAGTAATTTTGTCCTCAAACACGCAGACAGACCTCCTTTAGCGGTTTTGGCTTGTATCAATGATGATATACTCATAGCCGTTATTCTGACACTTATCGCACTTTTGCTTAACTCTTGCAAACGGATCGAGCCTCCTTATAATGTAGCCTGAATTTGATTTATAATCTTCCAAACACTTGCTGCAAAGGCAGCGAATATCGCCCTTATGCTTTTGCGGCTTATCTACCCATAAGCCAAGCGCTTTCTTTAAGCCGTGATTCACCTTACGAAGCAGATATTCGCTGTCAACAAATCCGATATATTCCACAAGATCGGACTGATTGACTGTTTTCAGTTGTTCAAGCATAACCATTGAAGGCTCTTTGAGTCCAAATTTATCGCCCAAGATAATATGGGAGGGTAAATACCTCTTTTTAATAACCGATGTAAGGGCTGCAACAATCGTTGTCGTACTTGCCTGATTTCCCTCGTTGCATTGAACCACGAGAACAGGTCTTATTCCATTCTGAATTGATCCAGCATTACTTCCAAAGTCGTGCAGATAGATTTCTCCACGCTTCACTTTTTCTTTATTCTCTGTTTGCATAGCATTGACCTCGCATTTCCAAGATTAAGTGAAGGGGAGAGCTTTTATCCGGATTCAAAACAACCCCTTCACTAATTTGGAATCAGTCGGTCAAATGACACCCTATTTTCGGAAAAAATCTGAAAAGACTTTCTTTATCTTTTTAACAGCCGCATTCAAATGTCTGTCAATAACCTGATGAGCCACGCCTTCCTCTTTGGCAATTTCCCTTGCGCTTTTATTTGCAACATAGCGAGCTATGAGATATTTATATTGCTTTTCGGTAAGGCTTGAAAGAGCCTTGTCCAACAGCTTCATCTTCAACTGATAACGATTTTCTTCGTATTCTTCTGTTATCTGCTGCTCAACAAAGCTGGGAACAACGACCTCTGAGTGGAACACCCCTATCAGATCGTCGTCATATCCAAATGCGTCCTCGTTATTTAAGCTACGCTTATAAAACTTGCTTTCATTTCTCCTGAACTCATATACTGCCTTTCCCTGTTCAACAGACAACAGCACGAACGGTATGTAGTGGGATATAATATCAGGGTATTTTTCAAACAATTCTTTTTCGGATAGTTCTGTAATGATTGCCCATTGTTCCTCGCCTGTGTATCCCTCATACTCATACTTCAAATTGATAACCTTACACGCACTCTGAAATTCCTCTTTCAGAATATCTAATTGGCTTTTTGCCATTTTCTTTACCTCCAGTCTGAATTTTCAAAAATGTAAAAATTCAGTCCGGAAGGCGGCGAACGACAACCAGCACTATAAAAGGTCGAAATATCGCAAAATATAAAAACGCACTTGCATAGCGACAAATTTCGCCATGCAAGTGCGTTTATTTCATTGTATTTATGGCATATCAGTTCATTATGTAAGCCGCAATACCCCTTCGTGGGGTAAGCACCTTTCTCGATGAAATGCTTTCTGATAATACCTTTGTAACAGTTTAATATTCGCTGCTCATCACAAGCAGCGGAACGCCAAGAATAATCCAGCGCATTAAAAACCCTCCGATCCAAAAACTCAGAATCGGAGGGTGTAGGCATATTGAATCGCCCTGTCAAAACCTCGTTTTTTTTATTTGGCAGGGTTCATATTTCTATATAGTTCAGTCATCTGCGAACTGACAGTCCATTTATAATTGAATTGTCGTGCCATTATAAAGATGGCTTAAATCAGTATAATTATATATGGAGGTGGACTGTAAGTGCATAATAAACCTGAAACGCTTGGGCATATCATTAAGACAGCCCGTGAAAACGCCGGGATCACCATAGAAGCGTTGGCAAACAAAGTAGATATTACCGAGCGATACCTATACCGGATCGAGAACGAGGGCAAAAAGCCGAGTTTCGATGTTCTACATAAGCTCGTCCGGGAATTAAACATTTCTGCGGATTCGATTTTCTACCCTGAGAAGCCGTCCAAAGATTCCGAGGTAGAAAATCTCCTCCGTATGCTTTCAGCTTGCGATGAACGGTCATTGGAAGTCGTCAAAGCAACTGCGAAAGCCTTAATCAAAACTGCACCCGAAAAGTAGCCGCAAGGCTGCTTTTGTTTTATGTAAAAGCAGTGATACTTTTATTTTCACTGCACCGGTGTTCCTAAACAAAAGATAAAATATGCTCCTGTGAAAATCCCAATTCGGACATCGCTTTTATATAGTTGCGGCAAAGCAGCCGTACCTCCTGAAGCCGTTTCTGATTAACAAAATCATTGTCCGATGTGACAGTATAGTTTTTGTTCCTGTGCGTATAAATCAAACCCGCCTGATTTAACAGCCTGTATGATCTTGCAACGGTGTTGACATTCAGGTGCAGCATAGCTGCCATACTGCGAATGGACGGGATGTCCTCTCCGGGCAACAACCTACCACTTAAAATACCATATTTAAGCCTATGGGCTAATTGTTTGTAAATTGGAGACTTCTCATCAAAAGTCCATTCCATATAATTCATTTCTTATTTCCTTAACAGCCTATTTCTTTTCCATAATCATAGCTCTGACTTTATCAAGAAACTCACAATCCGCTTTTTCGCAAAAGGTTATACCATACAACTCAGCTTTGTTTGAGAGATTATTGCTGTCGCAAGCGGACATAAGCATAAATGGAACAGCGATATTTCTTTCCCTGCAAGAACGTAGCAAATCTAATCCTGTTCCGTCCCGCATATTATAATCAGAACAAATCAAGTCAACAGAATCTTTTTTCAGTTTTTCCAATGCGTCTTTAACGCCGGATGATTTCAAAACTTCAAATTCTTTGCTCAACAATTCCGATAAAGCAGATCTGAATGTTTTGTCATCATCTACAAGTAAAATTCTTTTCAAAATAACGCCTTACTTTCTACTGAATCATAGATTTTCGTATTTATCACACCAGCGAATAACCCGATCCATAATTTTATAAATGCAATAAATAAGAACTATTATAATGCCTGTGGGTATCAGCAATATTCCTATAATGATACCGCCGATACCCATTACGGCATATACTACAAGTTTTCCGTGCCTCTTAGTTTTCCACATCTTTGACCGTCAGTTCAAGGCTTCCGCTGAAATTATCACCTTTCAGAACGATGTAATTATCACCTGACGAAATGGTGTATTCTTTTGTATCTTCCGAACTTATATTTGCAACCGAATACTCATCGCTGCCAGCGATCCAATTCAACTCCGCAGTTCCATCCTCTATGATAAGTTTATAAGTCACTTGCAGGTGATTACCGTTATCACGCTCCAAAGCCGTTCCGCCGAAAATGAACTCTTTTCCGTTAAATTCATCATAGGTAGCCACATAAGTTCCCGTATAGGTGTCAACTCCTTCGTCTTTTTCGCCCTGCAAATCTTTTTCTTTGGTCAATGCGTGTTTGCTGAAAGACTGTACCCAATTATCCCAGCCATCAATAAGATTATCTTTCAAGCTGCCTTTATCGTGATTAGAACTACACGCAGAAAAACAGCCGACAATACTCAAAACTAAAAGAACAGATATGATTGTTTTTATCTTTTTCATAATGCTCACCTCACATAAGTTGCGTATTGATCATCATTCCCAAGAATACGACACCGGCAACTGCATAAAGGCTGTTTACGACTAAACAAACTTTCATTAAATTGTTTTGTGCCTTTGCTTTGACATACGAAATAATGGTGAACACTCCGCTGAAAATCATAAATGCAGCGTAGCAAGCAATCATAATTTCAGCGACAGGCGATTCTAATGCCCAGTCAAAAGTCCTAAGCGGGAGAATTGTCCACGGAATAAAAAGCATAATAGCGCTGACAGCAGTTAAAATTTTGTTTTTCATAATAATTATCTCCTTTCAGCCTGCCCGAAACGAAGGCAGGAAATGCCTAAACATAAGATTGTAATAAGTATGGCAACAGGTATCCACGGTATGAGTTCAACCTGTGCCGTATCAAGGTTTGTTGCAAGTTTTCCGTATTCTGCCGTTATCACAAAGAACGGATACGACATTGGGTAGGCAAACCACGCCTTTGTATTGATTATCAATACCGATGGTACTATCGAAGCTAAGCCAATACCGATAGAAAAAATCGGAGTTTGAATACAAACTGATAACATCCAAAAAAATGCAATCATCGGTATTGCGGATAGAAATATCAAGCTAATCTCTTTTAGAACAAACAGCGGTGGCAGAATAAAGTTATAATCCTGCGTCCCCGAACTGATGGCGGCACCGATATAATACATACCTGTCATCATTAAGATTTGTGTTGCAGCCAGCGTTAGTAATACAACAAACTTGGCTATACATAGTTTCGCTGTGCTGATCGGCAGGGCAAGCATTTTCAAAATACCCTTGTTTGCTCTTTCAGTCTGACTTAAAAGAACTGTACCGACTACCATACTCGCAGGGAACATAAACCACGCCATTCCCATAAAGCCCTGAATAAAGAAATTGTTTTCTGGCGAAATTCCCTCTGCCTGCATACCAAAATTCATTTTGGCATTCAAGATAGATGGTATCCAAAGAATGACGGCAGCCACAGCCAAAATGAAAAGTATTTTAGATCGGCGTATCTTTTTGAACTCTACGCCGATAAGTGTTAAAAAGCTCATTCAAACGACCTCCTTGCCTTTACAAAGATTAGCTGTGCCAAACCACAAACAACAAGCTCTGCGATTGCCCAGCAAATATAGTGCGTTGACTGCGTCATATCTGTACTCGCAAATATCTGAAAAGGCATTGCAAAGGGAAATAGTGAAAGGGCGAAATTCGTTGCTGGCAGCATAGTTGCGGTAAACACGCATACTACGCCGATTCCGAGTGAAACCCACATATTTTTACAGGCTTCCGAAATGAGAAGCGACAAAATAATGCAGGGTAACATCAACAATAACGAATAACCGAAGCATTTGCACAGTTCACCAAAAAAACCGCTTCCGATCTCAAACCAATGATAGGAACAGAATGTGACAGCTCCCGCCTCAATGACAAGCACAAAAAGGCTCATAAAAATCGTCAAAACCGCTTTGCTAAAGAAAATAGAGCTTTCCCGAATGGGCAGGGACTTCATTTTCTGCATAGCGTTGTCGGCATATTCCGTATGATACAGCAGGCAAGTTCCAGCTACTGCAAGCAGTACGTTCAGCATAGCCATCATCTGCCAGTTTGCGCCAAGCAGAATTTGTATCGGATTGCCTGGCTGGTTCAGATACATTTCCGAACGAACTGCCATGTTGATCACAGGAACAGCCGCCGCCAATATTCCACCACCGATGAATGCCGGTAAAAAGCCAGTCCGTTTTACCTTTTTACATTCCAACGAAACGCTCATCACACCGTCCCCCTATGTTTGTTGTCGGCGTCGATCAGGGCGAGGAAGGTATCCTCCAGATTGTCCGTAGGGTAGCCCTGTGAAGCTGCATTGAATTTAAGCTGGTCGAGCGTTCCCTCAAACAGCAAGTGACCGTGATTCAAGATACCGATGGTATCCGCCATTAGTTCTATTTCGGACAGCAGGTGCGACGATACCAAAACGGTACAATCAAATTTTTCCGGTAAGGAACGGATTAGCGTTCGGATTTCGTGGATACCGACAGGATCAAGTCCGTTTGTCGGCTCGTCTAAAATCAGGATCGGCGGCTTTCCAATTAAGGCACTTGCAAGACCTAATCGCTGTTTCATTCCAAGAGAATATTTTTTTGCAAGCCGCTTCTTAAACTGCGTCAGTCCAACAATTTCAAGTGCTTCCGCTACGGAGGATTTGGGAAGTCCCAATATTTTGCGGATAATTTCGAGATTTTCTTCACCGCTTAAATTCCCATAGAAAGCGGGGGCTTCAATAAACGAGCCGATTTCTTTTAGAATCTGTACCCTATTTTCGGAGTACACCTTCCCGTCAATCTTAAATGAGCCGCCAGTGGGTTTGGTAAGCCCCAAAAACATTTTCATGGTAGTGGATTTCCCCGCCCCGTTCGGGCCGAGGAAACCATATACAGTGCCTTTCGGAATATGCAGATTGATACCCGAAACCGCAGTAAAATCCGCATATGATTTCGTTAAATTTTTTGTTTCAATGATGTTCATTGTATTTTGCTCCTTTCTTATCATCGCAAATACATTATAACTTCTCAACCTTGTGCCAACCTTCTCGTGTCCTTACATTTACCTTACATTTCATCGCACATTAGAAAATGACACATTTCTATGGTATAATAAACAATGAAAACATATACAGCAATGCGGAGGCGCTTTAACATGATTGAAACAGAGAGCCTTATTTTAGATAAAGCAAAGTTTTCTGACTGGGTAGAAATGTACCGCAATGTCTGGTCACAGCCGGAAAACGCAAGATATATGGAGTGGGCTATTACCACCAGTGAAGAAGCTGCTAAAATAAGAATCATAAAAACGATTGCATTTCAAAGAGAACATGACACCTATTTGGTTTATGAAAAATCAAGTGGTAATGCGATCGGATTTGCAGGTGTAGAAAAAATCGAACCTTACATATATCAGGAAGCCGGAATATGTTTGGGACAGGATTATGTGGGAAGAGGATTTGGCAAACAGATTCTTCAGGGTTTGATTCAATATTGCAGGGAACAATTTGGCGCAAAAGAGTTTATCTATTCAGCGAGGGACGAAAACATAGCTTCTAATCGCTTGGCAGAATCATTTGGCTTTTCGATCATTTCTTCGGAAGCTAAAACAGATACTAAAGACGGTCACCGTTATAATCTCCTGCGATATAGCCTGAAACTGTAATTTTCTTGTTTTTAGAGCGATAAGTGATAATATGAAATGGAGAAAAATAGATGATTGAATGTCTTATTTGTAAGATAGCTTCTCTCGAAGAAATGAACATAAAATGGGAGTATGAAATTGCCCAAAGCGGAAAATACAAAGAAAATTGGATTGTTTGGAAGAAACAGAACATAGAAAAATATAAGCAGGGCTATATCATTCCTTACTATGGGATACTTGAGAAAATCATTATTTGCGAAGCAACTGCGATGCTTCACCCCAAGGTTGTGCAAAACAGCGCTGGTTTAGTTGGCGATCATACAGTATACTTGTCTGCATTCCGAACGATTGACAAGTTTCAGGGAAAAGGGTATTTTTCAGAATTATTTCATTTTATGATTGACGATTTGCGGCATAAGGGATTTACGAAAGCTACCCTTGGCGTAGAGCCTGCCGACAAGAAGAACAAAGATATATATATCCACTATGGATTTAACGAATATATTAAATCCGGTAAGGAATATTACCCGGATGGGACGGTAATTGATGTAGAATATTACGGGAAAACACTTGAATGAAGGAACAATATAACAGACATGAAAGGAGGCAGACCTATGGACTTTGATTACTTAAAACAAAAACGCATTTTGCTTGTCGATGACGAGCAGGAGCTTTTAGATATGGTGGTATCTATCTTAAATGAGGACAGATTTCAAAATATAAAAACTGCAAAAACGGTGTGTGAAGCGATTGCTGTTTCTGAAACCTATCAACCTGAACTTGCAATTCTTGACGTAATGCTCCCCGATGGGAATGGGTTTGATCTGATGGAGCGACTTAAAAAAGCGGCTGATTATCCTGTGTTGTTCTTAACTGCCCGTGGCGAGGATGACGATAAGTTCCGTGGCTTCGGACTTGGTGCGGATGATTATATGATAAAACCCTTTTTACCAAAAGAACTTTTATTCCGTGTAAATGCCATTCTCCGTAGAAGCTATAAAGCCGAAAATCCCCTTGTAAAACTGCGTGACAGCGAAATTGATTTTGAGCGTGCAGAGGTCATAAAGAATGGAGAATATATTTCCCTTACGGCAAAAGAACATGATATTCTCGCTGCTTTATATCGGAACGCCGGGAGGATTGTCACGATTGACGCTCTGTGCGAAGCAGCGTGGGGCGATAATCCTTTCGGCTACGAAAATTCGTTGATGGCGCATATCCGTCGTATCAGAGAGAAAATTGAAGCAGATCCGTCCCATCCGGTTTCTCTGATAACGGTTAAAGGGCTTGGATATAAGCTGGTTATGGAGGGCAAGTGATATGAAAAGCGTACCGAAACTAATACGGCGTTTTGTCGGTATTATGCTCTTGTCCTCGATGTTGCTCATTATTCTGAATTTTGCTTTATTGTGCATATATACGCTGAATCAAGCGCCGAACGGTTCTCCTTGGATTACGGCGCAGGAAGTTGCCGATGACCTGTCCAAAAATGAAAACGAGTATATTTTGGGTGAAGATACGGCGCTTGAGCTTCAAAATACAAATGTATGGGCGATATTTATTGACAACAGGACAATGAAAGTAGTATGGCAGACGGATAATCTTCCTGAAACCGTACCTATGTCATACACAGTTTCAAATATAGCGAGCCTTACCCGTGGCTATATAGACGGGTATCCTACATTTACAGGTGAAGCAGAAAACGGACTTGTGGTACTTGGCTATCCGAAAGACAGCTTTTGGAAACATATGTGGCCGAGTTGGGATTATAATAGCATTGCCAACTTGCCCAAAACGGTTCTTTCTGTTTTAGCAATCAATATAGCCTTAATTTTTATCATCTATGTAGTTGCCAATTCCAAGCTGTTAAAATCCGTAAAACCAATAGTCAGCGGAATACAGGCTTTATCAACAAACGAAGAAGTTTATATCAGGGAAAAGGGGCTTTTATCCGAGCTTGCAGTAAACATTAACAAGACCTCAAATATTTTGCAAACGCAAAGCAGGCAGCTCCGTAAAAGAGAAACTGCAAGAGCAAATTGGATTGCAGGGGTATCCCATGACATACGAACCCCTCTGTCGATGGTAATGGGCTATGCCGGACAGTTAGAAAACGATGTTCAGTTATCAGAAGATAACCGTGAGAAAGCGGCGGTTATTGTACGGCAAAGTAAACGAATGAGAAACCTGATTAACGACTTAAACCTTGCGTCCAAGCTGGAATATAATATGCAGCCGCTAAGCCCTGAAAGGCAAAATCTGATCGCCGTTGTCCGTCAGGTTGTAGTTGATTTCATCAATATGAATATTGATGAAAAGTACACGATTGAATGGCAAACAGAGGAAGCATTAACTTCTTGTCCGGCATATATTGACAAAGACTTAATAAAGCGGGCAGTAAGTAATCTGATTCAAAACAGCATGAATCACAACGAGCAGGGATGTCATATCTTCGTTCGTGTTATAGCTGAAGATAATATTTGTACTGTGATTGTTTCCGATGACGGTATGGGTGCGACAGATGAACAGATTGAAAAATTGAACAATACGCCGCATTATATGGTGTGCGACGAAAAAACAACTGAGCAGCGTCACGGTTTAGGGCTACTCATTGTCAAACAAATCATATTTGCACACAGTGGAAAAATGCTGATAAAGCATAGTGAATACGGTGGATTTGAGGTCGATTTGAGTTTGCCTATGACTATGTAAATGGAAAGAGGAAACAGGAGAAATAAACCCCGCTGTTTCCTCTTTTTGCGCTAATACTGCGGCACACCGTACCCTATAATCTCATAATGCCCTACTGCATAGTGGTTTTCACGGCAGCTATCGCCGGAATTACCTTCAACGGTGTAAACGATACCGTTCTCGACTTTCTCAACAATCCCCACATGATCGGATTCGCCGTCGCTGTCCCAATCAAAGAAAATAATCATACCGGGAACAGGCTCGGCAGATCCGTCAAGCCATTGTCCTCTGTCCTTAAACCATTGCACGCCGTTGACACAGCCCGCAAACTTGGGGATAACCCCGGTATCAATATAGCCGCACTCGTTAGCGCACCAGCTCACAAAGCAAGCACACCATTCCACACGCCCATTAAAGCCATACCACGACCAATAAGGCTGACCGCCTACATTGCCCACCTGAGATAACGCAACAGTCACGATCTGATCGCTGCTATACGAAATACCGTAAAGGACAGCCGACCATAACGAATTGTTTTCATCTTTCAGCAATTCGGCAAGGTAGTCCTTCTGCTCCTGATTGAAACCGTACTGAGCCGCCATTTCATCGACTGTCTTATGGGAAACCGTGATA
>ULXJ01074870.1_pt1 | contig 14752 bp, 14 predicted proteins | sample 1960981 | NCBI WGS metagenome assembly ULXJ01 (sample SAMEA4835830, study PRJEB28245) | human gut metagenome | biome: gut microbiome; material: fecal sample | place: Denmark | collected 2008 | reverse complement strand
GGCAACCTTATCGTCACCGCCGATGGCATCCGCGACACCGTGCGCCAGGTGATGTTGCCGGTGTGGAGCTCCTACTACTTCTTCACCCTGTACGCGAACGCCGCCGGGTATGACGCCCGTATGCTGCGTGCCGACGAAGTGGCGAAGCTGCCGGAGATGGACCGCTACCTGCTGGCCCGTCTGCGCCGCCTAGTGGAGAAGACCCAGCATGCGCTGGACAACTTCTACATTTCCGACGCGTGCGATGCGGCGAGCGACTTCATCGACGTGCTGACCAACTGGTACATCCGCAACAACCGCGAACGTTTCGGTGCCGGTGACGAGAACGCGTTCAACACGCTGTACACCGTGCTGGAAACCTTCATGCGCGTGCTGGCTCCGCTGGCTCCGATGGAGGCTGAAGCCGTGTGGCGCGGCCTGACTGGCGGCGAATCCGTGCATCTGGCCGACTGGCCGTTCCTTGCCGACGAGAAGACCGGCGAGACCACCGAGCTGGGTGCCGTGCTGCAGGACGATGCCAAGCTAGTGGACGCGATGGAGAAGGTGCGTGAGGTTGTTTCCGGCACGCTTTCCATGCGTAAGGCCAAGCAGATTCGCGTGCGCCAGCCGCTCGCCAAGCTGACCGTGGTGGTCGAGAACCCGGATGCGGTCGCCGCCTACAGCGACGTGTTGAAGGGCGAGCTCAACGTGAAGGATATCGAGTTCTGCACGCTGGAGGACGCCGGCTCCCATGGTCTGAAGATCGTGAACGAGCTGCGCGTGAACGCGCGTGTGGCCGGCAAGCGCCTGCGTAAGGACGTGCAGTTCGCCATCAAGGCGTCCAAGAGCGGTGCCTGGCATGTGGACGCCGCCGGCGTGCCTGTGTGTGAGACTCCGAACGGCGAGATTGCGCTTGAGGAAGGCGAATACGAGCTGATCAACCGTGTGGAGGAGGAGAACGCGCAGGAGGCTGCGAACTCCGTGTCCGCCGCGCTGCCGACCGGTGGCTTCGTGATCCTCGACACCGAACTGAACGACGACCTGCTGGCCGAAGGCTACGCCCGCGACGTGATCCGCGCCGTGCAGGAGGCCCGTAAGGCCGCTGGCCTGGAAATTTCCGACCGCATCACGCTGAAGGTGACCGTGCCCGCGGACGATGTGGCCAAGGTCGAACAGTTCAAGGACCTCGTGGCGCATGACACCTCGTCCGACAGTGTAAGCGTCGAAGCCGGCGCCGAGCTGGGAGTGGAGGTTGCTAAGGTCTGAGGTGGTTGGCTGGGTGGCTGACTGACGATAGTATGTGGGGGTGTGTTTCTCCTGTCGAGTTTGGCAGGAGAAACACACCCCCTACTACTATTTGTGTTGGGGCGTACTACGTATGCACAGGTATTTGGCGACGATAATCTTCGAATCAATCATACGGTAATCTTCGAATCAATCATTTCGTTTTTATCTTTTGCTGGAATGCGGTAGAGTAAAGACTATTCAGGGGGGTATCTGTAAAGGAGCAGGTTATGGTTCTATTAGCTCGTAAAGATGAGGAAGGCAATACTCAGGCTTTGTATGACCATCTTCATGGTGCAGGAAGATTGGCTAGTGGTTTCGAGGATGAATTCGCTGATATTTCACGTACGGCAGCCGTCTTGCATGATGTCGGGAAGGTTGCTCAGCAGTTCCAAACATATCTGTTATCGGATGATGGGCATAGGGGAGATGTGCAGCATGCCCGTCAAGGGGCGTTTGTCGTCAATGATTTTTTCGAGTCGAAAGGGGAAATTGAAGAGATAGCAAAGGAAATTCTTGAGCTTGCCATTTCTAAACATCACGGAGGTCTTCCTGATTGCATTGACGAGTCCGGGAATAGAGCTTTTCTTCTTGGGTTCACGGAGTCGGACAAAAGCAACGAGAAGTATGCGTATCAAGAAATCAAGCGGGGGCTTAACGGTTTGGCGCTCGATCTGCAATCGAATTTCCGAGGTTCAGCGGAAGATATCGCTTGTTTCCTGAAGAAAATTAAATCGCTGAGGCTGTCGAAAGATAGCATATACTTCTATCTAGGTTTGCTCGTTAAACTGATTTATTCGCGACTGGTGGATGCGGATAGGACGGATGCTGCTTGTTTCGAGACCCGAAAACAGTATCGGCCTAATGCGGTTGATTGGCAGAATCTGATTAGTCGACTCGATAAAAGCATGAGATCTTTTGATTCGAGTTCGGAAATAAACAGGATAAGACATCAGATTAATGAACAGTGTTGTTTGGCGGGGGCGCGGGAAACCGGGATTTATCGTTTGTCGATTCCGACTGGCGGCGGTAAAACGTTGGCGTCGCTAAATTTTGCGTTGCATCATGCGCTGAAGACAGGAAAGCGCCGGATCATTTACGTGATTCCATATTTGTCTATCACAACTCAGACGGCAAAGACTTTCCGAGATGTACTTGGTCTGAACTCTGATAGCGATGTTCTATTGGAGCATTACTCCACTGCAGGTATGCAACGTTCCGCTGATGTAGCGGATAATGCGTCGAGTGAGTTTGAGGATGCCGGGGAGCATCAGCGCAAGTTGGCGGCAGAGCGTTGGGACAATCCGATAATTGTTACCACTATGGTGGAATTCCTTGAGACTGTCATGTCTGCTCGCGGAACCAAACTCCGGAAATTCCATAATATGGCCGACAGTGTCATCATTTTTGATGAAATACAGTCGTTGCCGATGAACACAATCAATCTGTTCAATGAGATCGTCAGCTTCCTATCGAAGATTACCAATTCAACGATTCTTTTGTGCTCTGCGACGCAGCCGTTACTTGAAAAAACCAAACGAGAGAATCTGCTTCTTTCGGAAAAGCCTGATCTTATTGCTGAAACGGAAAGCTATGAAGACAAGCTTCGACGTACAAGAATTGTTGCTTCAGCTGAAAATAAAAGCTGCGATGAACTAGGGCAGATTATTTATCAGCAGGCGCGGAAGAACGGCAATTGCTTAGCAATCGTCAACCTGAAAAAGGAAGCGCGTGAGATTTTCCAATGCTTGGAACGACTTGATGTGAATCATGAGTTTGAGCTGATTCATCTCAGTACTGCCATGTGTGGAAGGCATAGAACGGATTGTCTGAACAGAATCGGTGCGCTGCTTGATCCAGGCAATCCGAAACCTGTGATTTGTGTGAGCACACAGCTTATTGAGGCAGGTGTTGACATTTCGTTTGCTTGCGTGGTCAGGGCGATGGCTGGTCTGGACAGTATTATGCAGGCCGCTGGGCGTTGCAATAGGAATGGTGAATCGGTAGAACCAAAGAATGTGTATGTCTATCCATTGAAAGATGAAGACAGCATGGAAAGGTATCTGCCGGATATCGCAATGGGTAAGCAGCTCACTTTACAGATTATGGAGAACTACCCAGGAAAGGATTTGCTGTCTTCGAATATTCTGGAACAGTACTATGACATGCTTCTCCGTAAGAAGGACGGTAATGGTAAAGGAGGCTATACGGATTGCCCAATTCGGGGAAGGGCGGAGGGAGCGACGACTGCTTATGATCTGTTATCCTTCAACGAATGTGATCGATCTCAATTCACGAATACTACGGGAGGAAAGTACGGTTTGTGCTTTGCTCAGGCTTTTCAGACGGTTAGCGATAACTTCCATGTAATTCCGGATGTCACGCACAATGTTGTGGTCCCGTATGGTCAGGCGACTGAGTTACTTGATATGCTCCACAGGGGAGAATTGTCCGAGAAAATCTCAGTGCTAAGGCGGTTGCAGGAATATACGGTTTCTCTGTTCGATGATGACTATCGTGATTTGGCTAGGAAGCATGCAATTTCGTTAGCAAATGAGGATTTTGGAGTTTTCTTGCTGAATGAGGAATACTACAACGACAAGTACGGCGTAGTACGGGAGGCGGAGATGCCTCTCCTGCTGATGTAGGAAGGATGAGTGCTCTCTCGCAAGCTCCAAGGAGTATGCGAGAGAGCTGTAGTTGGGAAGGCAACACATATGCCAAATATATTTTCAATCCACATCGCTCTTGGCGCGATGGTAGTGGGAGTCCCACAGGCACAAGGATAGTCGATAAAGCGTATGCCGCGAAACGCCTATTAGATTCTATATATGGCATAAGAAATTTTTTGTGGTACGCTATTAACCAATAGCTTTGGAAGACCGTTTACAAAGGAGTTATATGGAACGGCATCGGAATTCAATCGAATATGAAGTTTGGGGTAGATACGCATTGTTCTCGGAAGTCGCCACGCGTGTTGGTGGAGAGAAGTACTCGTATCAGGTGCCAACGTATCAAGCATTGAAGGGGATTACGGAGAGCATCTATTGGAAGCCCACGTTTAAGTGGGTCATTGATGCTGTGCGAGTCATGAATAAGATTCAGACGGAGAGCAGAGGTGTTCGCACTATTGTGTACCAGCCCAAGAAAAAAAATGTTAAAAATGATCTTTCATACTACACATATTTAAAGGATGTGAGGTATCAAGTTCTTGCGCATTTTGAATGGAACGACCTGAGGGAGGAACTTGCTGATGATCGTGATGAAAACAAACATCACAACATTGCGATGAGGTCCGTGCGTCAAGGAGGCCGTCGCGATATTTTTCTGGGTGCTAGGGAATGCCAAGCTTATGTCGAACCGTGTGAATTCGGAGGGGGAGAAGGGTTCTACGACTCTTATGGAGAATGGAACATGGGATATATGTTTCATGGATTCTCGTATCCGGATGAGAATCCTGACCATAATCTGATTTCGCGCTTCTGGATGCCGATTATGAAGGATGGCGTTATCAGATTCGAATCACCGGATTCGCCGCTTCTCGATCGGCACATCGTTAGGCATGGTTTGAACGTTAAAGAATTCAACTTAGGCAAGAACGTTACATCAGTAGAGGAGGAGTGAACGATGAGTTTGTTTGGTAATTTGCTTACTACCTACGAAATGATACAGGGGGCGTCTGGTCAGACTCCTCATAGTGCAGAGAAAGATGGTGACGCTGACGCTGCGAAGAGGGCGCTGATTCCGTACGGGCATACGACTCTTCCGGTTTCGCTGACAGTGCTTGTGGACGCGAATGGTTGTATCAGAGGTGTTGCCAAGAGAAAGAGCACCATCATCATTCCTTGTACAGAGGAATCGATGGGAAGGACCATTAAGCCAGTACCGCATCCGCTGTTTGATCAGTTACAGTACGTCGATAGTGGGCGCAGTCCTGAGAAGACGAGCATGTACTTGCAGCAGCTTGCAAAATGGAAAGGTGATGACGCCAAGCTTGAAGCTGTTTTCAAGTGTGTGTCGGAGCATAGCATCAGCGAGGCTGCTGCGCATTATGGCGTGGAGCTAACGGATAAGGACGATAAAGCCGGTGTTTGTTTCGAGGTTCAAATCGGACTCGAAGATTCTGATTTATCGAATGACGTTGATATTCGGAATCGTTGGATTGCGTATCTGCAGCGTTCTCAACACAGGCTGGGGAAGGATGTTTTTGGCGAGGATCTTTATACGCCAACCACTAATTTCCCTAAAAAGGTAGTTAGCTCCGATGCCAATGCCAAGCTATTGTCTGCTAATGATTCTACGAATTTTACTTTTCGTGGACGTTTTTCCAGTAAGGAACAAGCTTTGCTGGTTGATAGTGCGTCCTCTCAGAAAATCAACTCCACTTTGCGGTGGTTGGTGAATAATCATGGAACATTGACAGGCAATCAGGCTATCGTTGTCTGGGCAATAAAAAGACCTGAGGAAAAGCCCGTATTGAATCCGCAGTCAGGATCTTTTGATTTTGATGATTCCTTCTCGTCAATAGCTGACGAATCCAAAGCGCTTCATGACGACATCAGCGATGCGCTAAATGCGACAAATGTTCAGTATGCAAAAATTTTCTCAAGGGTTCTGAGAGGATATGAGGGTGCGGAGGATCTGAAGAAGCACAATGATCCGATGGTTGTCGTCATCTTGGATGCTGCTACAACGGGGCGTTTAGGCGTAACGTTCTACTGCGAGCTTCAGAAGGACGAATACATTAAGCGCATACTGCAATGGCATGTCGATGCAGCTTGGCCTCTTACATCTTTCAAAAAAAGCATCGTGGAGGGAGCTGAGCGGGTTAATGTCGTTCAGTATGAAGGGGCCCCATCGTTCACTGACATTATCAACTGTGCTTGTGACACGTCTGATAGGAGCAGCAAGAGCTATAAACGCTTCGCGAAAGATGTGAAGGAACGGCTTATTGAATGTATGTTTGGCGGAGCGCAATTTCCCATGTCGATTTTGAATGCCGCATTCCATAAGGTCACCAGGCCTATGGGATACGACAATATCAGGGTCTGGCGTCGTGATTTTGAAATCGCTTGCAGCCTATGGAAAAAACACTATATCGATGAAACAAGAAAACAGCATAGACAGGAGGATGTAATAACCATGTATCTTGAACCGAATCGAGATGATCGTGATTACCTGTATGGAAGGTTGTTGGCGCTTGCCGACAATTTCGAGGAAAGCGTCTTGCGTAAGCAGGGAGTCAAGGACCGTCCAACCAATGCAATCAAATTGATGAGCAATTTCACGGCGAAGCCCTATACGACGTGGGGCACATTGTGGAAGCAGCTTACGCCATACCTTAAATCGGCAAACGGTGGTTCCTGGTTCCGTAATGAGGTCGATGATGTTATGGCTTTGTTTAAGGAAGGTGATTTTGAAGATAATAAGGCGCTTTCGCCAATGTTTCTTCTGGGATATTCATGTCAGCGGAGGGCATCTAAGCGTAAAGCGCAAGAGATTTCTCAAAAAAATAATAGCAACAACTGACTTTTGCAATTATCAGAGTCGATTCATCGCCTATAAGTAAGGAGTATGTGATTATGGCAGCTTTGGAAAATAAGATTGATTTTGCGATTGCCTTTGCGGTGAATAACGCAAATCCCAATGGTGATCCGTTGAATGGTAATCGTCCGAGAACGACGTCAGAAGGGCTGGGTGAGGTTTCCGACGTCGCCTTGAAGAGGAAGATCCGCAACCGTCTGCAGGATGCAGGAGAATCAGTCTTTGTACAGTCTGATGATCGTTCCGATGATGGTGCCAAATCGCTGTCGGACAGGTTCAATACATATCTGAAGACCTTGCCGAAGGATGAGCAGAAGCAGAAGAATGTAGTCTTCGGTAAGGTGTGCGAGCGTTGGCTTGATGTGCGGTCCTTTGGTCAGGTTTTCGCCTTTAAGAAGGCCAAGGATACCGATGAGGTTTCGATTGGCGTACGCGGACCGGTCTCGATTCAGCCGGCATTCTCCATTAATCCCATTGCAATTGACGATGTGCAAATCACTAAATCGGTCAACAGCGAGACTACGGATTCCGGTAAAAAATCATCCGACACCATGGGCATGAAGTATCGCGTCTCTGGACGCGCCGTATATGTAACTTATGGAAGCATTAGCCCCCAGCTGGCGGAAAGAACAGGTTTCAGCGCAGAAGATGCAGAGAAAATCAAGGAAGCTCTGGTCACGCTTTTCGAGAATGATGAGAGTTCGGCACGTCCGTCGGGATCGATGGAAGTGCTGGATGTCGTCTGGTTTGCACATAACTGCAAGGGGGGGCAGTATTCTTCGGCCAAAGTTCATCGTTCCGTTTCCGTTGACGCGGATGGAACCGTGAATGTAGATGACGCTTCCATTCCAGGCCTTCGCTACGAAGTAATCGAAGGCCGCTGATTACAACGTCCAAGCCTAGATGAGAGGTGCTTATATGAAAGGGCCAGATGGTTATTCAGAAGAAGATTGGCTGGCCCTTTCGGGTATTCAGCATTTCTCATTCTGCAAGCGTCAATGGGCGCTTATTCATATCGAGCAGCTGTGGTCAGAAAATTATCTGACCACAGCGGGGCATCTGGAACATGAACGCGCCCACGATTATGCGGCTTCTGAATCTCGCGGCGATATGCTGATCATGCGGGATTTGAGAGTTTATTCGCGAGCGCTCGGCATAACTGGAGCCTGTGATGTTGTGGAATTCCATAAGTCTAATGATGGTGTTCCGCTTCACGGAAGAGATGAATTGTGGTTGCCATATCCGATTGAATACAAACACGGCAAATCCAAAACGATTGATGCTGATCGTTTACAGCTATGCGCGGAAGCGATGTGCTTGGAAGAAATGCTCGCGTGTGATATTCCTGAAGGTGCTTTGTTCTATCAGCAGACAAAACGTCGTGAGCGGGTAAAATTTGACGAAGATCTTCGCAACATGGTCGAAGCTGACTTCTTGCAAATGCATGATCTTTTCTCCCGTGGATGGACTCCCAAAGTGAAACAGACCAGATCGTGTTCGGCATGTTCTCTACGGGATTTGTGCCTGCCTGAATTACGGAAGATGAAATCGGCAAAAGCATATATCGAAGAACGGCTCAAGGAAAGCGGGGAGTGATGAAGCAGCTGTTAAACACGTTGTTTGTGATGACAGAAGATGCCTATCTTGCCTTGGAGAACGATAATGTTGTGATTTATCAGAATGACCAAACCTTGGCGAAAGTGCCATTACGGTCAATTGAAGGAATCATGTGTTTCTCGTATAAGGGTGCTTCGCCTGCTCTTATGGGGCGCTGCGGCAAACTGGGCGTTTCTATGGCATTCTATTCACCGAGAGGTCATTATTACTGTTCCGTGTTAGGGGAGGAGAATCGTAATGTGCTACTTCGCCGTGAACAATTTCGAGTCGCGGATGACGAACAAAAATCTTTGCGTTATGCGAAATCTTTCATTGTTGGCAAGCTTTACAATGCGAAATGGGTGCTCGAACGCACGAAACGTGATCATGCTTTGCGGGTGAACATCGACCGACTTGCCGAGCAGAGCGGCAAATTGTCGGCGGCATTGTCAAAAGCTCGAAAAAGCTTGACGATTGATGAGTTGAGGGGTGTCGAAGGGCTTGCTGCCAAAGATTATTTCTACGCTTTTGACGATTTGGTTCTGAAGAATAAAGATGATTTCTTTTTCACCAGTAGGTCGAGGAGACCTCCGCTGGACAGGCTGAATGCATTATTGTCTTTTTGCTACTCCATATTGACGAATGATTGCATTGCGGCTTTGCAAGGTGTGGGGTTGGATCCGTATGTTGGTTTTATGCATACGGATCGGCCGGGGAGAGCCTCTCTGGCATTGGATCTGGTTGAAGAGTTTCGCCCGGTGTTGGCTGACCGCTTCGTTCTGACATTGGTTAATACAGGCGCTGTTAAGCCGGGGGATTTTGAAATACGGGAGAATGGCGGGGTGCTGCTGTCTGATTTCGGGCGGAAGAAAGTGCTTACGGCGTGGCAGAAAAAGAAGAGTGATCAGATTCTTCATCCGTTCCTGCAAGAAAAAATTTCGTGGGGATTGGTTCCGTATGTGCAAGCGCTGCTGCTAGCTCGATCGTTGCGGGGTGATCTTGATGATTACCCGCCATTTATGTGGAAGTAAAAGGTGCGTAGCTGTGTGTGGCGGTATGCGATGATTCGTGGTGATGTGTTATTGGAGGTGAAAAACCATGATGGTTGTGGTTGCGTACGATGTGAGTACGGAAACCCCTGAGGGGAAGCGTCGTCTTCGTTTGGTGGCGAAGACATGCATGAAATACGGACAGCGTGTACAGAACAGTGTTTTCGAATGCTCGGTGAGTCCTTCCGATTATCTGGTGTTGGTACACGATTTGTTGAAGATTGCCAATATTGATGAGGACAGTCTGCGCTTTTATAAACTTGGCTCTCGATATGCGGATAGGATTGAGCGTTATGGGCGTGAACGGAGTTTGCCGGTTAATGATGTGATGATGATATAGCACAGGGTAAAATGGCATGGTGTCATAACGATATGGTGTGGGGTATGCCGGGTTGAGTGTTTGAGTGTGACGTGTGACGTCCGGCATCTGGAGCGTGTTCTCTAGCCGGCGGTATTGTGGTTTCGGCAAGGTGGCCGGTCTTGAAATGGTGTTTGTGCGAAGTGGAAGCGCTCATGATGAGGGGTGCCTTTCGCACCTGAAAAACTGTCGAAATCCGAATTGTGATTTTCGTGGGCGTTTGAAAACTAAATAGTGGACATTAAAATGAGACAGAAAGACAGCTGCTCGTTTTAGGCATGTTGTTCGTCGTACCGGTGGTGTTGTTTGATATGCTTAAAGCCAAGCAGCTGGCTTGCGTCTCAGAAAGTGGACAAAAATGTCCAGCTGCACGGTCGCTCTCCTTACGGAGAGCGTGGATTGAAATCCGGACGACGCTAAGAATGGTGGCAATTTGCCACAGTCGCTCTCCTTACGGAGAGCGTGGATTGAAATGTTTAACATTGCAGATATGACCGCAACACTCATGTCGCTCTCCTTACGGAGAGCGTGGATTGAAATCACGACCATTCAGTTCGGCGCTCGCCGCCATCGTCGGTCGCTCTCCTTACGGAGAGCGTGGATTGAAATACCATTGGTTCCACGAGTGACCCGGTGACTATCGTCGCTCTCCTTACGGAGAGCGTGGATTGAAATTTGCGCGCTCGTTCCGGCTTCAGCCCAACGGCCAGGTCGCTCTCCTTACGGAGAGCGTGGATTGAAATTCCATGCGCAAGGCTTCCTCTTCCGCATTGATGAAGGTCGCTCTCCTTACGGAGAGCGTGGATTGAAATGTGTTTTTGTCCATGTGGCCTCCGGTGGCGGCGAGTCGCTCTCCTTACGGAGAGCGTGGATTGAAATCATGTCTGCGGACGTGGAGACGGTTCTGCGGGGTCGCTCTCCTTACGGAGAGCGTGGATTGAAATCAAGCTCATCGAGATAGCAAGGAAAGACGCCGAGGTCGCTCTCCTTACGGAGAGCGTGGATTGAAATCAACACTTCGGCGCTTGATACAGAGTCAAGATTGCCGGGTCGCTCTCCTTACGGAGAGCGTGGATTGAAATTCAAATAATGCTGTTATAGAAGGCGGCGCACCTCGTCGCTCTCCTTACGGAGAGCGTGGATTGAAATGTTTTCCACTGTTTCCTCCTTGGTGTCGGTTTCCGTCGCTCTCCTTACGGAGAGCGTGGATTGAAATGCTGACCTACTCGAACATCGAGCAAGAGTGGCTCACGTCGCTCTCCTTACGGAGAGCGTGGATTGAAATGCCGGCTTCGACACGAGCGCCGTGGAGGCCGCGAGTCGCTCTCCTTACGGAGAGCGTGGATTGAAATTTGCATCCCAGGGCCCAGCCGGAGGGCCTGATTCCGTCGCTCTCCTTACGGAGAGCGTGGATTGAAATCAGCTCAAGCTCGCCATGTATGGCGGCGGCTCGGAGTCGCTCTCCTTACGGAGAGCGTGGATTGAAATTGTTGAATGAACTTGTCCAACAGATAAGGCGTAGTGGTCGCTCTCCTTACGGAGAGCGTGGATTGAAATACGCTGCAATGCAGCATTGGAGTTGGCCACGTCTGTCGCTCTCCTTACGGAGAGCGTGGATTGAAATATGTGGACACGCCAATATCCGCCGAGCTTCGCGTGTCGCTCTCCTTACGGAGAGCGTGGATTGAAATACACTGACGGTGCCGCCAAGTCGCATCATGTTCGTCGCTCTCCTTACGGAGAGCGTGGATTGAAATGTGTACGTTTGGTGTTTGCGCTATTCCCTCCTCTGTCGCTCTCCTTACGGAGAGCGTGGATTGAAATTCGAAGAAGCGCCACATGGCACGTATCCACTTGGTCGCTCTCCTTACGGAGAGCGTGGATTGAAATTACGGCAAGGCGTTCGTGGAACGCTACGCGACCAACGTCGCTCTCCTTACGGAGAGCGTGGATTGAAATATTAAGGACGTACACTTTGCGCCATGCCGACCCGGTCGCTCTCCTTACGGAGAGCGTGGATTGAAATTCGGGGGACACGATGCCACGCGATTAAGGCGACGTCGCTCTCCTTACGGAGAGCGTGGATTGAAATTACGACACTCTGGAAATCTCTCAGACACTCCTGCGTCGCTCTCCTTACGGAGAGCGTGGATTGAAATCTCCACTGCCATGGCGTGCCGCCAAAACGGCTTGCCGTCGCTCTCCTTACGGAGAGCGTGGATTGAAATTGCAAATGACGAACGTGCTGAGTGACGAAGCATGTCGCTCTCCTTACGGAGAGCGTGGATTGAAATCGTGATAATAGCAAGGGCTATCAGCGCTCAAGACAGGTCGCTCTCCTTACGGAGAGCGTGGATTGAAATGACATATCGAATCTTTTACGAGAGAACTGCCGTATGTCGCTCTCCTTACGGAGAGCGTGGATTGAAATCCAACGTGCGCATGGTTTCACCGCGTTAGCATTATGTCGCTCTCCTTACGGAGAGCGTGGATTGAAATAGCCGATGGATGGTACTGGAAATGTCAACTCTGCCAGTCGCTCTCCTTACGGAGAGCGTGGATTGAAATGTCAAGACCGCAGCGCAGGATACCGTCGTTGTCAAGTCGCTCTCCTTACGGAGAGCGTGGATTGAAATCAGAACGGAGCCATTCCCTGCCAGTCGGCATGCGTCGCTCTCCTTACGGAGAGCGTGGATTGAAATATGCAGTTGGTGTCCGACATGGTCGGCGGCCTGGTCGCTCTCCTTACGGAGAGCGTGGATTGAAATGGTTCCGTCGCCGCCCGCGGCAAGCTCCAGGGCGAGTCGCTCTCCTTACGGAGAGCGTGGATTGAAATACCGTCACCGACGAAAGCGCCGACCACAAGACCAGTCGCTCTCCTTACGGAGAGCGTGGATTGAAATCAGAACGGAGCCATTCCCTGCCAGTCGGCATGCGTCGCTCTCCTTACGGAGAGCGTGGATTGAAATACGAACTGTACGATGGCAAAATACGGACTGCCGGTCGCTCTCCTTACGGAGAGCGTGGATTGAAATCTTTGATGGTGGCTGGCGTGGTGGTTCCAGAGGCGGTCGCTCTCCTTACGGAGAGCGTGGATTGAAATATCGACACGGCCAAGTCCAGCGTCGGCGTGAATGTCGCTCTCCTTACGGAGAGCGTGGATTGAAATTCCATGGCCAGTCCGGCGTCGAGGATGCGCTGCGTCGCTCTCCTTACGGAGAGCGTGGATTGAAATGCCGAGCATGGCGACATGATTCGCCCGCAATACGCGTCGCTCTCCTTACGGAGAGCGTGGATTGAAATTCGCATACCTGCGAATCAACCTCCCCAAGTCGCGGGTCGCTCTCCTTACGGAGAGCGTGGATTGAAATTGCTTATTGCGTCATGTGCGGCTGCATTTCCCGAAACGTCGCTCTCCTTACGGAGAGCGTGGATTGAAATAGCGCCGACCTGACCAAGGCGCAGCTGAACCCGGTCGCTCTCCTTACGGAGAGCGTGGATTGAAATGTGCTTCCCGGCCACACTCCTCCGGAACCCGAAGTCGCTCTCCTTACGGAGATCGTGGATTGAAATCGCTTCGGACTGTTCCATCGTCAATGGACGCCAGGTCGCTCTCCTTACGGAGAGCGTGGATTGAAATATCGTGAGTTTCCCGCGACTCCACGCTCTCAATGGTCGCTCTCCTTACGGAGAGCGTGGATTGAAATTAAGGACGAATCATGAGTATCACCATAGAGAATCGTCGCTCTCCTTACGGAGAGCGTGGATTGAAATCACAAGTCTCGCCTATAACTTAGGACACTAGAGGTCGCTCTCCTTACGGAGAGCGTGGATTGAAATATCTGAGTTGCGCTTGGCATGCGCCTCTGATATTGTCGCTCTCCTTACGGAGAGCGTGGATTGAAATAATAATAGTTTCGCCATTTGCCGACGCTCTCCGGTGTCGCTCTCCTTACGGAGATCGTGGATTGAAATGTCGGCATGGCGAACTTCGCCGGCCAATTGCAGAGTCGCTCTCCTTACGGAGATCGTGGATTGAAATAGCCAGCTCGTCAACCCGCAGAATCCGATACCGGCCAAGTCGCTCTCCTTACGGAGAGCGTGGATTGAAATTTGATGGTGATCTCACCGAGCTTGCCGGTGGTGCCGGTCGCTCTCCTTACGGAGAGCGTGGATTGAAATATCGTAATTATCGGAATTGCGCGGGGTTTCCATGTCGCTCTCCTTACGGAGAGCGTGGATTGAAATTAGGTGTAACAGTGTATGCAGTGGTTTTTGGAGTGTCGCTCTTCTTACGGAGAGCGTGGATTGAAATGAGTTTGGGAAGCTCGTATCTGACGGCCTCGCTATGTCGCTCTCCTTACGGAGAGTGTGGATTGAAATAACGGGGTAGTACTGAAATACTGCATGGCGCGGTGGTCGCTCTCCTTACGGAGAGCGTGGATTGAAATATCGCCATGCAATCATCCGACTACCTCGCGGTCGGGTCGCTTTCCTTACGGAGAGCGTGGATTGAAATATCGACCATAATCAGTCTCCTTACCAGTAGAGGGGTCGCTCTCCTTACGGAGAGCATGGATTGAAATCGACCGGAGCGGGTGCGCGGCGGCGCTCTGGTGTGTTTCTGCAAGTTGGCATCCACAGTATAGGCACTATTTTTCAGCAGCATAGGCAGCTGGTCTCCAACAGAAACTGCGACGTCGGAATCCGCCACCCTTTTCTTCCTAGCTATCTGGTCATGAGGACGTGCTCGCTACGGTAGGAGCCTCCCTCGAATCTGACGAGCCTTCCGTGGTGCACGGTGCGGTCGATCAACGCGGCGGCCATGTTCTTGTCGCCGAGCACGCGCCCCCAGCCGGAGAACTCGATGTTCATGATATGGGCCATGCTCCGGGTCTCGTAGGAATCCGATATGACCTGGAACAGGAACCTGGAGCCCTCC
>ULXJ01063434.1_pt1 | contig 14850 bp, 10 predicted proteins | sample 1960981 | NCBI WGS metagenome assembly ULXJ01 (sample SAMEA4835830, study PRJEB28245) | human gut metagenome | biome: gut microbiome; material: fecal sample | place: Denmark | collected 2008 | reverse complement strand
AGACTTGCGTATTCACGACTTTCGTACAGAAGTTGCCCGTTGTTTGCGTAAAGGTGGAACTGATACGCATAGCCGGTATCTTCGATCGTATATTTGCCGACGACCTTGGGTTTATCGGCTTCGTCGTTTTCCTCGACGGGTTCTTCAACCTTTGCCGCCGCCTTTTTCTTTGCGGGGGCTTTCTTTGCGGGTGCGGCTTCTTCCGTTACTTCCGCCTTCTTCTTTGTCGCTTTTTTCTTTGCGGGAGCGGGCTCTTCCGCGGCGACTTCGGGTTCTTCCGTCGTTTCTTCTTTTGCAGCCTTTTTGGGTTTCAGATTTATTTTTGCCTTGCCCCAGCTGTCGTCAACGAAGTTGTCGTTGTTTTCCGGCTCGATATAGTGCTTTTCCTCGACGGGCGCGGGTTCTTCCGGCTGAACGTATGCGGGAACGGGCGCGAGCGCGACGGGTTTTTCTTCTTCCACGGGAGCATAAACTTTTTCTTCCGCGATAAACTTCGACATATCGATTTGTGCCTGCGGAGCGGGTTTTTTGTCTTCAAACGGAGGCAGCTCGTCATCGAAAGCGTCGGCGTCGAACTTCTTTTCGTCCTCGATATAAGGCGCGGGTGCAGGTGCCGCTGCCGCAACGGGCGCGGGTGCGGGTGTCGCGGGTACGACGGGCGTTTCTTTCACAGCGGGTTTTTCTTCGGCTGCGACTTTGCCACTCTTACTTGCTTTCTTTGCGTCTTTGACGCTTTGTCTTGCCGCTTTCTTTGCCGCTTTCTTCGCCTTGTTCTTCTTTGCACAAACCGCGATAATAACGATTAAGCCGATGAGTACGAGCGCTGCGCCCGCAACAAGCAATATGAACTTAATCGGGGGATTTTCTGCCAATAATTCGACGAAAAAGTCTTTCACCGTGATGGTAAAGAAATCGACGATTTTCTGCCATACTTCATTGGATGAAACTGCTGCTAACATTTTTCAAACTCCTCTTTAATAATATAACCCTTAAAGTAAATTAGAAAATACTTATACTGTGTATATTATAACACAATAAATTTACGTTATCAAGGTTTTGAAAATATCAATTTGACGAAATTCGTGTTTTTTTGCTAATTTTTTTATTGCGATATGCCTTAAAAAATATGTCGAACAATGCGTTTTTTGCTTGCAAAAAAAACGCCGAAATGTTACTATGTTAAAAGTAAATATTGTGAGGTGTTTTATGAACAACGTAACTATTTTCAATCACCCTCTTATCACACACAAAATTGCAATTATGCGTGATGAACGTACCGGCAGCAAAGAGTTTCGCGAACTTGTGGAAGAAGTCGCAATGCTTATGGCGTTTGAGGCTCTCCGCGATATCAATACGCAAGAAATTGAGGTTAAAACCCCGATTGCGGTCACTAAAACCCGCGTTATTGCAAATGACATCGCAATCGTTCCTATTCTCCGCGCAGGTCTCGGCATGGTAAACGGTATCCTTGCTCTTGTCCCCACCGCAAAAGTCGGACACGTCGGTCTTTATCGCGACCACGAAACGCTTGAACCCAAGGAGTACTACTGCAAACTTCCCGACGATATCGCAAACCGCGAAGTCATCATTCTCGATCCGATGCTCGCAACCGGCGGCAGCGCAATCGCGGCGATCGACTTTATTAAGGCAAAAGGCTGCAAGAATATTAAGTTTATGAGCATCATCGGCGCGCCCGAAGGAATTGAAAAAGTCCACGCAAAACATCCCGACGTACACATCTTCGTCGGTTGCAAAGACTCTCACCTTAACGAAAACGGCTACATCGTCCCCGGTCTCGGCGACGCCGGCGACAGAATTTTCGGTACGAAATAATCCGCAATAATTGAACGAATAATTGCATTGCCCTGACATTAGTCAGGGCTTTTTGATGTCGCAAATTATTTTGAGCATATCGTGCCGAAGGCACACATCGCTGCGTAAGCAACATCGCGCCAAAGGCAACAAGGTGCCCACGCAAAAAGTTGCATTTCAGGTATAAAAAAAGTCCTCATAAAACTATGAGGACTTTTTGATATTTCGTTGATTATTACTTGTCGGACGATTCGTCCTTTGATTCTTCAACCGCCCGGAATTCCACCGTCGCTGTTTTGTCTTCGTCTTCGAGTCCGAGTTCTTCGACTGCTTCGTCGACTGCTTCGCTGTCTGCCACGACTTCGTCTTTTCTGACGCCGGGGAGTTTGTCATCCGTGTCATACGTTACGCCTTCGCCCACGACCGCGATGCTTTCACCGTCTTTGACTTCGCCCTGTTTTTCTTTCTTGGTTTTGATGGAAAGAAGGACGTTGGTAAGGATACCTACGATAAGAGCGGTTGCGATGTTGGTGATGGTGATGATTGCTTTGCCCTGCGTTGCAAGACCGAATTTAAGAGCGAGTCCGCCGATACCCGTAATAAGGATTGCTGATACGACGAAGAGGTTTTTGCTTTCGCCGAGGTCGACGTTTTGCAGCATTTTAAGACCGCTGACTGCGATAAATCCGTAGAGCGCCAGGCATACGCCGCCCAGAATGCAGGTGGGGATTGTTTCGATAAGCGCAATGAACGGGCTGAAAAACGCGATTATAATCGCGATAACAGCCGCGCCGATTATGGTGTAAATCGAGGCGTTTTTGGTGATTGCCACACAGCCGATGCATTCGCCGTAAGTGGTGTTGGGGCAGCAGCCGAAGATTGTGCCAACTGTCGTTCCGAAGCCGTCGCCGATGAGCGTGCGATGGAGACCGGGGTCTTTAAGAAGGTCTTTTTCGATGATGGTGCTCATGTTTTTGTGGTCCGCGATATGTTCCGCGAAAACAACCAGCGATACGGGGATGAACAGAAGCGCGATTGTGCCGACGCCCGTGCCGGTAAGTCTTGCGGTGCCGTTTACGGATTCCTTAATTGCTTCGATAATCGCAAGGTGCGGATAATCGAGGAATGCGGTGACGCCCGTGAATTTGCCGTCTTTTACGAAATTTTCGACAAGCGGAGTCCAGTTGACGATTTTGAGATATTCGACGTTGCATGCGTATCCGAAGATGGAGAAGAACGATGCGAGAAGGTAACCTGCGCCGATACCGATGATGAAAGGCATAAGTTGCATTTTTTTGCTGCCCTTGCAGGATACGAAGACCGTTACGAAGAATGCGAACAGACCGCAAAGGATTGCGACAAGGTTGTAAGATTGTCCGCTGCCGCTTGCAGTGGTAAGGTTGCTGATTGCGCTGCCCGAAAGACCTAAGCCGATAAGAGCGACCGTGGGCCCAATGATGACCGCGGGCATAAGTTTGTTGATCCATTCAGTGCCTTTCTTCCAGACGATAAAGGCAAGTATGCAGTACACAGTGCCTGCGAATACGCCGCCGAGAATAATTCCCCACCAGCCGTATTGAGTTGCACCTATCAACGCCGAGATAAACGCGAACGAACTTCCGATGAACATCGGGCTCTTTTTCTTGGTAACCCATACGTAGAACAGGGTTGCGATACCTGCGCCGAAAAGTGCGGCAGCGGGGCTCATGTTGACGCCGTTTCCCGAGGAAAGAATAGGCACGAGAATCGTCGCGCATACGACCGCCAAGAATTGTTGAAGCGAGTACACAAGCGTTTGTTTGAAGGACAACTTGTCTTCAACGTTGTAAATCATCTTCATAAGTAACAATCTCCTTTAAAATTTATTTATATTTTGATATATCAGAGTGAAAACAGGTCGACGGCGATTTTCTCGTCATAGGGCGGTATCATTACCCTTACGACCTCCTGCTTGGACGTTGGCAGGTTTTTGCCGACGTAGTCCGCGCGTATCGGAAGTTCGCGATGACCGCGGTCGATAAGCACGGCAAGTTGTATCGTGCGCGGACGTCCCAGCGTGAACACGGCGTCGATTGCGGCGCGCGTCGTCCTTCCGGTAAACAAAACGTCGTCAACAAGGACGACGTCTCGTCCCCTTACTTCAAAGGGAACGTTGATTTTTTCGATAACGGGAGTTTCGCTTTTTTCCGCAAGGTCGTCACGATAAAGACTTATATCGAGTTCACCCACGTCAAGCGACACGCCTTCGTATTTTTTCACGTTTTCGGCAATTATTCCGGCAAGGGGGATACCACGGCTTTTAATGCCGATAAGCACGACGTTTTCCAGGGAGTCGTTTCTTTCGATAATCTCGTGCGATACCCTTTTAAGCGCGCGGGCGACAGCCGTATCATCCATAATGTTTGCCTTAATTTCCATAAAACCTCAAAAAAAATCTTGCGTCAAGACACGCAAGATATGATACACCTGTTTATTGTATGATAACCTTGTATGCCTCTCTGGACATAATTAAAGATTTCTGTTAGGGTTATAATAACACAAGCGGCGTTTTTTGTAAATCGTTTTTAAGAAGGAAAAGAAAATTTTTTTATTATTATTTTTTTTGAAAATATCGCGCTTCTTCTCGCCTTCGAAATTTACCCGCCGCCCTTTATTTTTACTATATAAACTATATAATATATAATGTTAAACATTAAAAAACGTCGGGGTGTCCCGACGCTTTGAAACGATTGTCCTTGGGTTTTGCGACAATCAATAGTTGTCCGCGGATATTTCAAAATAACTTTGGGGATGATTGCACGTCGGGCAAACCTCGGGCGCGCACTCTCCGACGACAATATGGCCGCAGTTTCTGCATTCCCACACTTTCACCGTGGATTTTTTGAAAACTTCCGCCGTTTCGATATTTTTCAACAGCGCGCGATATCTTTCTTCGTGGTGTTTCTCGATCGCCGCGACAAGTCTGAATTTCGCCGCAAGTTCGTGGAAGCCTTCTTCTTCGGCTGTTTTTGCAAAGCCCGCATACATATCCGTCCATTCGTAGTTTTCGCCCGCCGCCGCAGCAACAAGGTTTTCCGTTGTGTTTCCGATGCCGTTAAGTTCCTTGAACCAAAGTTTGGCGTGTTCTTTTTCGTTGTCGGCGGTTTTCAGAAACAGGGACGCGATTTGTTCATAGCCCTCTTTTTTCGCAACCGACGCAAAGTAAGTATACTTGTTTCTTGCCTGTGATTCGCCCGAAAAAGCCGTTTCGAGGTTCTTTTCGGTTTTTGTACCTGCATATTTGTTCATTTTTCTTCTCCTTATAAAATATTTTATATTTTGGAAACGGCACGCCGTCGCGTGCGTTTGTTTAACGATTATGCGCGTTTTCTCTTAATGACGACCAACGTAACCACGATGATTGCCATAAGCACTGCCGCGCCGCCCACGCCTGCGCCGATGCCGATTGCCAGCGTGTTTGTTTTCGCTTTGGGCGCGACGTAGTCTTCTGCAAAGATGAAGTAGCCGAGCTTATCGGTTTCAAACGTTACGGTGCCGTCGCCGTTATCGACGTAGTTTACTTCCGTCCATTCGCCGTTGTTGTATCTGATGAGTTTCGCGCCGTTTGCGCTGACGTTCATCGTTACGGTTGCGGGGCTCATAAGTCTGGGCTGTTTGTCGGCGTTCATAAGGACGCTTTTGTTCTTATATTCGCTGAGCGACAGGAAGTAGACCTTGCCAGCGACGTACTCTTTGCCAAAGATTTCCTTATTTTGTCTTAAACCGTTGGTGAAGTTATCGCGGCTTGCGGCGTTGTTTCTGTCGAGTATGCAGAAGTAAACGGTGTATCCGCTGTCAGCCTGCGTCCAGCTGCCCGAGATCGTGCCGATGCCGTTATCTTCCAGAACTTTATCGTCGGGAACGTTAACGTCGCCGCCCCATACCGAGTTAAGTTCGTTTTCGGTGATGGAAATCGTCGCTTCGATTATGCCGTCCGCCGACACGGCACGGGTATATCTTTCGGATTCCGCACTGCTGTCGACCGTCCAGGCGCCGCCCTTGATAAGTCCTTTATGAACGACTCTGTAAGGATATCTGCCTTCGCCCACAAGTCCCGCAGCGTTATTCACGACCTTGTAACTGGCGTCGCTGACGCGATAAACGATGACAAAGTCTTTTGCGATTTCTTTGTAGTTGCCGCCGACGGAGTCTTTGTCGATAAGATTTTCAACCGTGGGCAGATTGAACGATTCGCCTACGTTTGCCGTGATATCGACAAGGTTGAATTTCGCGCCGTTAACGTTGATTTTGCGGGCGAGCGAGACCGAGCCGATGAAATTTTCGTTGCCCTTATATCTCACGCGGACGTAGCATACGCCGCCACCCTGACGGACGGGAGCACTGCCGAGAATCGTCTTGAAATCTTCGTCAAAGGAATATTCGTAAACGATGTCGTTTGCGCCGACGACCATGCCGTAAGTCGTCTTGTAGTAATTGAACGCGTCGTCGACCTTTTGCACTTTTTCAGCGAAGTCTTCGCCGTATTTTGCGTCGTACGTAACTGACGCGTCTTTAATCTTAATTTCGGTGTCGATTCTTTCAATCGTGAAAGTTTGTTCAAGAATGTATTCGTTATTCAAGCGCGATACCGTGAACTTACCGTAGTATTCCCCTGCGTCGATTGCCTTGTCAACGGGCACCCATACGCCGTCTGCGCCCTTCTTGAAGTATTCCGCGAGTTCAATATTCAACTGTGACGGGCTTATGACGTTAAGCGTGTATGCCGCCGCGTTGTACGGAGCGCTGAACTTATCGACGTTGCCTTTGTCGTTGAACATTTTATTTTCAAACTTGACGTCCGAGAAGTCAAGCACGGACACGACTTTGGTTTCCGTGTCGTTGAAGCCCGTTATTTTCTTGAAGTTGCTTTTCGCGCCGAAGCTTTCGATTTTCAACGTATATTTATACGCGCCCGAAGTGGTGTCGTAAACGCCGTCCTTAATGTTGACGTTGATAACGAATTTGTTGCCGTTCTGATCGACGACGACGGGCTGATACTGACGCTGTGTGAAGTCGATTTCACCGATGTCGAGTTTGTTTTTGAGTTCGGTATCCTCATAGTATTCGATTGCGTAAACGATGTCTTGCGACAGCTCGAAGCGGTGACCGTTGATGATGCAAACGCCGCCCGTGACGAACGTATCGAGCACCCAGACGGTTGCGCCTGCTGGCAAAACGTCAACGTTTTCGGTCTTTGCCTTGCCGTTTTCGTCCTTGCTGTACGCGATATAACCTGCGCCGTCTTTCTGATAAATCACAACCTCGTTTTCGCCGAGTTTATTAATATAGTAATAATTGCCGTTCGTATCGACAGCGTAAATACCGGTGATTTTCGCGCCGCCGATTTCGCGCGGAGAAATGGTGACCGTAACAACCGCCTCGGTAACGTTCAGGACGTAGTTTTTGCTGTCATTGCCGGTAATACCCAGCGTGACTTTGCAATCGGGATAAGTGCCGACGTTGATATTTGCCGTATTGCCCGTGCTTGTTAACAGTTTCACGTCGTCGCCCGATACAACGCCGCCAAACGTATAGCTGCTGATCTGGAACGACGTTTTGTTGTCGAAAGGTTTATCGACGTTATTCACCGTAACCGTGATGGGTTTGGGCGTTACGGTAATCGTCGCTTCAACGGTAACGTCTGTCAGGTCATAGAATTTTTTTCTTTCGCCGACGAGTTGGAAATCGGTGACTTTAAAGGTATATGTGTCGACGTCCTTGCCGGGCAGGATAATCGTGCCGTATTCGAGCGTGATGTTGTCCGTGCCTTGCAGTCCCTCGATACTAAACGTGCAGTTGTCCGAGTTCGTCAGAATCGTATTTTCGCCGTTATAAATCTTTGAGGCGATAAGCGTGATTTTACCGAGTTTGGCTGGTAGGATATCGATATACGCTTTGGGTGCGCTTGCGGAGCCGCCCGCGTTTGTGATCTGGTAATTGTTGTTCAGTTCGCCCGCGATTTCGATATTTATAAGCGACGCGCGAAGCCCGGGGTTGACGGCAATGCTGTCAAGCTGGAACGTGCCTTTCCATTGGATATTTTTCCATTCGTCCGCTTTGTCGCCCAAAACCTTATCGAGCACCAATAAAGAGCCGTCGCCCGAAACGTAGTCGGTCATTGCGTAGTTGATGGTGCCGTTATAAACAAACTTCGCATGTTCGTAATTCTCGTCGATCGTAAGGCGGGCTTTTCTTATTTCGTGCGTGCCGACGACAAACCTGCCGTCCACGAGGGTGATGACGTTGCCGTTTACGTCAAAGAAAACCTTTTCATATTCGTCGATGAGCGCAGCCGTATAAGCCGAGCCTTCGACGTAGGAAGCCAGGACGTTGCTGACAATCACATTTCTCATGCCTGCATTGACGTCGTCGTACGCCGCGTCGAAAGTAATGCCGATTTTCCCCGACGGGATAGTGCCTGTAAACTTGTTCGACAACGTATACGAAACAAGCGACGTACTTACGTCGGTCGTATTGTTGAAGTATCTTCGGGCGTTCGTATCGATGTTGAAGTTGACGTTGATCTTTGCCCTGTCAAGGTTGACGTTGTAGATGGTTTCCTCGTTTGTATTGCCCGCTTCGTCGACAAGCCAGAATCTGACCTGAATTTGCGTGAGGCCTGAAACGTTTCTGCCCTCGAACAAATCCATATAAACGTCGTTTGTATCAAGCGAAAGTTCCTTTGCCTCGCCCACAACGCCGTCACGGGTGATTGCGTAATAAAGAGTCATCGGGCTGCCCAAAAATTCGCTGACGTAGCCGTCTTTCCCAACTTGTTTGTAGTTAAGGTTCACAAGAAGGGGCAGCAAGTCGGCATACGCGTCTGTCGAGAAGTCAAGAAGCCTTGCGATTTCGGGCTTGTATCCTTTATAGTTGTCGTATTTCACGGGAACTTCAACGTTATACGTGATATTTGACGAAGTATAAGTCGCGCGGAGATAATAGATGCGTTCGTATCCTTCGGGCGAAGTTTCGTCATAGCCTATGGTATATTTGTTATCGATGATTTTGTCGTTGATGCTCACCCATTCGGTTTGTGTACCTACGAAAACGCCGTTTTTAAGGGTGCGATAACTGATTTGATAGGTTATTTCCTTGATGGAAGAGAGCGTGTTGAACTCGATAACGACGTTCTGATTCGTCCATTCGCCGTTATACGCGCCACCGTTTTTAAGGTAAATTGCGGTTTCCCATTTTTCGGGCAGGCTCTTGATGTCGTCGATTGTGAACTTGTGATAACCGCTGTAAACGGCGTGGTTTGCCCAGCTTTTTTGTATGCTGTTAAAAAGTGCGATTTGTTCCGCACTCGCGCCTTCGTAGAATCGTCCAACCGTGTCAATCGCTTTGAACTTGATTGCGTATTCGCCCTTTTCAAGTCCCGAAAGGGTGAAGATGTCGGAGCCGGGGTTGTTGATTGCAATGCCTACTTGCCCTTCGATTTCGACGTAGTTGCCGTCAACTATTTTGTAAAGGGTATAGAAATACTTGACGTCACCGCGAGTGTCGGTGTCTTCAAGAACAGGTTTGAATTTTATGGTGTCGGTATAAAAATACGTGACGCCGTCGTTTTCGTTAAAAACGCTTTCGGTAAGGAGAGCAACTTCGTCCAATGCCGCGGGCGGGGTGTAGTCGATACCGTCGCAGTTGACGTTCAACGTCTTACCCGAAAGATTGATTGAGTTTTTATAATTTACACGATATATCGTGTCGGTTTCGATAGGCAACGCATTGTTGTCCTTTCCGTCGTAAATGACCGTGACGTAAAGCCCGCGGAAAGAACCCGTCGCGGGGTCGTTATTGTCAAACGCAAACGGCTGCACCGTTATGCTTTCCAAGCCCGTCGGATAACGCAACGTTTTCAGCTGTTCTGATGTATAATCTTTTCTTGCGTATGTTTTTGCTTTGCCGTCCGTTATTGCGCCCGTGCCGCGATATGCTTGAAGAATGTCAAAACCTTGGAAATCCGCTTCTTTAAGCCCGAAGAATTTGTCAAAAAGCAGGAAGGAGAACTGCTTTGATTGAGTTCCGTCGGTGCGGATTGACGTCAACTTGTTGAACGTAGGATCAAGAACGTCTTCGCCGTTCAATGCCCAGTCAAGGTTGCCGACAATATTGTTGTCGGTGGTATAAAGATTCGATAAGTTTGCAATGGTATCCAAAACCGCAATGTCCGGTTTGGTTTTTCCGTCCCACGCTGCGGTAACGGGTGTGAAAAGGCTCTGGTTATCGACAGACTTGACCTTAATCGTGATTTCAAGCCCGCTGATTTCGATTTTCTCACTGCCGTCTTCCTGACCGCCTGCATATACAAGGATATATTGTCTGTCCGCCGTGACTTGCCAGGACGTGCCCAAATTATACTTTGCTTCAACGATTTGTTCGATAGTTAATTTGTCTTCATCTTTGTTTTCTTCGATTTTTGAAATATTACTCGCTACGGAAATGAACTTGTGCGTATTTTTCATATCTGTAAATTTGACGGCACTGTCAAGGTTTGCGCTGACTTCAATCGTCGCGCCAAGTGTAGTCAAAACGTCGGGCAACTTGTAATAAGCAAATAAACGTTCTCTTCTATTAAAAGCAGCACCCGGTTCAATTGACGCGTATGTATCAGTAAGATTCCTTCCTGGAATACCCTGATAACCTCCTCCGAGCCAAGCAAAGTAGTTAGTGTATGTAGAAGGTCTGTAAGAAAAAACGGCGATGTTCCCGTCCGCATCTTTCTTAAAAGGCACGTTCCATTTCCAACCTGACGCATCAATCGCCAGTTCTGTGATTGGCGGTTCTACTGTTACTGCCGCAAAAGACGTTTGATTCTCACCCGCACCCACGCGCGTAAAAGAAATTGCGCTGACAAGCAGTGCGACTGCAAGCATAAACACTAATGCAAGTCCGCTGATACGAAGTAAGTTTTTGCTTGATTTTTTTGCTCTCATATCTCTCCTCCGATACGCCGGAAAACCCGGCGGTATAGCCATAGTATGTGCAATTTTGGGCATAATGCGCCCAAAAGTTATTGCTATAAATATAATATACAAGATATTACAACAGAATGTCAAGTTATTTTGCATTATGACGTGCCATTTTGCACGTCCCGTTTTCGCCGTTTCGCACTAATTTCCAAACGAAAACATAAACTGCCTTATGGAACTTTCGCGGCTCAACGTCATTGAACTCACAAATCTTGCCCTGTCCGTTGCGACGATACTGACGCGCGACCTTACCGTGTCCGAGACGGAATGTCTTTTGAAATTCCTTTGCATCGTGCGCGACGATATATCGCTCATACTTTGCGACAAACGCAACGACAAGTCATGATATGTTATTCCGTACAAAACATACTGTCATTTTGACATTCATCACTGTCAGTTATTACGACTTGTAAAAAAATTGATTTTCAAAAAAATCTTCAAAAAAATTGAACTCGACAAAACGAAAAACGGCGGTTTTCCAAAATCGTATTTTCCGTTTCGCCCTGATAATACGTCGGTTTTGACAAAACGTCGGCGATTTTGTATAATATAATTATGAAATACGATAAAAAAGGTTTCACTCTTGTGGAGCTTATCGTCGTAATTGCGATTATGGCGGTGCTTGCCGGCGTCGTTTCGGGCGCAACCGTGGGCATTCTCAACAAGAAAACCGACGAAGTCAACTACATATACAACGGAAAGCAAATTTCTGCACAAATCGTTTCGTGGGCGCAGGAAGTCGTTGAACGCCCTTCGTTCTTCACCGAACTTACGGGGATCAAAATCGACGTGACAGATCTTTTGTTGTATGGCAACGTAATATGGACGGATGCGTACTCGGAAGCCGCTTACAATACCCTGAAAAACAGGTTTTCGTCCTTAAAATGGGCTGATTCGTACGGCGTTCCCGAAAAAAAGGGGACTTTTTCCGCCGATTTTAACACGAAGCAAAAAGCGATTTATCTTTATTACAAGGGAAAGTCGCAAGAATATCGTGAAGTATATTACAAAATTTACCTGAGCGGTGAAAACGTCGTCACCGAAAAAGGCACAGGATTTTAACGTTGTTTCCCTTATTTATTCCTGGCTCGGCTGTCTGAACATCTGTTCCTGACGTACTTTCTTATGCGGTTTTTCACCTTTGCGTAATTTTTCGGCAGGACGTATTTCCAATTCCCGTCGTTCGTTCCCGGGGTATTCATTCTCGCCTCCGAGCCCTGCAACAGATAGTCCTGCATAGGCACGATGACGAATTTCGCGCGGGAGCGCATTACCCTTTTGAAAGCTTTATCAAAGACGTTCTCGTCGGTTGCGCCGAGGGTTTTTTTGACGTACTCTTTTGTGCCGTCACCCTGCGCATCGTACCAACCTTTCAGCGTATCGTTGTCGTGCGTGCCGGTGTAATAGACGGTGTTATACTTCACGTTTTCCGGCAGATGCTCGTTATCGCTCTTGCCGTCGAAAGCGAACTGAAAGACTTTCATTCCGGGGAAGCCGGTACGTTTCACAAGGCGGCGCACCTTGTCGGTGATAATTCCGAGGTCCTCGGCGATGATTCTTTCGTCGAGGTCAAGCCCGTCGAAGATTTTCGTGCCGACGCCCTTCACCCACCTGCCGATTTTTGCGGTCGTTGCACCATACGGCACGGCGTAGTAGCTTTCAAACGCGCGGAAGTGGTCGATGCGGATTTTGTCGAAAAATTGCAGCTGATGCAGCAAGCGGTGATGCCACCACAAAAAGCCGTCCGCCTGCTGTTTTTTCCAGTCGTACAGCGGATTGCCCCACAGTTGCCCGTCGGCGGAGAAGTAATCGGGCGGCACTCCTGCGACCTCTTTCGGGCGCATATTTTTGTCAAGCCTGAAAATTTCGGGGTGCGCCCAGACGTCCGCGCTGTCGTACGCGACGTAGATGGGAATATCGCCGATAAGCGCGACGTTTTTGGATTTTGCGTAGTCTTTAAGCGCGGTCAATTCGCGATAGAACTCGAACTGCAAAAACCGCCAGAAATCGCACTCGTCCTGAAGCGCGGCGATTTTTTCGTCGGACAGCGTATCGCTCCGTCTTTCGTCCTTTTCCCACGTATCGAACGACGAAAACCCGTTTTTGACTTTGAGCGCCATAAACAGCGCGAAGTCGTCCAGCCAATATTCGTTATTTTCAAGAAACTTTGAATAATCGGAATTTTTTTGAAATCTTTTGAACGCGCAGCGCAGCACGTCGTATCGCGAGTTAAAAATTTCGGCGTAGTCAAGCGATTTTGTTTTGGCGCGTTTTGCCTCGTTTTCCATCAAAAGCCCGCGTTTAACAAGCGTATTTATATCGATAAAGTACGGATTCCCCGCAAATGCCGACGGCGACTGATACGGGCTGTCGCCGAAAGACGTTGGCGATAACGGCAGCGTTTGCCAGAAATCGACCTTCGCGTCCGCCAAAAAATCGACAAAAGAAAACGCGCCCTCGGACAGCGCGCCGACGCCGTATTCAGACGGCAGACTTCCTATATGCAAAAGCACCCCGTTGAACTTTTCTTTCACTTGCGCGGTGCCTCCTCATGCGTGACCGCCTCGCCGAGCCTGTTCGCCCAGCTTTCGCAATACAGATCGTAATAGGATTTATTTTGTTCCTGTCTATAAGCAATGCACTTCTTGTTGTTGCACCATACAAACGACGGAATCCCGACGACGAACAGATACAGCGGCCCCAGAATCAGCGACTGAATGGTATGGCCGTACTCATGCACGGACACGGTTTTTTTGTACTCATCGCCGCGCTTGCCGTTGATGAAGATAAACGCGCCCAACGACACGCCGCCCCAATCGCCCTCGTGGAAGGTCAGGATTGCGCCGTGGTAATAGGCGTGCTCGCACCTGATATTTTTCAGGAAAAGCAAAAATCCCAGGACGTTCTGAATCGCGCCCCAGGTGAACTGTAAAACCAGGTAAAAAAACTGCAAGATATATTTCATAATAGCCTTACTTTGTTCTTATTTTGAACGTATAGCGAATGGGAGTGTTTTTGTTGGTCTGATAGGCGTTGTTAAGTTGCGGATTGTCTTTGGGATCTCTCGTGACGTATTCATGCGTAGCCGTTGGAATCGTCGCGCTGACGACTATGCAAGGCTTAAATTGATTTTTGTCGTTGTGGTAGCTGACGATGAGATAATATTCGGTGTCGGCGGCGTCGTTCTCCTTAACGCCCACAACCTGAATGACGATATAAGGATTTTTGTTATCCGCGCTGACAAAGGAACTGCGTTTCACCGCGTTGCAGCCCTGCGGCACAAGAACCTGCGTCGGGGACGCACCGGGATCGTAGTATTTGACGGGAATGTCCAGCCCGATTACGGTCTGATAAATGCGCTTGCACACCATTGCGGAATACGTGACGTACCACCCGTGCACGCCGTTGTCCACGTCTTCTTTGCGCGGATCCGGCTTGTTGGGATAAATATACTGCCCCGAAAGGTACGTAACCGCCGCGATCGCGTTCCTGTACATGGTCTGCGTGTCGGTTTCGGCAGCGCTCTTCTGACGGCGTTTTGTCGTGACGTAAACGGCAGGCGTAACCGCCGTGGCAAGAATCGCCATAATGGCAATGGTCACGATAAGTTCAACGAGCGTAAAGCCTTTTTTATTTTTGAAAACACGCCTTTTCATACTTATATAATTATACTACTTCACGCGTACAGTGTCAATATATTATTTTTTGCAGAGAAAATGTTTCGGAAACGCTTTGAATATGTATCACCGCCGTTGTCCCCTTGCGAGCAACGCACTTTATGTCATTCTGAGGAGTTGCATAGCAACGACGTGAGAATCCCCCGGAAGGGAACCATATTATAAAACCCACGCAAGATACTTTTGTACTTGCGTGGAAAAAAGGCGCACACAAGCAAAAGAGTGAGCATTATCGCCCCCGATAATGTGATTTCAAAAGCACAGTGTGCGCCGTGCGGAAGGGTATCCTTGTTATTGCCCTATTTCTCACAAAATAAGGATTTGTCGCAGCATTGCTTTGTTCAATGACA
>ULXJ01068999.1_pt1 | contig 14852 bp, 10 predicted proteins | sample 1960981 | NCBI WGS metagenome assembly ULXJ01 (sample SAMEA4835830, study PRJEB28245) | human gut metagenome | biome: gut microbiome; material: fecal sample | place: Denmark | collected 2008 | reverse complement strand
GCTTGATCCGTTCCTGTTCGGCAATAAACGCCTGCTGGACCTCCGTGGCATTGACGTCCCTGCCGCTGAGGACCCAACTGACATCCGGAGAGGAAAGTTCCTCAGGGGAGCCGGTAAACTCACCGCCGTGGGCCGCGACATACTGAAGTGCTCCCACATCTTTTACTCCGTGGGCCTTCAAATACTCCGCTTTGTCTTCCGCACCCGCAATGCCGGCCCACAACTGTTCACGCTTCTCCTGCCGCAGTTTGTCAAGCAGATCTTCCACAGCCGGATTGCCGAGGCCGGGCAGCATGGCACTGGAAATATGCTTGCCGGCAGCCAAAAGGTCTCCCACATAGGTGGTGGGAGCGCGCTCGTTGCCCCGCAGGTCCTCCATCACCTTGGCATCCCACTGACTCACATCGTCCAGGTAGCGACCGCTGTCGGGATTGTCTCGCTGGTCGTTCCGAATGGCCTCCTGTGCTTCCGAGATCCGCATGCAAAGAGAGTCAATGGCCCAGTCTTCCAATACGTCGGCCAGCATCAGCCGCACATCATTTTCCCGCAGAGCCAGGATGCGGTCGGCCAGTTTCCGGTCCATATGGGGCAGTCGGAGTTTCCCCTGCTCATCCACCAGCTTATGGCCGAAATTGCCCAGGCGTCTTTCCTCCACCTGTCCCCGCAAGGAGTGAAAGCCAAAAGCGAAGTCATTGTCGATGCCCTGTACCCTGCCCAGCTTCCCATCGCCAGTGACAGAGGCAAAGTAGTTTTGATGATGGCGGTCACATTGACCAATGATGCTGTCCAGAACCTGAAGAGAGGTGAGAGACTGCATAAATTCCGGCGTGATCGCCGACTCAATCAACTCCTGCTGGGCCTGTGGGGAAATGGAAGTGTCCACATGGCTCAGATTGGACGCATCGGTGTTGACAATGGCCTCATCCTGCAGCCGCTCACCGAAAAAGGAGGCGACCTCCTTTCCGCGGGCCTTTTGCATCAGGTTGCCCTGCTGGACACCTTTCCCCACGGCGTCATGGAGCTCCACCCGCTCCGACTGGGCCACCAGGTCGCCAATGCCAAGGAGATTTGCCATTCGGCTGGTGGCCACATTACGGTCGGAAACCCGCACAGTTTGGTCGGTATCGGCATATCGTTTCTTCTCAGAGACGAGATTCGGCAGAATTCTCTCCACGGTATCGGCAGGAAAATTTTCCAGCAGATCGAGCAGGCTGTCGGATGAGAGAATCTCAGGCATGCTGGCTGGAAGCTCCACCCGCATTTCTTCAGGGAGTTGCGCCATGAGCTGTCTTAGCCGGGCCGAGGGAAGACTTTCAGGCAAGTGGGCAGCGTAATGTGAATGAAGCATACTTTTGAAGTGATTTTGAACCTCCCGGTCTGTGTCGGAAAAGCCGGAGATATCCAGTGAAAAGTTCATGGCCTGCCGCGTTCCTTTCACCGGGGAATGCTCATCTCGATACATATCGGGGATCTTGCCGGTTTCCCTGGCCAACGAGGCTGCCGCATCAGCAATCGCCTGATATTCCGGTTTCCGCTTTGCCAAGGTTTCCACGTTTTGTATGTATCGTTCCACATCGGATTGCTTGAGGTCAAAGGTCTCCCCTTTCTTAAAGAAGCCCGAGGCCTTTTCGTCGGTGAGGGAACCTGTCTCCAGAACCCCGATGTAGCTGACTGCGCCGCCCACATGCTTGAGATCGGACTCCTTACCCTCCTTCAGGGTGAGGACACGGGTCCGGGCCATGCCCAGGGCCTCCACCATGTTCTTCGGGCGCTGCTCCGGGGGCAGAGAGGACATCCGGTCGGAAAAATCCCGCAGGTGGGAAAAGTCCTGTTCCGCCTGGCTTTTGATTTGACGGACAATATCCTGCCGGGCCTTGCCGCTGGAGGTATGGGCGTTTCGCTTGGTATAGACGTCGCAGGCTTCCAACAGCCGGGCGTAAGCCGAAACCAGGCCGTTGAAAGTCTCCTGGTCCTTTTGCGGCTCTCCCGACAGCGGTTGATTCATGAGGCCCACCACCTGACCGATGCTGTGGTCAACTGCGTTAAACCGGGCGGAATTTCCGCCAATGCCGCCTTTCTCCGATTGCAGGAGCTGCTCCCGCAGGGAGACAAATGTGCCGAATTTTTCCTCCCCTGATTCAGCGGGGGTTTTTGCGGCCTCCCCTTCCGCCGGGGCCTGCTCTTGGGAAGCAGGCGCCACCGTGGGGTTTTGAACCGGCTCATCCAGATCTACATTGAATCTGGACAGGTTGGGAGAGGTTGGACGAGCAGCGTCCTCCGGCTCCCTGCCCTGGTCGGCGGAAGCCGGACCTGCCGGCTGAACAGGCTGATCCAGATCCAAACTTAGCCTGGATAGGTTGGGGGAAACCGGACGGTTCCCTGCTCCTGATGCCCCGGGCACAGCAACAGGCGCGTCCAGATCCAAATCCAATCCGGCTGGGGCTGAGTGCACCCCTTGGGGCGCTCCACGGTGAATTAAACTGTCGGTGCGGCTTCTCATCACCTGGTCCAGCTCTTGGCTTACCGCGCTGCCAAAGGGTTGAACCGCCTGGCTTGGAGAGGAAGATGGGCTTAACAGCTCAGCCATGCCGCTGTTCCCCACCTGAGAGGCCATGGACGTCATTCCGTCCGAATGAGGCGTTTCTTTTTTTGTTTTTGCGGAACTCTTTCTGTGAGAAGCAAAAGGACTTTTTGTTTTACTCCAGCCGAACGGCATATGCTGTCCTCCTTTCATCCCGTTAAGATAGATTACGTTACTTTTATTATAGTAGACGCAACTAAAATAGCAAGACTTTTGCAAAAAGGGGTAGCCCCGTATCCCAGGAATCTGGCCAGAGCCCTGGAAAAGCCGCTCTTCCAGGAGTCCTCTCCTCCACGGTGAATTTCTGCTTTGGACATTGGCTTCCCATTGTGAAATTAACGGATATTTTCCAGCAGAGGCCCTGCCCCGCCCAGTGGTTCTCGCCTTGATGTTTTCCAGTGGGAAAAGGCTCCTGGCCCATTGCAAAAGGAATAAAGAATTGAACAGTCCCTCTCATCATTTTCTCCAAGCGGGTTGAAAAAAGGAAAGGCGTGCTGCCCACATGAAGATGGATATAAACGGCCGCATTAGAAAAGGAATTTCACTTTTTCTCCAGGACAGGTCAGAGAATTTTTTCAAAGCAGCGCTCCTCCGCATCCATTCGGGCATGTGGGGCGCGGTGTGGGGCTGTCCTCGGCAGTCCCACAGAAATCCCTGACTCGAGGGACAGCCTGCCCCTTCAAAGCAGTTCCCGTTTTCTCTGGCGGCGGCAGGTCAGGGCGCAGAGAACAGCACTGATTCCCAAAAGCCCGGCAACCACCACCGCCTCTGTTCCTTTCGGCATCCAGGAACCGTCCTCCCAAACTCTCCGGAAGGAGAACGGCATGTCCAGCAGCCAACTGCCCAACACCACTCCCACTGCCACGAATAGGGGCAGGGCCTTGAGCAGCATGGCGATGTAGCTGCCGCTGTACTGGGAGAGGAACACGGTCAGTCCGGCAGCCGCCAGGGACAGCGCCAGAATCAGTCCCACCAGCACGACGAGATAGGTCCCGTAAGTCCAGTCGAACCAGGGCGAGCCCCATTCCCAGATCCCGCCCAGGCCGCAGGTGCGAAACCGCAGGGGCTCCTGAGCCAGGAAGGGAATGGCGTAAACCACGAGATTAACAACTGTCAGCACCAGAGCGGAGAACATGGCGGCCACCATCTGGGTGGTCAGAATGGACCGTCCCCGGCGGGAGGTCCACTGCATGGCCCGGGTCCTCCGCAGCCGGTCCCGCACCAGCGTGGGGCAGAGCAGCAGCACGATGCTCAAAACGCACCACACCGCCAGGTCCCTGCCGTACTCCCGGGTGGATTCCTGGACAGGGGTCGGAAGCAGCCCGTGAGCCCTCTCCGGTTCGGCCAACTGCTCCTCCCGATGGACCATGGCTTCCGGCTGTCCCTCTGCCCTTCTGCCAGAGATCACTAGGGCACTGTGTTCTTCCTGGGTATCATACAGCCTCATGGTATACTGGATCTCTTCAATGACATACCAGTTGGTGCCGCCGTAGACTCTGTGAACTAGGGATTCCCGGTCCATGTCCGCCTCACCGCCGGAGGCAGCGGTGCCGGAGTAGTAGTCCTCGCGGAATTGATCAAAGGTCTCATAATCCGTCAGGCCCACAGCGGCAGCCTCCGGGATGGCGGCGATCTGCTGGTCGAATGCTTGGATCTCCTCCGCCAGTTGGCCGTCCAGCTCCGCCCGCTCCTCTGGCTCCAGAGTGGGGCCGTATGCCTCCACCCACTCCGAAGCCAGTTGGAACTGGGCCTGAGAAGCAGGCCCGTTGCAAAAATATTCAATGTAAAACTCCGGGAACATCCAGTAGTACACCGCTCCCAGCAGCAAGATGGCCACCAGGATGCCGGGACGCCAGATCTTCCGCAGTTCCCATGCCAAAAGTCTCATGTGAGCACATCCTTTCTCCGAAAGCGGCGCAGGGCCAGGGCCGTCCCGATACCAAGCAGCAGCAGATCCGCCGCCACGGCGATGGTCTCCTGCCAGGGCAGCACCGCGTTGAGGCCCAGTTCCGTAAACCAGCCACCGCAGCAGAGCCACACGATGGTGGGCTGAAAGCAGGAGAGGACATATCCCACCCACAGCTTGAGATTCCCCAGCGCCGAGGTGAGCCCCAGACCGCCGAAGCAGAGAAGTCCCAGCATCAGCGCCGCCAGATAAGGACTGCGGACCAGCGTGCCGCAGAGGGACGCCAGCAGGGAAAACACCCCCGTCAGCGCCACTCCCAGGGCCAGAGCCGCCGCCAAATACCCGGCCACAGTGAAGTCCCCCCAGGTGAGGAAGGGCCGGATCAGCAGCATATCCGAGAGGTAGTTGAACTGGCTGGAGACGTTGGCGTTCCAGACACCGCCGTAGTCGAATCGGGCAAAGTACAATCCCAGGGTGGGCACGGCCACCAGTACCAGGAACACAGGGGACGCCGCCAGGGCCGCAAGGACTTTGGTCCGCCGCAGTTGCCGCCCGGTCCGGGAGGTGCAGGCAAGGCCCTCCATCCGGTGCATCCCCTCGTAGCCCAGGAGGTACAGCGTCCCCAGCATGGCGGCAATCCCCGCCTCTCCCAGAATGGACCGCATCAGTGTCCCGAAGAGGAATTGGTGGCTCCCCTGGGTGACAGGCCCCGCGTACAGGTCCATCCCGGCGCCTGTCTGGGACAGATGGTCCACCCGGGCGGACAGAGTATCGTATTTCCAGGCCATCCATGACACCGCCGTGGGGGAATCTTTCACCATATCCGTATAGAACTCTTTTAAAATGCCTGTGTCGTAGGTCTCAAAGATATTCTCCAGGCCAGTGACAGACTGGAGTAGGATACTTCGGTTCTCCGTCTCCGGCAGGGCGGACAGACCATCGCAAAACGCCTGATCCACCCGCTGGCCCAGGAGGGCGGCATCCGCCGAGGTCTCGTTGAAAAAGGCCCGGTCCCACTCCGAAAGGGTGCAGATCAAACAGGTATTGAACAGAAGGCTCAGCGCCAGGAAGGCCCAAAGGGCAGGCAGGCGGAAGAGTTTGCGCCACTCATACACAGCAAGGCTCATGACTGCCCCTCCCGGTAGATAGCCAGGAACGCGTCCTCCAGTCCCGGCGCCGCGGGAACGGCCCCGGTGGGCGGATTTTCCGTCAGGATGCGCAGCACCGGCCCCGCCTCGCTTTGCCCCTCGCTGAGGAGAAACTGATCTGGCCCCAGAGGGGTCCCCGCCGAGACCTGAAAGACCTTCCCACGAAACCGGGCACAGATGTTGGCGGGGGTGTCGCAGCAGTAGAGCCGGTGATCCCGGAACATGACGATCTGTCCGGCGATGGTCTCCACGTCGGAGACGATGTGGGTGGACAGCAACACGATTCGGTCCTCCGCCAGGGAGTGGATCAGATTCCGGAACCGTACCCGCTCCCGAGGGTCCAGTCCGGCTGTGGGCTCGTCCAGAATCAGTAGCCGGGGATCGTTCAGCATGGCGGAAGCGATGCCCACCCGCTGGATCATGCCGCCGGAGAACTTCTTCAGCTTCCGGTCTCCGTCCGCCCCCAGGCCAACCAATTCCAAAAGGCGGCTGATGCGTTCCTCCGTCTCCCGCTTGGGGATACACTGGAGGGCGGCTACATACCGCAGGAACTGCCGGGGAGTGTAGTTGGGATAGTAACCGAATTGTTGTGGGAGATACCCCAGCAGTCCCCGATAGTCCGCCCCCAGGGCCAAGATGTCCTCCCCATCCCAGAGGATCTGCCCTTTGGTGGGAAACAGGAGCGTCGAGAGCATTTTCATCAGGGTGGTCTTTCCGGCGCCGTTGGGGCCCAACAGGCCATAGACCCCCGGGGAAAAGGTCAAAGAGATGTCCTCCAAAGCGGTGAAAGTCCCGTATTGCTTTGTGACGTGTTCAACCGAGAGCATAGACGATTCCTCCTTCTGCGCGCCGCCGGCAGAAACGGCGTAGTTCCGTGAAATACAGGGCCAGTGCGGCAGCGGTGAGCAGGCAGAACAGTACAGCAGGCACACTGTTGAGCCATAGGGCGGCCCGCTCCCACAGCAGCGGCACGATTCCCAACGCTGCCCAGACCGCCGGGGCCGTCAGCAATCCCGCCGCTCCCCGCAGCCGCAGGCAATAGAGAGCCAGGGCCCCATACAGACACAAGCTGGATACCGACAGGGCCATCATCCAGGAAAGGGAGATTTCCCCACCGGCAAGATACCACAGCAGCAGATTGGCCGGCACACACACCAGCACCGACGCTCCACCGAATACCAGCATTCGCAGAGCAGTCATGGCCCGCAGGGAAACCCGGCAGGTCTGCCGCCACTCCAGTGTGCCGGACTGGGCTTCTTTCCAGGCAGTCAGCAGGTGGAGCGCGGCATACAATGCCGGGGACAGCAGAAACAGTGCCGGCCCCACCGGCCCCTGCCGGGCTGCCGCGGCCGCCGCCGGCAGCAAACACAATATCAGAAGCAGCGCCGAAAGGAACAGACAGTCCGCCTCTCCAAAAAACAGCGTACGGAAGCCCACTGCCTGAAGGGTTTCCCCCAGTGTACGCCAAAATCTCGGCCGGGCCGGAAGTCCGGCGGCCAGAATTCGGGCCACGGCGACATCCTTTTCCGCCTCTGTGGGCATGGGGATTTCATTCCAGCAGTCATCCATTTGGATCAAACTCCTCTCTCAGTTGCCTCAACAGGCGGTAATAGCGGGATTTCACCGCCGCCTCCGGCTCACCCAGTGCGGCGGCAATCTCCGGGAAAGACTGCTCTGCATAAAGCCGCAGGCGGAACACCGCCTGGATCTGGGGCTCCAGGCCGGAGACATAGGCCTCGATCTGCTCCAGCAGCACCCGGTCCTGGACACAGGCGGTGAAGTCCTCCTCCGACGGCACCTCCAGTTTCTCCATGGGCAGGGGCATCAGGCGGGTCCTTCTGCGGGCATCAATGACCTTGTTGGCGGCAATGCGGAAAAGCCAGGTACGGAACGTCCCCCGCTCCGCCCGGTAGGCGGGCAGTGCCCGCAACATGGCCAGGAATATGGACTGGGTCAGGTCCATGGCATCCTCTTTATGGCCGGTCTGGCGGTAGACAAAGCGGTAGATCTCATCGTAGTGGGCCCGGATCAGATGATCCGCCGCCGTGCGGGAGCCTTTGCGCTGTATCTCCCGGATCCATTGCTCTTCCACTGTCTCACCGCCTTTCCGACTATATATTCGCATAATAGGGTAACATCGTTTCAAAAAAAGGAGAAGAAATTTTTGGCCGCAGCTCAACACTTGATTGCCAAATTGAAATATTCAAAATCTACGCCGCAGTAAAGGAAAAGAATAGGAGGCACTCTGGAAAAGGGACAAGGGTGCGGAGTGCTTTTGTGAAGCCACGACTCAAAAGCAAATCGTCCACCCCTTGCCGCCCATGCATGGCGGCATGAAGCCGCGGCGAAAAGGATGGCATCTGTGGACGCCGGATAAGCAGTGAACTACGTGAGGCGCAGTTTGAGGGGAAAATCCGGCGATTTTGGCCTGTCGAAAAAAGTACTAGATAAAGGTCCGCCGGGGTGAACCCCGGCGGACCGGCCACAATACCCCGCAATACGGGGCTTTCCGGAATTTCAGCACCGCCGTCGGTCTCGGCAGTTTCGGCTTTTCAGCGCAGTGATGGGATTGAGAGGTGCTCCGGTTCCAAGAGGTTTCGGCGTTTTTCACCGCCGCTATAAAAGGGAGCCCTTTTTGCGAGCAAAAATTGCATCGCTAAATCAAAGAAAAAGGCAAGAAAGCTCACACCCCCAATACAGAAGGAAAAGGCATGAGGAACAAAAGCTAAAAAAAACTGGCAGCGGGTGTAGAAGCTCCTGCAGCAACGGGTGATCCTCTGTATTTCCCCGTGCAAGAGGCTGTGTGACCTCCTTAAGGGCAAGGCAGAGTCCTCGATTCGGAGATTTCGGAGCGGATTTGAGCCGTTTTGAAATGCTCTGCGGAGGGCGAAAAAAAGGCAGGCAGAGAAAGGCCCGACGTCGCAAGCACCGCCGGGCCAGCCTCTTCTGCCCACACTGCACCCGCAGGTGCGTTTCGAATACCAACCGCCCGCACTGCGGACGGCTCTTGGGCTGGAGACGTGCGGGCAGTTTTACTGGGGCGTAACAGGCATTGTTTTCCCGCCCTGTTGGAAGACTGTGCCACCTTTCTTCCCCATAATGGCAATTTCCCCTTAGAGTTGCAAGGATCCGATTTGGCGTTGTTCACGGTTTTGGCCGAAGTTTTCCTTGAATACAGGGCATGGAATGTAAGCAAACACCTGTGCCTCTACCCCTCAAAAATCACGCCGCAAAACAAAGATAACAGCTCGCCTCAAATAGGACGCTATAAACCAGGAGGACCTGACTTTGAAAATCATTCCGCCAATTGCAAATTTTCTCTTAACTCTGCCCTTTTGGCCTGGCTATTCTCTGTGAGTTGGGGTATTGTGTGTCGCTGAATAGGAGGCGATACACGATGAAGGACTACATGATGGCCCTGCACCAGCGGTTCCGCAAGGAGCCGGAATGTCGGGAAGTCAGGAAAGAGCTGGAGGCGGTCCATCAGGCCCTCTACCAAGTGCTGGACCGGCGTGGGCAGGGGCAACTGCTGAAGCTGTCAGAGCTGGAAAATAAACTGCAAGATGAGATCTCCCTGGAAAGTTTCCTCTCTGGATTTAAACTTGCCCTGGGAATCGCGACAGAATTAGCACCCTCCTACTCCTTCGACGCCGAGGAAGAGCAACGGGCTTGTGAAGCCTTCCGGAAAAGGAGGGGTAAGTGATGGCAAAAAAGCGAGCCAACGGCGAGGGAAACATTCGAAAGCGCAAGGACGGCCGCTGGGAGGGACGCTACACTGCCGGGTATGACCAGAGTGGGAAACGGATCATCAAGAACGTACTTGGCAGGACCCAGGCGGAGGTGAAAGGCAAGCTATCCGTGGCCATCGCGGAATGTCAGCATCTGGACGTCTCCCGCTCTGGAGAATACACGATGGTGGAGTGGCTACGGCTGTGGTTCGAGCTGTACGCCAAGCCCAACATCCGCCCTTCCATAGCGGGGTACTACCCCCGAATCATGGAGGAATACACGATCCCGCGAATCGGCCACATCAAGCAGGACAAGCTCACCATCTGGGACAGCCAGAAACTGTACAAAGAGCAGAGTGCTGCGTAGTCTCAAAAGTCTAGCAGCAAGAGATGAAGACGCTGCAATCAGAGAATTTAAGATCCTACCTGGACGCAGCGGAGAAACGAGGTACCCTAGCTATGTTCTATCTGAAGTTGGTCAGCGGGATTCGCAAGGGTGAGCTGGTTGCCCTGCGGTGGGAAGACCTTGACGTAGAATAACGGACTATCTCCGTCAGCAAACAGGCCACAAAAGATGAGGATAACAATCTCATCGTGGCAAGGCCAAAAGCCGAAAACTCCGTGCGGCAGATCTCCATTCCCCAGGAAGCGGTGGAGCTACTCATCCAAGAGCACGCCAAGCACCCAAGCACCCCCTGGCTCTTCCCCTCCTCTTGGATCGGAGGAATGTACCATCCGGACTCGGCGGCCACGCTGCACCAGCGGATCCTCAAGGACGCCGGGCTGGAACATCTCCGGTTTCACAACCTCCGCCATACCCTTCGCCACCCTGGTCCTCCAGAACGGCGTGGACATCAAAACTGTGTCCGCTATGCTGGGCCGCTATGACGCCGGGTTCACCCTGCGGACCTACACCCACACCACGGGGCAGAAGCTGGACGAAGCCGCCCAGACCATGGGGAATCTCATGGCGCAGGTACGGTAAAGCCCACAAAAATAAGCAGATCAGGAAACTTTTGGGGAGTGCCGCTCCCGCATGATTTCTCCCACCGCTCCGCGATGTGGGGCACAGTGTAGGTCAACCTCCCCACATTTACACATATGCCAACAAGCGGACCACCCACTCGACAGATTTGAAGCAGGCGTTGCCCTCTGCACTTGCAAGCCCGCGTCTAAATAGAGATAATTCCTGCGCCGAAACCCTCCCGCTTGCCAGAGCGGCACCTCCCCTGCTCCGTCTATACCTGCCCGTCAAAACCGTTATCCATGGGAGCAATGAGAATTCTCAACCACACATGGCGGTCTTTTGTCATACGAGTACAGTCCCCAAAGTGTTGACCTGGGGCAATTCGCAGCCCTTGGAGTTTCCGCATACGTTTGTCAGAAGTCGTGTCTGCGAAAAATCACAGGCTCGTCACATTGTTTAAAACCGTAGAAAATCAACTCTCCTTTTTTTATACTTTGGTATTGAACCACCTCGCAAAAGGCAAAAAAGGAGAGCATCTATGAGAAAACGCATATTGGCAGCAATGTTATCCCTGTGTATGATCCTGGCATTTCTGCCGATCTGGTCCGCGGCCGCGGATGATCTGACCAGCGGAGACCCCGGTCTGCAAAACACAGGAGACCCGGTTTCTTTGAACATAGGGAATGGCGGCATCACCTTCTCGTCAACCGGCTACCGGCAGGGAAGCGCGGCGGATGAGACGACATACGACGGTCCCTATATCGTCAGCGGGACCGGCACGGAGACCATCACAGTCCAATCCGGCGCCGAGGTCGATCTGACCATCTCCGGCCTGAATCTTGACGCAATTGACGCTCCTGTCATCTACGTCCAAGCTGGAGCCACGCTGCATCTGACAGTGGAGGGGAACAACTCCCTGACCGGCGGTCCGGGCTTTGCGGCCATCTGCGTGGAGCCGGCATATGACGAAAACTGGAACTACGATGCAGCGGGCAGCGCAGAGCTGTACATCTCCGGCAGCGGCAGCCTGACTGCCGAGGGCGGTGACGGTGACGCAACAGCCGGCACCTACGGCGGCGGTGCAGGCATCGGCGGCAACGGCGAGGACCAGAACGGCGGCGACAGCGTAGACTTCGGGCTGATTTGCATTGAACCCACATTTACCGGCACGCTTGACGCAACTGGTGGTAATGCCTCCGTTTATGAGGACGGCGCAAACTGCTTTGGCGGCGGCGCAGGCATCGGCGGCGGTGGTTTCAATATGGGTTATAATTCCGACTATTCAAACACCAGTCCCTATTACTGGGGCGAGGTCTACGGTTCCATCGAGATTCACAGCGGCTCCATCAACGCGACCTCGAATGGCAACGGCGCGGGCATCGGCGGCGGCGGTGGGCAGGGCGAAGACTCCGCTGCGTCGCATATCTCTGTCACCATCACCGGCGGTACGATTGACGCCACCGGCGGCACCCTGGGTGCAGGCATCGGCGGCGGTGCCATCTGCGACGGCGGCTATATCTCTATTTCCAGCGCGACAGTTGCAGCCGAGGCTGGAGCAAACGAGGATTCCATGGGCGCGGCCGGGATTGGCGGCGGCAACGACTCCTCCGTGAGCAGCGTGATTATCTCCGGCGGCGCGCAGGTCACTGCCATAGCCCACGGCGGCGCGGCCGGCATTGGAGGCGGTACCAACACCTCCTACAGCAATGTACATTACGGTGACATGAATGGGGCGCTTACGCCCGAAAGGGTGGGGGTCATTTCCATCTCCGGCGAGGGCACGACAGTTTCCGCCCGCGGCGGCACGAACGAGGGCTATTCCGGCAACTACGGCGGCGCGGGCATCGGCTCGGGTTACCCCACCGGAAACAACGCCAGAAGCGTAGCCTTTGACATTTCTATCACCAACGGCGCATCCGTCCGGGCCTACGGCGGCTACCACGCCCAGGCCATCGGCTACGGCTATCGACCCACGGATTTCATCGGCTACGGCATCACCTTGGAGTTGGATGACACCATCTTCCTCTGGGCGCAGAACGCCGACTATTATCAGCCTGCACTGGTGGCGACCACGGAATATGACAATGGACGCACACCCGTTTCCTACTCCAGCGGCAACAATATTTATCTCACCCACTATGTGGACGAGAACAAAGATGCTACAAGCGCCGCGCTGTCCACCGTGCCGGGCTATTTGAAGCAACCCACAGACGCCGCGAACGAAACCTTCGACTGGGCATTTGATGAAACGAAAGGCACCGTCACCATCGGCCCGGTCACGGTGGTGGATGATGTGACCGGACTCAACGGTAACTGGGCCACCCTCTGCACAGTGCCGCCGGAGGAGCCCATCACCATCGCCCTGGCTGACCTCATCATCTATGTGGGCGGCGACGGCTATGAAAGTGTAATGACAGACCAGGACGGCAATCCTGTGAAAACTGAGAGCAACGGTCTGCCGGAGCCGGGCTTCACCGTGGAGCTGCCCGCCGCAATAGACGCCGCTTTGAAGAAAGCGGCCGGCCACACTTCCTCAGATCCCCTCGACCTGTCCGACTACCTCTCCTTCGCCTATAACGACGGCGCGGGTACCACCCGGACTTGGACGCTGGAGCACTACGACAACAAACCGGGCAACACCAGCATGGCCGGCGGCAGGTACATCTACCGTATCGTCCCCGCCCTGGGGCAGGAGCCTGTCCGGCTGCAATTTACCGATGAAAACAACGAAACTACCATCAGCGATGAATTTGAAATCGTGCTGACCCACCAGTATCAGGTCTATGAGATGACCATTTACCCCGGAGCGCTGGACCCCGCGCATCTGCAGGCAGTGGTGACCTTCCCGGCCACCTCTGTTCGGACGTATGCCCTGGAGGTCGATCCGGCCGATCTCATCATCCGCGGCGTGGTGGACGAGGGCAACCCCACCACAACCATTGTCACCACGCCCCCCGCGGATCCCGTGGACAATATCACGGCCCAAGTTCCGGCAGACACGCTGTTCTACATCAACCAGAGCACGTTGGAAGTAGAGCACTGGGACGCGGTGAAGCTGCTGGCCGACGACATCGTGCCGGACGCCGAGGACATTCTGCTGGACCGCGCACTGGATGATTTTAAATCCCGGCTGACGGAGGAATACAACTATGAATTCCGGTATCTGGACCTGGTGGACACCAGCAACGGCAACGTCTGGGTCACCGCCAGCGAGCCGGTGACCGTCTACTGGCCCTACCCGGATGGAACGGACAAGGATACGGAATTCTTTATCGTCCATTACCACGATCTGGACCGGCAGTACGACGATGATCTGATAGGAAAGGAGTATGTAACCACGCTGTACGCCGCCGATGCCAATGGGCAGGCAGGCGAACTCACGCTGGACAATACCGACCAGGGCATCAGGATCACCGTTGAAGCCTTCTCACCCTTCGCCCTGTTCTGGACCGATCCTGACTCTGGTACTGATCCCGATCCCGATCCTGATCCTAAACCCGATCCTGATCCCGATCCTGATCCCGATCCCGATCCCGACCCTGATCCCGATCCCGATCCTGATCCTAAACCTGATCCCGATCCCGATCCCGACCCTGATCCTGATCCCGATCCTGATCCCGATCCTGACCCTGATCCCGATCCTGATCCCGGCACCGACCCCGGCACCGGTACTGACCCCGATTCCGGTACCGATCCCGACCCCGGCGCCGATCCAGGTACCGGTACCGATCCCGACCCTGACCTCGATACCGGTACCTCCCCCGATCCCTCCGAGCCGGACCAGCCCGGCATCCCGGATGACGTCCCCCAAACCGGCGACACCTCCACGCTGGGGCTGTGGTCCGCGCTTGCGCTGTGCTCTCTGGCCGTTTTCTTCCTCCTGCTGGCCATCAAACGCCGTCTGCTTTCCGGCAAACGATAGTCCCCACTCCGCCCGCCAAAGAAAGGAGCCATGAAAAAGCGATATTTTTACAGGGGAAAGCGGACCCACAGAGCCAGCCTGACGGCGCAGGTTTTGTCCCTCCTCTGCGGCGTGCTGCTGATCCTCTTCGCGGTCTCTTCGGTGATGGCCGCCAGAGCCTGCCTGCAAAGCCGTTCAGAGCAGCGGGCCTTTGAGCGCCTGTCCGCCGCGAAAGAAACCGCATCCGATGCCTCCGCCTCCCCTGATGCGGCACAGCGGGACACCAGAAGCGTATACGAAACGCTCAAGGCACAAAACACCGATTTTGCCGCCTGGCTGACTGTGCCGGGCACAGACATCGACTACCCTGTGATGTATACACCGGACGACCCGGAATACTATCTGCACCGCGCCTTCGATCAGTCGGATTCCGTCAGCGGCACGCCCTTCATCGGCGAAGGCGGCAGTCCGGAGAGCGATCTGTTTATCATCTACGGCCACAACATGAAAAACGGCACCATGTTCGGCACCTTGTCCCGCTATGAGGATCCGGAGTTTTACAGAGAACACTCCACGTTGACTCTGGCGTCCGCCGAGGGGGAGGACGTCTATGAGATCTTT
>ULXJ01037839.1_pt1 | contig 14866 bp, 14 predicted proteins | sample 1960981 | NCBI WGS metagenome assembly ULXJ01 (sample SAMEA4835830, study PRJEB28245) | human gut metagenome | biome: gut microbiome; material: fecal sample | place: Denmark | collected 2008 | reverse complement strand
CACGCCGGCGGCACCGGGGGCCAGTGCGTGGTCTCCCAGCGCCGTCACCGGCAACCCCCACAGGCTCTCCGGCAGTGCTGCACGGGTGTCGCAGGTCACCGCCCGCAGGATCGTCACTCCCGCCGCCTCCCGGCGGACCGTCAGTTTCCAGTTGTTGACACCTGCCACGGTCTCCAAATGCGTTGCCTCCCATGTTTTCTTCTGCTCTGGCAGTATACCACAATTTCCGTCGGCTGCCTAGGGCCGAAGACCAGAAAAGAAATTTTCAAAAACTTTCATCTGCCCCCTTGACAAACTGTTTATACTGTATATACTGTACATGTACAGTACGAACGGAGGAACTCCATGGAAGTCATCATCCGAAACACCACCAATCAACCAATCTATGAACAGATCTATACCCAGATCAAATCCCAGATCATTGCGGGAAAGCTCTCGCCGGGGGAGGCACTGCCCTCCATTCGGGCCCTGGCCAAGGACCTGCGGATCTCCGTCATCACCACCAAGCGGGCCTACGACGAGCTGGAGGCCGAGGGCTTTTTGTACACCGTGGCCGGCAAGGGCTGCTTTGTGGCGGAGAAGAACCTGCAACTGGTCCGCGAGGGGCGGCTGAAGGAGCTGGAAGCGCATCTGGCCGCCGCCGCGGAGCTGGCGGAGAGCTGCGGCGTGTCTTCAGAGGAAGTGCTGGAGACACTGCGCACGCTGTTGAAGGAGCACAATCTATGAATGCCATTGAATTGAACCATGTGACCAAGGAATTTCCCGGTTTCACCCTCCGGGACCTGACCCTGGCGGTGCCTCAGGGCACCATCTGCGGCCTGGTGGGCGAAAACGGCGCCGGAAAATCCACCACCATCCGCCTTTTGATGGGAGCCCTGACCCCCGACAGCGGCACCTGTACCGCCCTGGGGGTGGACGCCGCCTCACCGGAGTTTCTCTCCGCCAAGGAGGATATCGGCGTGGTGCTGGATGAGGCGTATTTCCCGGAGATCCTCTCCGCCGTACAGGTAGGAAAGATCATGGAAAAAACCTACCGCCGGTGGGATATGGCCGCCTATCAGGGATATCTGAACCGCTTCGCTCTGCCGGAGAAAAAGCCTTTCAAGGACTATTCCCGTGGCATGAAGATGAAGCTGGCCATCGCCGTGGCCCTGAGCCATGATCCGAAGCTGCTGGTGCTGGACGAGGCCACCTCCGGCCTGGACCCCATTGTCCGGGATGAGGTGCTGGAGATCTTCAATGAGTTCACCCGGGCAGAGGATCACTCCATCCTGATCTCCTCCCATATCCTCAGCGACCTGGAGAAGCTGTGCGACTACATTGCTTTCCTCCATCAGGGACGGCTGCTGTTCTGTGAGGAGAAGGACCGGCTGCTGGAGGAATACGGCATCTTCGTGGGCACCGCCGAACAGGCCGACAGTCTCCTAGAGGAGGCGGTGGCAGGCCGGGAGTCCAGCGGCATGGGCGGTGTGCGGTGCCTGGTACGCCGGGAGCTGGTGCCCACCACGTTGGAGCTGGAGCGGCCCACAGTGGAGGACATCATCCTCTTTCTGGTGAAAGGAGCGAAAAACGGATGAGTGCGCTGCTGTTGAAGGATTTTTACGTGATGTGGAAGCAGACCCGGGTGCTGCTGATTCTGATTCTGGTATTCTCCTGCTTGCCGGGAGCCTTTTATCCCACCTTCGCCGTGGTGTACGCCGCCATTTTGCCCTACACCGCCATGGCCTACGACGAGCGCAGCAAATGGGGGCAACTGGCCGCCATGCTGCCCTACGCCGACCGGAATATCGTGCTGAGCAAGTACCTCTTCGGGTACCTGGCCATCGCCGTCACGGCGGGGATCTCGATGGTGATCCAGACGGGGCTGACACTGGTGTGGAACCAGGCCGCCGACAATCTCTCTCCTCTTTCCACCATTCCCCTGGCTATGGGCGTGGGAGTCTGCGTGCTGGCCCTGACGCTGCCGCTGATGTTCCGCTTCGGTGTGGAGAAGGGCCGGCTGGTGATGTTTCTGCTGATCTTTCTGGTGTGCGGCGGCACCGGCGCCATCACCAGCATCACAAGTGACATACCCGACGGCGGTTCCTATCTGGCCCTGGCCCTGCCTGGGGTGGCTGTGGCTGCCATCGGGCTGACCGCCATATCCATCCCCCTGTCCCTGCGGATGTACCGGAGGAAACGGGTATGAGCGCCGACGTCCCCGCTCCGGCGGAGCTGACCGCCGCGGATCTGGCCGCGGGACTGTGGCTGCTGGGTCAGGCCCTGCTGCTGGAGGGGCTGGTCCCTCCGCCCGCTAAAAAAGAGGAATTGCCGTAAAAACACCGTGGGAGACCGAATTCCGGTCTCCCACGGTGTTTTTCGCTTCGGTACGGCCCAGCGCTCAGCCCCACAGGGCGGAGAGCATGGGAATGACCTGCTTCTTCCGGGACATGATCTTGGGCAGGAAGGGGGCTGGCTCGCTGGTGCGGATGTTGAAGGCCTGCCGGATGGTATCCTCATCCCCTACGAACAGCAGATGGGTACCCTCCTTCAAAACGTCGGTGATCATTAGCACCACGGTGTGGAAGCCCTTCTTCTTGCGGATGTCCTCCATGGCGGTCAGGAAGCTATCCTGCCGCTGCAGCAGCCGGTCGGAGTCCATGCAGGTGATCTGACTGACCGCCAGATCGTGGCCGGCGATGTGGAACTCCTTGTAATCGGTTTGCAGCATGTCCTCCACGGACTTGTCGTCGCCGCTGGTGGCAGAGAAGATCGCCTTACCCACCTCCTCCAGGGAGACGTTGGCGATCCGGGCCATGCGGTTGGCCACGTCGATGTCCCGCTGGGTACAGGTGGGAGATTTGAACATGACGGTATCGGAGATGATGGCGGCGGCCATGAGCCCCGCCATCTTGGCGGTGGGCATGAGCCCCTTTTCCTGGTACATGGTGGCCACGATGGTGGTGGTGCTGCCCACGGGCTCGTTGCGCACGGAGATGGGGTTCTTGGTCTGGATATCCGCCAGACGATGATGGTCGATGATCTCCAGGATTTCTGCCTGTTCCAGGCCCAGTACAGACTGGGCCTTCTCGTTGTGGTCCATCAGTACCACCCGCTTGCGGCGGGGCTGCAACAGATGGAAACGGGACAGGGTACCCACCACCCGTTCCTCCTCATCCAGAATGGGATAGGCCCGGAAGCGGCTTTCCAGGACGGTATTCCGCACGTCGTCGATATAGTCGTCCAGATGGAAGCTGACCAGGTCCTGGTTCTTGCAGATGCTGCTGATGGGCAGCGCGTGATACAGCAGACGTACCGCCCGGTAAGCGTCATAGGGAGTGGAGATGATACAGGTGGAGCGGTCCCCGGCCCACAGCTCCGGGTCGACTTCGGCCTGACAGACGATGACGCAGACCACGCCCAGCTCCACTGCCCGCCGGATCATGTCCGGCTGGTCACCGCAGACCACGATGCTGTTGGGGTCGGAGAACACCAGATTCTCCCGGCTGGCGGGCAGGGCGATGGTGACCTCGCCGGAGATCACGTCCCGAAGCTGCTCTCCCTCGTTGAGGATCTTGCCCTCCAGCACCGACAGCAGGTTGAAAATAGGCACCTCCCCCAGCCGGGGATTGCGGACGGAAGACATATCGTAGCTTGCCACGTCTCCGGCGGACAGCATACCGAACAGCGTCCCATCCTCGTTGGCCACAGGGATGACAAAGATCTTGTTCTCCTGCATGGTCTGCCAGGCCCGGCTGATGGTAGCGGCGGCAGACAGGGTGGGAGGCGTATCGTAATCCAGGTCCCGGACCTGGGTGCGGACATTGGTCAACAGGCGGGGCGGCTGAAAGCCGAACCGGTCCAGAACGATCTGGGTCTCGTCACTGATCTGGCCCAGCCGGGCGGCCTGATACTGCCGCTGGCCCAGGGCGTTTTTCAGTGCGGCGTACGCCATGGAGGAGACAATGGAATCCGTGTCGGGATTCCGGTGTCCGGTAATATAAATGGTATCCATGAAAGACTCCCTTTCGCCGGATGATGGACATCCGCTGGTTCTCGTTTCCATTATGGGGTTCAAACCGGTCTTTGTCAACCGTCAGGGCGTAAAGAAAACGCCGTCTGAACGGCGGCGTTTTCTTACAGAATCAGCAGCTCCTTGGGGGCCTTGGTGAGATTGCGGCAGCCCTCCTCCGTCAGCAAAATCACATCCTCAATCCGCACACCCAGCTTGCCCGGCAGATAGATGCCCGGCTCCGCGGAGATCACGGCACCGGCGGGCAGCGGCTGGTCGTTGAGCGGAGAGGCATTGGGGCTCTCGTGGATCTCCACGCCCACGCCGTGGCCGAAGCTGTGGGTAAAATAATCCCCGTAGCCGGCGGCCGTGATAACGGCCCGGGCGGCGCCGTCCACCTCCCGGCCGGTGACACCGGCCCGGGCAGCGGCAATGCCGGCCTTCTGGGCGGAAAGCACCGTCTGATACACCTTCTGCATCTCCTCCGTGGCAAAGCCGATGGCCACGGTGCGGGTCATGTCGGAGCAGTAACCGTGAAAGATGCAGCCAAAGTCCATGGTGACGAACTCCCCCTGCCGCAGCTCCCGCTCCGAGGGCACCCCGTGGGGCAGACTGCCGTTGGGGCCGGACACCACAATGGGGTCAAAGGACATGTCCTCCGCGCCATAGTGCAGCATCCGGTACTGAAGCCGGGCAGCTACCTCCTTTTCAGTGAGGCCGGGCCGCATCTCCTCCAGGACATCCTCCAGAGCCCGCTTGGCAATCCGCTGGGCAGCCACCATGGCCTCCAGCTCCTCGTCGTCCTTGGTGCGGCGCAGCTCCCACAGCAGCTCCGACGCCGGCACCAGATCACAGGGCAGGGCCTTGCGGTACCGCTCCCAGTCCTGGACCGTCATGTAGGCATCCTCAAACCCCAGGCGGCTGACCGCCTGTTGCCGCAGCACTTCCTCCAGCAGCACGGTGTAGCCCCGTCCGGGGCCGGTCTCCCGGATCTCCGCCCCCTGGACATGACGGCCGGCGGCCTCGATATACCGGGAATCGGTAAAATACCAGGCATGACGCTTCGTCACCAGGGCCACACCGTCGGTGCCGGGAGAGTGGAACCCGGAGGCATAAAAGCGGTTGGCCTCGCCGGTCAGCAGCATGGCATCCAGTCCCGCCGCCTCCAGCCGGGCGGCGATCTTCTGAAAGTGATTCACGGGAAATCCTCCTTATCCTTCCGCCTCTTCCTTCTCCAGAGAAGCCTTCACAAATCCATAGAACAGCGGATGGGGCCGGTCAGGGCGGCTCTTGAACTCCGGATGGAACTGGGCGCCCACGAACCAGGGATGGTCCGCCAGCTCCACGATCTCCACCAGCCGACCGTCCGGGGACAGACCCGCCAGATTCATGCCCGCCTCCTGTAAGGCGGTGCGGTAATCGTTGTTGAACTCATAGCGGTGACGGTGGCGCTCGGAGATCTCATCAGCCCCGTACAGCTCCCGGCTGCGGCTGCCCGCCGCCAGGCGACAGGGATAGCGGCCCAGCCGCATGGTGCCACCCTTGTCCGTCACATTCACCTGGTCCGGCATCAGGTCGATGACCGGGTGTTTGGTCACGGCGAACTCAGAGGAGTTGGCGTCCTCCAGCCCCAGCACATGGCGAGCAAACTCCACCACCGCCATCTGCATACCCAGGCAGATGCCGAAGTAGGGCACGCCGTGCTCCCGGGCATAGCGGCAGGCGGCGATCATGCCCTCGATGCCCCGGTCGCCGAAGCCACCGGGCACCAGTACGCCGCCGCAGCCGGCCAGGATCTCGCCGGCGTTTTCATCGTTCACGGTCTCGGAGTCTACCCACCGGATGTCCACCACCGCGTCGTTGGCAGTGCCGGCGTGGCCCAGAGACTCCACCACGGAGAGATAGGCGTCGTGGAGCTGGGTGTACTTGCCCACCAGGGCAATGGTCACACGGCGCTCGGCCGCCAGCTCCCGCTTCACCATGGCCTTCCACTCCCGCAGGTCCGGCTGGTGGGTGATCAGGCCCAGCTTCCGGCATACCACCTCGTCCAGTCCCTCCTTGGCCATCAGCAGAGGCACCTCATAGAGGGTCCGGGCGGTGGTGTTCTGGATGACGCAGTCCGGCTCCACATTGCAGAACAGGGCGATCTTCCGGCGGATATCCGCCGTGATAGGAGCGTCGCACCGGCACACCAGAATGTCCGGCTGGATACCCAGAGACAGCAGCTCCTTCACCGAGTGCTGGGTGGGCTTGCTCTTCAACTCCCCGGAACCGGGGATCTGGACGATCAGAGGCACATGGATGAACACCACGTCACCCCTGGGCCGCTCCACAGCCACCTGGCGGATGGCCTCCAGGAAGGGCTGGGACTCGATGTCGCCCACGGTGCCGCCGATCTCGCTGATGACCACATCCACGTCATCTCCAGCCATGGAGTAGATGCGGTTTTTGATCTCGTCGGTGATGTGGGGGATGATCTGCACCGTGGCACCCAGGTAGTCGCCCCGGCGCTCCCGGTTCAGCACAGACCAGTAGATCTTGCCGGAGGACACGGAGCTGTTGCCGTTCAGGTCCTCGTCCACAAACCGCTCATAGTGACCCAAGTCCAGGTCCGTCTCGGCGCCGTCCTCGGTCACGAACACCTCCCCGTGCTGGTAGGGGCTCATGGTTCCGGGGTCCACATTAATATAGGGGTCAAACTTCTGGTTGCGCACCCGGACACCCCGCTGCTTCAGCAGCCGCCCCAGAGATGCCGCGCAAATCCCCTTTCCCAAGCCGGACACCACGCCGCCGGTTACAAATACAAATTTTGTGGTCATGCCACTTCCCTGCCTTTCCCAATCCGACGCTCTGTCTCCCATTTTACCCGGTTTTCCCACAAAAAAAGCGGCACCTGCGGACCCTATTGCGGCGAAAAGTCCCGGCCTTTTCGGGACGTTCGGCTGCGATCCACGGTGTCGCTGTGTGTTCGATTGTGGTCCCGCGGCACCGCCGCGGACCGCCGCTCAAAGCGTTTCCAAAAATACTTTTCCACTATATCACCGCCCCCGGCAAAAGTCAACGGGACATTTTTCCCCCGGTTTATTTTGCGGCGGACTGGGAAACACGGAGCTGCTCTCTGGACCTGCCGTATCTGCGCCAATCCTGCCACAGCCGCGGGATTGGCCTGCCTTCCTGGCAGGCCATTGAAGCCCGGTACCCGGACACGGTGGTGGGGAAACCCATCACCGCATTTTGAAAAGCGGAACATCCGCTTCTACGTCAACAAGTATGCTTCAAAATCATGGGGTTTTTTATCCCCCACCACCGGGGCCCGGCGGTGCCGGAGGCCAACGGCATCGGCAGAGGCAATTACTTCCGTTTTGAAAAAGAGCTGTCTCAGCGGTAATGTTCAGGCGTACTTAGCCAGTTTATGGCAAAACAGGCGCTTTATAGAGATACGCGCTGCGGTTTTTGTAGAAAATGACGGTTGACTTTATCTCTTTAAAGCTATATATTGTAAAAGTAATTTGGAAGCAGCCGAAAGGCAGAGAGGAGTCCGCCATGGGTCGTATTGTTCGTTTTGCCGTCCAGAGCAACGCCCATTTCTCCTTTATGCAGGCCCGCTACGCGGGCCGCTATTACCGCGGGCAAAACTCCCGGACCGGCTGAAACAGATACGGCGCTCCCCTACCATTGTATGAGAAGCGGCTCTGTTCCTCCGGGACGGAGCCGCTTTTTATAATTGTCTCTGCGATTCATTCAGAAAAGGAGAACATTGTGATGAAAAAGAAACTGCTTGCCCTGTTGCTCGCCGCCATGATGACGCTGAGCCTGGCCGCCTGCGGCGGCGACACCGCCGATACCGGCGATACCTCCGATGAAGCCGAGACCACCGACACCGATACCGGCGACGCCTCCGGTGCCACTTACACCATCGGTATCTGCCAGTTGGCTCCCCACGTGGCTCTGGATGCTGCCACCGAGGGTTTCATCGACGCCGTGAACGAGGGTCTGGGCGCCGAGAACGTCAAGATCGACAACCAGAACGCTGCCGGTGACAGCCCCACCTGCTCCACCATTATCAACGGCTTCGTCTCCGCCGGTGTGGATCTGATTCTGGCCAACGCCACCGCTCCTCTGCAGACCGCTGCCGCCGCCACCTCCACCATTCCGGTGCTGGGCACCTCCGTCACCGAGTACGGTGTGGCTCTGGGCATTGACGGCTTCACCGGTACCGTGGGCACCAACGTCTCCGGCACCTCCGATCTGGCGCCTCTGGACGAGCAGGCTGCCATGGTGAAGGAGTGGTTCCCCGAGGCCAAGAACGTGGGATTGCTGTACTGCTCCGCCGAGGCTAACAGCCAGTATCAGGTGGACAACGTCCAGATCTACCTGGAGGAGCTGGGCTACACCTGCACCCAGTATCCCTTCTCTGACACCAACGACATGGCCTCCGTCACCCAGAAGGCCGCTGACAACAGCGATGTGATCTACGTCCCCACCGACAACACCTGCGCCAACAACACCGGTGTCATCGACAACATCTGCCGTCCCGCAGGCGTGCCCATCATCGCCGGCGAGGAAGGCATCTGCGGCGGCTGCGGCGTGGCTACCCTGTCCATCAGCTACTATGACCTGGGCTACACCACCGGCCAGATGGCAGTGAAGATCCTCACTGGTGAGGCCGATGTATCCGAGATGCCCATCGAGTACGCTCCCCAGGTCACCAAGAAGTACAACGAGGCCATTTGCGCCGATCTGGGCCTGACCGTTCCCGACGGCTACGAGGCCATCGTCATCGAGTAATTTTCCCCGTTTTTCCAGAGCCAACAGCGGAAAAGGGCTTTCCTTTTCCGCTGTTGACTGCTATACTATTGAAGTCTATTACCATTTGCAACAGGGGGAACGCATCGACATGCTGAGCTTTATCAACGCGCTGCCAGGCGCCGTGTCCCAGGGCCTGATCTGGGGCATCATGGCCATTGGCGTCTACATCACCTACAAAATCCTGGATATCGCCGATCTGACGGTGGACGGCTCTTTCTGCACCGGCGCCGCCGTTTTCGTGATGCTCTACACCACGGGCACCAATCTGTGGCTGGCCATGCTGGCCTCCCTGGTGGCAGGCATGGCAGCAGGCCTGGCCACCGGACTGCTGCACACTTTCTGCGGCATTCCCGCCATTCTGGCCGGTATACTGACCCAGTTGGGCCTGTGGTCCATTAATATGGCCATTATGGATATGAAGGCCACGGTGGCCATCAACGTCACGCAGCCGGAAATGCTGGACAAGCTGCTGGTGTCCCTCCGGTTCGTTCAGGACGCGGTCAACGGCACCCGGCCCTTCTACCGCCACCCCATCCTGGTGGTGGGCATCTTTACCCTAGTCCTGATCGCCCTGCTGTACTGGTTCTTCGGCACGGAACTGGGCGCCTCCCTGCGGGCCACCGGCTCCAACCAGAGTATGGCCCGGGCCCAGGGCATCAACACCAGCTTCACCAAGGTACTGGGTCTGATGATCTCCAACGGCCTGGTGGCCCTGTCCGGTGCGCTGCTGGCCCAGTACAACAGCGCCAGTGAGATCAACATGGGCCGGGGCGCCATCGTCATTGGCCTGGCCGCCGTCATCATCGGTGAGGTGGCCTTCTCCAAGGTGTTCCACAACTTTGCCCTGAAGCTGCTGGCAGTGTCCATCGGCGCCATTTTGTACTACATCGTCATCCAGGCGGTGCTGGCCATGGGCTTGAACGCCAACTACCTGAAGCTGCTCTCCGCCATTGTGGTGGCCGTGTTCCTGTCCATCCCCTACTGGAAGGGCAAATACGTTCACACCCGGGTGAAAACCGCGGCTCCGGAAGCCGGTGCCAAGATGGGAGGAGACCGCAATGCTTGAGCTGAAAAATATCTACAAGACCTTCAACGCAGGCACCGTCAATGAAAAGCGGGCCCTGGCCGGGCTGAATCTGACCCTGAATGACGGCGATTTCGTCACCGTCATCGGCGGCAACGGTGCCGGTAAGTCCACCATGCTCAACGCCGTGGCCGGTACCTGGCCCGTGGACGCCGGGCAGATCCTGATCGGCGGCACGGACGTGACCCACCTGCCGGAGTACAAGCGGGCCAAGTTCATCGGCCGGGTCTTTCAGGACCCCATGATGGGCACCGCACCCACCATGCAGATCGAGGAGAATCTGGCCCTGGCCGCCCGTCGGGGGCAGAGCCGCGGGCTGCGCTGGGGCATCACCAAAACGGAGCGGGCCGACTACCGGGAGCTGCTGCGGGATCTGGACCTGGGGTTGGAGGACCGACTCACCAGCAAGGTGGGGCTCCTCTCCGGCGGCCAGCGCCAGGCGCTGACGCTGCTGATGGCCGCTCTGAAGCGGCCCAAGCTGCTGCTGCTGGATGAGCACACCGCCGCCCTGGACCCCAAGACGGCCGCCAAGGTGCTGGAGCTCAGTGACCGAATTGTGGAGGAAAACCATCTGACCACCATGATGGTGACTCACAACATGAAAGACGCCATTGCCCACGGCAACCGGCTGATCATGATGTACGAGGGCCGCATCGTCATCGATGTAGCCGGGGAGGAGAAGAAAAAGCTGACAGTCCCCCAGCTTCTGGAGCTGTTCAGCAAGGTCAGCGGCAGCGACGAGGCCGACGACAAGATGCTCCTGTCCTGAACGCCGCTGACCTGGGCCCCGCACGGCGGGACGCGTGAACGCGCGTACAAGAGTTTTGCCGGAGGCAAAACCTTGGCCCGGAGGGAATTCACTTCCCTCCGGGCTGTTTTAATCGGAAGGGCTCCCGGCCGTCCAGGCCGGGATACAGCGGCAGCAACGAGGCCGACGACAAGATGCTCCTGTCCTGATGATTTGCTTGCGCAGCCGGGGCCCTTTCGGGCCCCGGCTGTTTGCTTTTACAATTCATCTCTTTACCGCGCTGACGGGGTTTTGTGTAAATTACCTCTTGACAAGGAACGGCCACCCTGCGTATAATGCAAATCAATCCGGTAAAACCTGTGAGCGAGAGAAGTAACCGGTCCGGTCACCTTTCAGAGAGCCGTGGATGGTGGAATCACGGCGGCGGACACTCCGGCGAATGGACTTGCGAGGGCAGAGCGAACGGGGCCACGGCCCTCAGTAGCGACTGACGGGAACCGCACCCGTTACCATGGCGGCGCGTATGAAGTACGCGGAGTGAGGGGGCGCTATGCGCCAACTTGGGTGGTACCGCAGGATGTCAAGTCTTGTCCCAATCGTGGGACAGGGCTTTTTTCTTTGCCCACCGTAGACCACCGCCCCCGGAAAGGAGTACAGCCTGATGAAGCAAGATACAAGACGATGGCGGCCCCGCCAGTGGAGACCGTATATTTAAAAAGGATTTTTCTTTTCGATCCCTTTCAAACATCTTACAATTATACTGATAAGGAGTGCACACCATGAAGCATCTGAAGAAATTTGCCGCGGCCCTGCTGGCCCTGACCATGACTCTGTCCCTGGCCGCCTGCGGCGGCACTGATACCGCTGACGACACCGCTGATGATACTGCCGCCGAGGGCGAGACCACCATGTACAAGATCGGCATCTCCCAGTACGGCGAGCACGCCTCTCTGGACAACTGCCGGGAGGGATTCCTCCAGGGTCTGGAGCAGGCCGGACTGGTGGAGGACGTAGACTATACGCTTCTTTATCAGAATGCCAGCTTTGACGACGCCACCGCCACCCAGATCGGCCAGACCTTCTCCGCCGCGGACGTGGACCTGATGGTGGGCATCGCCACCCCCTCTGCCGTGGCCTGCTACGCCGCCGCCGAAGAAAAGAACATCCCTGTGATCTTCACCGCCATCACCGACCCTGTGGGCGCCCATCTGGACTCCGGCAACATCACCGGAACCTCCGACGTGCTGCCGGTGGCCGGACAGTTGGAACTGATCCGGGCCTTGCAGCCCAATGCCACCACCATCGGCATCATCTATATGACCAGCGAGTCCAACTCCGTCTACTCCATCGGTGTCTATGAGGAACTGGCCGCCGACTACGGTTTCACCATTGAGTCTGTGGGCGTCACCGCCCAGTCCGAGGTCACCCAGGCTGTGGACACTCTGATTGCCCGGGGTGTGGACTGCTTCTCCAATCTGACCGACAACACCGTGGTGGGTGTCCTGCCCGCCATCCTGGAGAAAACCAACGAGGCCGGCATTCCCGTCTACGGCTCCGAAGTGGAGCAGGTGAAGCTGGGCTGTGTGGCCGGTGCCGGTCTGGATTATGTGAAACTGGGCATTCAGACGGGCCTGATGGCCGCCAAGGTCCTCACCGGCGAGGCCACCTGCGAGGATCTGCCCTATGAGATCATCGAAAATTACGATCTGTATATCAACAGCGAGGCTCTGGACGCCATGGGCATCACAGTTCCCGACGAGGTAGCCCAGACGGCCGTGGAGGCCAACGCGGCCTGAGCCGAATCGATTTCACACAGAAGGAGACGCGCATCATGAAACTGCTCACCTACCGGCTGGACGGCGCTGAGGCCGTCGGCGCCCTGACGGGAGACGGGAAATCCGTCCTTCCCCTGCCCTATCCCGACATGAACACCCTGATCGAGACCGCCTCCCTCTCCGACCTGCGCTCCGCTGCCGACGCGGCGGAACGGGTTGGCGCGTCTGTGCCCCTGGAGAGGGTGGAACTGCTGGCCCCCATTCCCCGCCCCCGGCAGGATATGATCTGCCTGGGCATGAACTACCGGGACCACCTGGAAGAGGCCGCCCGCTATAACGCCGATGCCTTCGAGAAGCAGAAGCCTGTGGCGGTATACTTCTCCAAGCGGGTGACGGAGGCCGTGGCCCCCGGCGGCGATATCCCCCGCCACGCCGATCTGGTGGAACGGCTGGACTATGAATCCGAGCTGGCGGTGATTCTGGGCAAGACCGCCCGGGGCGTGAAAGCGGAGGATGCCGGGAACTACGTCTTCGGCTACACCATCATCAACGATGTCTCCGCCCGGGACGTGCAGACCGGCCACAAGCAGTGGTACTTTGGCAAGAGCCTGGATGGCTTTACCCCCATGGGCCCCTGGATCGTCACCGCAGATGAGATCTCCTTCCCACCGGCACTGGACATCGGTTCCACCGTCAATGGCGAGGTGCGGCAGAAGTCCAACACGTCCTTGTTCCTCAACTCCATTCCGGACGTGCTGGAGGAGCTGAGCGCCGGCATGACGCTGCTGCCGGGCACCATCATCGCCACCGGTACTCCCGCCGGCGTGGGCATGGGGTTCGACCCGCCCAGGTTTTTAAAGGTAGGGGACGTGGTGGAGTGCACCATCCAGGGCATCGGCTCCATTCGCAACACCGTCCGCTGAGGCGGACCATTTGAGGAGGCACATTTCCATGAATCTGGCGGATTTGCTGGCAGGCGCCCTGATCCAGGGGCTCATTTACACCCTGGTGTCCTTCGGCGTCTACATCACCTATTCCATTCTGGACTTCCCGGACCTGGGGGTAGATGGCACCTTCCCTCTGGGCGCCGCCGTCACCGCCGTGATGCTCACCCACGGAGTGAACCCCTATCTGACGCTGCCCCTGGCCATGGCGGCGGGGGCCCTGGCGGGCCTGGTGACCGGCCTCATCCACGTGCGCCTGCGGGTGCGCAACCTGCTGGCGGGCATCATCACCATGACGGCCCTCTTTTCCATCAACCTGCAGATCGCCGGCTCCAACCTGACGGTGGAGCGGGCGGTGGACACCATCTTCTCCGCCGGCCCCACTGTGGCGCTGCTGGGCTCTCTGACCCTGACAGGACGGAAGCTGGTGGTCTCTGCGGTGCTGGTGATCGTGGTCAAGATCGCCCTGGACCTGTATTTCAAAACCAAGTCCGGCCTGCTTCTGCGGGCTGTGGGTGACAACGCCATGCTGGTCACTGCCCTGGCCAAGGACCGGGGCCAGGTGAAGATCCTGGGTCTGGTGATCGCCAATGCCCTGGTGGCCCTGGGCGGATGTGTGGTGTGCCATGAGCTGCGCAGCTTTTCTTCTACCATGGGAACCGGCCAGTTGGTGTACGGTCTGGCGGCTGTCATCATCGGCATCTCCCTGTTCCGGTTCTATGAAAACTCTCCCCTGGCCCGGGCCCTGCGCAAGCGCAAGGGTCTGCGGTGGTTGGGCGCTCCGGCGGGCACCACGGCGGTCATTGCCGGCAGCATCCTCTACAAGTTGTGCATCCAGACGGCCCTGAGCCTTTCCTGGTTCCCGGCCAACATGATGAAATTCGTCACCGCCGTGCTGTTTTTGCTGGTGCTGGTCCTGTCGGGCCGGAAGGGAGAGGAGATCATCCATGCTTGAACTGCGGGACATCACCAAGATCTACAACCCCGGCACCGTTACGGAGCAAACCCTCTTCGACCACTTCTCCCTGACGGTGGAGGACGGGCAGTTCGTCTCCATCGTGGGCAGCAACGGCAGCGGCAAGACCTCCCTGCTGAACATCATCTGCGGGTCCATCGGCGTGGAGGGCGGCGATGTGCTGATGGACGGCAAGAGCATTTCCAAGCTGAAGGACTACCAACGCTACGCCTCCATGGGCCGGGTGTACCAGGACCCCTCCGCCGGCACCTGCCCCAACCTGACGGTGCTGGAGAACCTGTCCCTGGCGGACAACAAGGGCAAACCCTTTGGCCTGGGCCGTGGCATCAACCGCCGCCGGGTGGAGGATTACCGGGAGCAGCTCTCCGGCCTGGGTCTGGGCCTGGAGGACAAACTGGATGTGCGGATGGGCGCCCTTTCCGGCGGCCAGCGGCAGGCAGTTGCACTGCTGATGGCCACCATGACCCCCCTGCGGTTCCTGATCCTGGACGAACACACCGCCGCCCTGGACCCCAAGACCGCCGAGGTCATTATGGCCC
>ULXJ01077233.1_pt1 | contig 14898 bp, 10 predicted proteins | sample 1960981 | NCBI WGS metagenome assembly ULXJ01 (sample SAMEA4835830, study PRJEB28245) | human gut metagenome | biome: gut microbiome; material: fecal sample | place: Denmark | collected 2008 | reverse complement strand
TGAATGCCATTCAAGCGCTCTACCAGTTGAGCTACACCCCCAAGGCGGATAACAAACGTAAATATACTATTTTTACGTCGTTTTGTCAACTGCATTTGAACAAGTGGGTGAAATGTTTCGGAACAAATTTTTTTGTGTATTTGATACATTCGCGATTCGCGCGTGCACGCGTTGCGCGCACTTAATTTAAGATAAGCATTGTTTAGTTCTAATTATTTATATTTTGTATACGGATATTTATTACATCCGTAAAGTTTTTTATGCATAAAAATATGCGATTATGCCAAAATCGTGCATAAAATTCAAAAAAATAATCCATATTAGTTTTGATTTCTAAATCGCACGCTAATTAAAAGTAGCGTAATGTATAATTGCAATAACTATTTTATCAAAGTAGTGCTTTAATTGACTAAATTTTTTAGGAGGTAACAAAATGAAGCAAAAGAAATTACTTATGCTCATCGCGATGGTACTTGTCGTAGTGCTTTGCGCCTCTGTCCTTACTGCTTGCAAGAAGGATAAGGGCAACGGCGACGAAAATGTAACAAAGCCCGGCACAGGTTGGGAAGACCCCAAAATGTACACCATGCGTGAGTACACTGCTCAAATGCCGAGTCAGTGGTGCACGATTTTGTCAAGTGACAACGTCAACAACACGATGGAATCTTATTTCACGAGTGCATTCTATGAGTTCAACTACAAATTCGATGCAAACGGCAAGATCGTTCCCGGCGCATACACCGTTGAATACTCTGCGTCGACCAAACTCGAAGACGTAACGAAAAAATATGCAGGCAAATATGGTCTTGCTGCCGACGCTGAAAAAGGTCAGGCTTTTGCAATGACGCTTCGTAACGATCTTAAATGGGATGACGGCACGCCTATCAAAGCTGCTGACTTCGTTTACACGATGATGCAACAACTTTCGCCGAAGTACCTTTTTGCAACCGCGTCCAACTACTATTCGGGCAACTACGTCATTCACAATGCTCAAAACTACGTTAAACAAGGTCAAAAAGGCTGGTTTGACAATGGCAATATGAATCTTGCATATTCGGACCTTGCTCTTGGTGCAGATGGAAAGTACACGCTCAAAGGCAATGAATGCACTATTGCATTGAAAAAACCGTTGGTGTGGTTACAAGGCAACACCCTTGATTCTTATGTGACGAATGCTCCTCAATACTTTGATACCGCAGCATATGCAAGCCTTCTTGCACTTGCCGATGCAAACGGCGACGTTGCGGTGACCGCTGAGTCTTTGGCACTTCTCACAACGGTTATCACTGCAAAAGCAGCTTGGGGCGAAACCAAAGAAAATACAGTTGGTTATATGTACGTCAATTATGAATATCCTGCAATGGACTTCTCCGAAGTCGGTTATTTCGTTGGCGACAACGAGTATGAACTCGTTATGGTCATTGACGGAACTTTGAATCCGCTCGATGCAGAAGGCAATCTGACTTATGAGGCAGGTTACTATTTCAGCAGTTGGCCCCTTGTCAAGAAAGATTTGTGGGAAAGATGCGAAGACCAAAGCAAAACTCCGTATGCCAACAGCTACTGCACGACACAGGAAAAGAGCGCAAGCTGGGGTCCCTACAAACTCACGAATTATCAGGATCAAAAAACCTATACCGTTTCGCGTAATGACAAATGGTTTGGATATGGTCTTCCGCAATATGCGAACCAATATCAAACAGACGCTATCGTAACGGAAAAGATCGAAGAGTGGGATACCGCATGGCTTGCTTTCCAAAAGGGTAACCTTGACGGCATCGGTATGGACGTTAAGATTGCTGCGGATTACAGAACGTCGAAGCGTGCTTATTTCACGCCGGAAACCTATACTTTCGACCTTAACATTCAATCGAATGCAACCAGCAAAACCGATAAGAGAAACAACCTGCTTCTTAACTATGCAGATTTCAGAAAAGCAATTTCGCTTTCTCTTGATCGTGACGATTACTGCGCAAAGAACAATCCGAGCTCGCAAGCTGCACTTGGACTGCTCAACAGCATGTACTACTATGACGTAGAAAACGGCAAAGTATATCGTGATACCATCCAGGCAAAAGAAGCTATTCTCAATGCGTATGGCGCAACAAAGAATGCGGATGGTTCCTGGAAAGTCGGCGAAACCACTTACACGGACATCGAAGATGCTCTTGACGCAACGACCGGTTACAACCTTACGCTTGCTCGTCAGCTTGTTGAGAGCGCAGTAGCACAAGCGAAGAAGGACGGCAAATATAGCGATGGCGATGAAATTATTTTAACATACGGCATTGAAACGCAAAGCGCTAATACCGATAGGGTTAAAAACTGGTTCCAGGCTGCATTTGACAATATGACCAAAGGCACTTCAATCGAAGGAAAAGTTAAGATCGAATACTTTATGTTTTCTAGTGCGACATGGTCTGAACAATTTGCAGACGGCGAATACGATCTGTGCTTCGGCGCATGGGGCAACGCTCCGTTCAACCCCGCATATCTCCTTTGCGAAACTCAAATAAGCGATGAGAACAGATATGCAGTCAAATGGGATCCGACTACTGTCGAGGTTACGGTCAAGGCAACGCCCGATGACAAACACAAAGACGGCAATTACACCTACAACCTTGCACAATGGAGACTTATCCTTCAAGGCAAAGACGGTTGCCCGGTCAACTTCAAGAACTTCCCGATGGAAGATCAACTTGCAGCGCTTGGCGCAGTCGAAACTGCAATCCTGAAAGAGTATTATTCCATTCCTGTTTTCAGCAGATATTCTGCAAGCTTGATGGGATATAAGGTCGATTACATATCCTATGAATACAACACCTTTATGGGATATGGCGGAATCCGTTATATGACATTCAATTATGACGACACCGCATGGGCTGAATTTGTAGCTTCAAACAACAATATTCTGAACTACAAATAAAAACTAAATTGTTGTGAAACAATAAGTCTTTAACAATCCGGAGTTGAGGGCAATGCATATTGTCCTCACTTCGCATTGTTTAAGGATAATTACATATAAGAGGATTTCTTATGTATATGTTCAAATACATACTCAAACGTATCGGACTAATGCTGTTCACTTTTTCGGTGATTATGCTTATCTGTTTCGTTTTGATAAAATCCCTTCCTATACCGCTTAATGACGGCTTAGGAAAGGACAAAGAATTGCTTGAAGCAAATTTACGCGCAAGGGGATATTACGACCCGATTATGGTTCAGTTGGGACGTTATTTAGAGCGTATTTTTACAAAAGGCGACTTCGGCATTGGTACGACAATGTCCGGGTTTATAAACAAACCGGTGTGGGATTCGTTTATAAAAAGCATGCCCCCCACAATACTTATAAATGTTTACTCGTCTATTATCGGTGTGCCGATCGGTCTGGCGCTTGGAATTTTTGCCGCGCTGAAAAAGAATAAGTGGCAAGATCAGATTATTTCCACAGGCGTTATGGTGCTTATTTCGGTGCCATCGATTGTTTATGCTTTTTTAATTCAGTATTTTCTGTGCTTTAAGGCGAATCTATTCCCGCTAACGATGGCAAGTGGAACTAATTACTTAACATGGAAAATGTTTCACAGTATGATGCCGGCGGTGCTTGCACTGTGTCTGGGTTCGATTGCGGGGTATGCTCGTTATACTCGCGCGGAACTTACCGAAGTTCTGACAAACGAGTTCATGTTGCTTGCAAGGACAAAAGGTCTTACGAAAGGGCAGGCGATTGTGCGCCATGCGTTAAGAAATGCAATGGTGCCGATTTTCCCGATGATTTTGGGCGAATTTATTTCCGTTCTTAGCGGGTCGCTTATCATTGAAAAGTTCTTCTCGATACCGGGCGTCGGCAGCTTATATTTGAACTCAATTAATGCACTCGACTATGACTTCTTTATGTTGCTTTCGGGCTTTTACACTCTGGTTGGTCTTCTTGCAGGTATCATTGTCGATATCAGCTATGGCATGATCGATCCGAGAATCAGAATGGGGGCGAAGTAATATGGAAGATATCTATAAAAATATACCCGCAGAAAAATTCCAGTTTGTTGAAAGACAAGACTTGGTTCACGAAAAGGTGCTTGAAACAAAACCCCGCAGTTTCCTTGCGGACGCGTTTTCGCGGTTTTGCAAAAATAAGGGCTCAATCGTAGGAGCGGTCATTATTTTAATTTTGGTTTTGTATGCAATTTTAGGCACGATTTTCTCACAGTATTCTGTTTCCCACAGAGATACGTATTTCCGTTACACACGCCCGCGTAGCGAACTGTTTGCAAAAACGAATTTCTGGGACGGATGCGAGAAAAAGACACTGTCCAGGGCAACGTTTTATTACTATTACTATATGGGAGAAGAAACGGGGCATTATGCAATCAAAAATCAAGAATTCACTGAAAACGGAGAATTCTATGACTTCCGTCTGGATTCGTATCAAAAAACTGGATGCGTTTATCTGAAAATGTCAAAAGAAGAATATGAAACTCTTCAACAATATCAAAACGAAACGGGGAAACAAGTAATATATCCTGCGCTCAGACTCTCGATGAAGAGAATGGTTGACACTTATCAAATTAAGACGAAAGGAAACGTTTCCGTTGATACAGCCGCGAATTATTACTACAAATTTAATGAAAACACGATGGAGCCGGTGTTTAACGCAAAAGGCGAAATTGTGCCGGATTACAAAACGCACACGGTCGGTCAAGTTTCGAATGACAATTACAAATCATTGCGTATTGCGGGCGACGGCGAAAACGGCATAGAATACGAATATGCTCGTCCAAACGACGCAGGCTATGAGGTGCGTGTAAATTATTACGAATATTATATTTTCAATCACTCGTACGTGCTTAAAGACGGCATAGAAAAACCGTCGTTCCTGTTTGGCGCAAACGAAGAAGGTCAGGACATTTTCACGTGTCTTGCCGCGGGCGCGTTATTCTCGTTCGGTTTCGCAATAGCTGTTGCGCTTGTCAACCTTATAGTCGGCGCAATTTACGGCGCGATCGAGGGCTATTACGGCGGCAAAGTCGACTTGGTCATGGAAAGATTTTCGGATATTTTGTCCGCAGTGCCGATGATGATTGTCGTTACTTTGCTTAAACTGCATATGGGCACTTCCGGCGCTGTTCTTGTTTTGTTCATTTCCTTCTTCCTGACAGGCTGGATAGGAATGGCTTCTACAACAAGAATGCAGTTTTATCGTTATAAAAATCAGGAATATGTTCTTGCAGCCCGCACGCTCGGCGCAAGCGACGCAAGGATTATAGTGAAACACATCTTCCCGAATGCCGTCGGCACACTCGTTACAAGTTGCGCGTTGGTGATCCCGTCGATGATTTATTCGGAAGTCAATCTGAGCTATCTCGGAATTATCAGCTTAACGTCTGGCAATCTTACAAGCGTCGGCACGCTTCTTTCAAGCGGCCAGAGCGCATTGTTAACCGCGCCGCACGTTGCTCTTATGCCGTCACTGTTCCTTGCATTATTATTGTTGAGTTTCAACTTGTTCGGCAACGGACTTCGCGACGCGTTCAACCCGTCGCTCAGAGGATCGGAGGAATGATATGGAAAAGAAACTTGAAGTTAAAAATCTGAGAATTTCGTTCCGTACCGACGCGGGCAAAGTTCAGGCAGTACGCGGCATCGACTTCGATTTGTACAAGGGAGAAACCTTGGCAATCGTCGGCGAGTCGGGCAGCGGCAAATCCGTCACGAACAAAGCAATAATCGGTATCTCCGCCCCCAACGCCATTGTCGAAAGCGGCGAGATTATCTATGACGGCATGGATCTTTTGCAGATCAACGAGGAAGAGTTCCATAAACTTCGCGGCGACAAAATCGCAATGATTTTCCAGGATCCGCTGTCGGCACTCGACCCCATCAACCGCATCGGTATGCAACTTACCGAAGCGATGATTCTGAAAAACCGCGCCAACCGCAGAGAGTCGAGGAAAGCGTTCAACACCCGCATGAAACTGCTGTGCGCCGCCATGAACGACGCAATGGGCGTTGACGAAAAGTCCCCGCGCGGCGTCGAAAACGCAAAACTCTGCAAGGATTTCGATACGTTTGAGTGCTTGCACCTTAAACTCGAAGGCGCATATAACGTCGCATACGAAAACGCCGAAAACGGCTTGGAAAGCGCGGACGACTTGCTTTTCCATATCGAAAAGAACGCCGTGTCCGAATTTGCCCGTTCCGTGCGCGAAATCGTTGCAAACGCCGAAAAATCGGTCAACGAATACGTTTCGGACAGCGACATCGTCGAATTCGCAAAAGCGTTCAGAATCGAGGCGGACAACGTAAGAAAAACAAGGGGCAAAGAAAAAGATTATTCAAAAGTCGTCGCTCCGCTTACCGCGCTTCGCGATAAGTTTAAGGAAGCGGTCGATAAGAAAATGCCCAACTTCTTTGCGTTAGCGTACTATAAAACGTTCGGTCACAACGAAATGCTCCCCGACGGCGATATCGACGAATTGAACGCGTTTTTGAGAAAATACCTTGATGATAACTTTATGCTTTCGTTCATCGAAGACGTCAAGAAAGGCGTCGTTTATTCGTTTGAAAAATCGATCGAGAAGAAAAAGGACGTCATAGAACTCATCAGGGCGAACCGCGCGGCGTACGTCGAGGGCGAACCCGATAAAAAACTTTATAAAGCCACCGCAAAAGTGCTTTCGGAAGCCGTGAAAGACTCAATCGATAAGCTCGCTATCATAAAAGACAGCACCGCTTATACCTTCGAGCCGAGCCTTTACCGCGCAATCGACACATATTTTTCGGCAATTCCCAACAACGTTAAAGAACAAAAACGTTACGATAAGGAGTCGAAAAAGATCGATAAAATCACCGCTCGCGGAAAAACCCCGGATTATAAGGTTGTCCCTGCAAAAATCATCGATCTGGACCTTGCAAGGCAAAATATCGTCGCGATTCTGGACAAGATCGTCGAAAGCTACGAAAAAGCAATCGCAACTGCCGAAAACTTCGACGCCGAAAAGGAAACCATTGCAACCATCGATTTCTTGAAAGAAAAAGCACAGGCTGTCGCGTATCGCGTCACCAGAATGGTTGCGAAAAACAAGGCGTTGAAATTGATGGAAGAAGTCGGCATTCCCGAGCCGAGAAAGAGATATCGTCAATATCCGTTCCAGTTCTCGGGCGGTATGCGTCAGCGTATAGTTATCGCAATCGCTCTTGCGGCAAACCCCGACATCCTTATCTGCGACGAACCTACGACCGCGTTGGACGTTACGATTCAGGCGCAGATACTCGAACTTATCAATAAACTTAAAAAGGAAAGAAACCTTTCCATTATCTTTATTACGCACGATCTCGGCGTCGTTGCGAATATGGCGGACAGAATCGCCGTCATGTATGCCGGCAAAATCGTCGAAACGGGTACAGCGGAAGATATTTTCTATTCGCCGGCGCACCCGTATACCTGGGCGTTGCTGTCTTCGATGCCCGACCTCGACACCGATGAAAAACTTGAAGCGATTCCCGGCACCCCGCCGAATATGATTTATCCGCCGAAGGGCGACGCTTTCGCCGCGCGAAACAAATACGCGATGAAAATCGACTTTGAATTACAACCGCCTATGTTTGAGATTTCGCCCACGCACAAAGCGGCAACGTGGCTGTTGCATCCCGACGCACCGAAAATCGATATGCCGAAGATTGTTGCGGACAGAATCGAAAGAATGAAAAATCTGGCGAAAGAAAAAGCGGAAGAAACCGAAAACGGCAACGAAGGAGGACAAAATGAGCAATAATTTTAACGATAAAGAAGTCCTTCTGAAAGTCGAGCATCTTTCGCAATATTTCAAGCTCGGTCAGTCCACGCTGAAAGCCGTCAACGACGTCAGTTTCGACATCAAAAAAGGCGAAGTTTTCGGGCTTGTCGGCGAGTCGGGTTGCGGCAAAACCACGACGGGAAGAAGTATTATCAAACTTTATAACTGCACCGACGGCAACGTTTATTTTGAAGGAAGACGTATCTGTGCGGGCACATTGACGTACAAAAACGCAATCAAAGACGCGTGGAAAAAGTTTTTCAAAAACTTTTCAAAAAAGAATCCGCCCGAAGATAAAAAGGATTTCAAAGGCGCATTTTTGGAACTTGCCGGCGTATTGAAAGTCGAAATCAAAAATATCAGAAGCGCGAAAAGCGACCAGAAACGTTGCGATAAAAAGTACGCAAAGGAAAAGGTCGGGGAAGTCAATGCGGAGTATCTGCCGAAGCTTAAAGAGCTTGACAAAAAATCCCCCGAATTCAAGAAGCTGCTTTTGGAATATCTTGGAAAGCGCAGGCTTGCAAGAAAGGAAAGAATCGTCACGAAAATCCAGATGGTTTTCCAGGATCCCATTGCCTCGCTCGATCCCCGTATGACCGTCCGCGAAATCATTGCGGAAGGACTTAAAATCAGGGGCATCAGAAACAAGGAAGAAATCAACGAAAAAGTTTACGAAGTGCTTGAAAAAGTCGGGCTTGTCAAAGAACACGCGGGACGTTATCCGCATGAGTTTTCGGGCGGTCAGCGTCAGCGTATCGGCGTTGCAAGGGCAATCATTATGCGTCCCGAACTTATTATCGCGGACGAACCCATCTCGGCGCTCGACGTGTCTATTCAGGCGCAGGTTATTAACCTTCTCAACGATTTAAGAAAAGAGTTGGGGCTTACGATATTGTTTATCGCGCACGACTTGTCGGTCGTCAAGTATTTCTCGGACAGAATCGCAGTTATGTACTTCGGTAATATGGTCGAACTTGCCGATTCCGACGAACTTTTCAAGCATCCTTTACATCCTTACACCCGTTCGCTTTTGTCGGCAATTCCTTTGCCCGATCCCGTGTACGAGAAACAAAGAGTGCGTATCGTGTACAATCCGCTTGCCGATCACGATTATTCGGTGGACAAACCTACTCTTCGCGAAATTTCAAAAGGGCATTTTGTGTCCTGCAACGACCAAGAAGAGGCGGAATACAAAAAACAACTCGGTCTGGACGTAGAAAACGCCGCGCAAGAGGAAAAGACGGTTGACTAAAAGGCACGTAACAGAAACGATTGTATCCCTGATAATAGGGTTGACGCTGTTTTTTGTCATAACGGGAGTGAACGGGGTTTATGGCGGAAAACTTTCCAACGTCGAAGTCGCAAGGTTTTTGTGCGACGGGTTTTTCGTTGCCGGCGTAGTATTGCTTGGTTTCGCCGCGCTTTACTGGGCGTCCGATAAAGGCGCGTTCGACGGCTTGAAATTCTCGTTCACGTCGTTTTTTAGGTTGCACTTTTCGACGCACCGCTATGACTGGAAAGAAAAGGAAAGTTTTCAGGAGTACAAAGAAAGGATACATTCCGACGAGAAGAAAAAGAAAAACGTATCGATAACGGCGATTATCGGCGGCGTTTTTATGATCGGCGCGATAATATGCCTGATAATCTATGAAACGATATAATAAAATGATGAGAACCCGACGTCCGGTCGGGTTTTTCAATGCGCTTATATCGGCGGAAACAAAAAACAGTAGTGATTTTATTTTCAATATAGGATATTAGTGGTAAAATATAGATAATTAGTCAAGCCAAAGTTTGATTTATGGCGGGCGGAGATTTTAAAACAAAGGAGGGATGGAAATGTTAGGAAATTTCACCTATTGCAACCCTACGAGGTTATATTTTGGCAAGGACGCGCTTGACGGTCTGAACAAAGAACTGCCAAAGTTCGGAAAAAACGTACTGTTTGTGTACGGCGGCGGCTCGATAAAGAAAAACGGCATATACGACAAAGTTTTGGAAATTTGCGTAAAAAACGGCAAAAACGTATTCGAGGATGCCGGAGTTATGCCAAACCCCACAACCGACAAGCTCCACGAGGGCATCGAGAGGGCGCGTGCGTGCAAGGCGGATTTCATTCTTGCGGTCGGCGGCGGTTCGGTGTGCGACTATGCAAAAGCGTTGTCGGCGTCGGTACACCTTGACGACGATCCGTGGGAGAAGTACTACGTCCGTTCCGAGGCTCCGAATTGTGAGATAGTCCCCGTTGGCTGTGTTCTGACAATGGTTGGCACGGGCAGTGAGATGAACGGCGGTGCGGTCATCACGAACACGGCGCAAAAGCTCAAAATAGGGCACGTATTTTCCGACGAAGTATTCCCGAAATTCTCGGTGCTCAATCCAGAATTCACGTTCACAGTTCCGAAATATCAGATGGTGGCGGGGATTTTCGATATTATGTCGCACATTTTTGAGCAGTACTTTTCGGGCACGGACGATTGCTCAAACGACTATATTATGGAAGGTATGCTTCGCTCGCTGATACACAGCGCGAATATCGCCGTAGAAAATCCGAAAGACTACGAGGCGCGCAGTAACATTATGTGGTTGGCAACCTGGGCGCTCAATACCTTCGTCGAGAAGGGCAAGACTACTGACTGGGAAGTCCATATGCTCGGACAAGCCGTCGGCGCGCACACGGACGCAACGCACGGTATGACGCTTTCCGCGGTGTCGTTGCCGTATTACCGTTATATTTTGCCGTACGGGGCCGAAAGATTTGCTCGTCACGCCGTCAATGTATGGGGAGTCAATCCCAAAGGGAAGTCAACCGAGGAAATCGGCGAAGAAGGACTGAGCGTAATGGAAAAATGGATGAAGAAAATCGGGCTTGTGACCAGCATTTCGGAGCTTGGCGTGACGGAAGAAGATATCGACGCCGTCGCGGACAGTACGCTCGTGATGAAAGGCGGGTACAAAGTCCTTACGAAAGACGACATAAAGGCAATCTTACGCGCAAGTTTATGAAAACTTGCGACGAAAAAAGCGTATGCGCGGGCATACGCTTTTTTGATGCAAAAATCTTAAATATTCGTTACGTCCATTTCGCAGACAGACAACTGACCGCGCCTGTTTAGAAAACCTTTTTCTGCCGTTCCGACGTACCCGCCGTTTAGGTAATCCTTGATATTGCCAGTCACACTGAGCGGGGGAAGTTTGCCGACGATTTCGCCGTTTTTTACAAGGAAAGCGAGATGCACGGGGCAGGCGTAATCGCCGCTTGACGTCGTGTCGCCGCCGCCGACCATCATGACGAACACCGCCGCGTCGTCCCCGATAAGTTCTTTTACGTCGGTTGCGGTTTCTTCAAACCTGAGGCTGCCGAAACCCGTGGAAGGCACTCCGTCGTATGAAGCGGACGATGAAACGACGCGCGGTATGTTGTAAAGCGCAGCCGCGTTTTTGTTTGCGAAAAGTGCTTTCAACACCCCGTTTTCGATAAGATAAGATTTGCCGTTTTCGGCAACGTCGCCCTCGTCGTCAAAGAAAGGAACGTTTATTGCGTCATCGGTGTAATCGGCATAAATCGAAAGTTTATCGTTCAAAATCTTTTTATTAAGTCCATCTTTGAACACTGTTGCGCCCGATGCGTACATATGCGCCATGAAGTTTCCGAGCGCGGTTTCTACAAATACCGCGGGTGACGCGATGACTTTATATTTGCCGTTTTCGATTGATGTGGGCGTGTTGAATGCGTCGTAAAGTTTTTTTACGTCTTGCACCGCTTTGTCTTCGTCGTAGTCATTCGTTTCGCTGATGTAGGTCAGATCCATAAGGTTTGCCGTGGACTTATGCTTTATCGACAGGGCGATTACAAACTCGTTACCTTTGTACGAAAGATTGCTGCCGCTGTCGTTGATATAATTTACTTCGTCCTCGTAATATTGAATCTTGTTGTTGAACAAAAAGTCGGGCGTTTCTTTTTCAAGCCTTGCAAGAAGGCGTTTCGAAACGTCGATGAAATTATCGGTGTCGACGATATTTTTTATCGTGTTTTCGCTTCTTACGATAACGGGCGAGGGGACGCAGGGATAAGGAATTTTGTTTTCAAGATTTTTTATTGCTTCCGCTTCGAGTTTTTTCATGTCGCAGTCGCCGATTTGTCCGGCAACGCCGATAAACCCGTTGTCGTAAATACGGACGGTCGAGGTTGTTTCGACGACCTTTCTTAACGATTCGACTTTGCTTGCGGCAACGTTGACCGAGAGCGAGGAAGATTTTTTATAAATATATTCTTTATTCATATAGTTCTCCTTATTGTACGTTCATTTCTTTGACTCTGACGTACGGGCCGCCGTGTGCGACGTGCAGGGGGAATTGTTCCATTTTCCCGCAACCGCCGGTAACGCTATTGTTGATTTCAACGTCTTTCGTCACACCGTCGATGAGTCCGAGTGTTTCAAAAACGTTGCCCGTGATGACGGAAATTTTAACGGGCGCGCCGATTTTGCCGTCGACGATTTCATAAGCGATCGACGGGGCGATTGTAAACGTGCTCATGCCTGAGCCGTGGTTTACGCCTTTGATGAAATAACCTTTTTTAATGCCGGCGACAAGTTCTTCAAAGGTGTTGTTGCCGCCTTCGATATAGGTATTTGTCATTCTTACGATAGGCTCGAACTTGCAATCCATTGCGCGAGCGTTGCCCGTAAGTTCTTCGTTAAGCGTGGCGGCAGTCGTTGCGGAATGAAGCCTTCCCGTAAGGATACCGTTTTTAATGAGATAAGTCTTTTCACATTTTGTGCCTTCGTCGTCGTAAGGGACGTATCCGCTGCCGAAATCCGCGCCACAGTCGACAATCGACAGCAAATCGGAGCCGACTTTTTTGCCGAGTTTCCATTCCTTTGCCATGGTTTCGTCGCCAAGCATGAAGTCGGATTCCGATTTATGGCCGAAGGATTCATGTGCGAAAATGCCTGCCGCAAGGGGAGATAATACGACGGGGAAGTTGCCTTTTTCGCAAGGTTTTGCGTTTTTGACGAACTCCTGCGACTCCTTGATTACGTCTTTTAATCCGTCTTCCACGTCGTTGATTTCGTTGAAAAACGGACTTGTGTTGTAAAACATATTTTGCACGAAATCGTTTTCGGTTGCAAACGCGACAACCGCAACGACGCCGGCAAGCTGATAATCGTATTTAATATCCGCACCTTTTGACGAATAAAACTCGTAAACGCTGTTGCTGTCGCTGTAAAGCGCAACCGACATCGCCGCGCCCGAGTCGTGAAGGAGAGGGAGCATACGATTTACCAAAGCCTGTTTTTCGTTAAGGGAAACGTTTCGGACAGAGTTATTTTCAAACTTCATTAAAACGTCTTTGTTCACCTGAAATTTTTTTACTATCGGGTTGTCGAGAATGTTTTTTGAAGGGGTTGCCTGTTTGTAAAGGTTGTTGAGTTCCGTCTGGACGTTTTTAACCTCGCTTGTCGAAGCATAGTACCAGATATTGCCGTCGAAAACTCTGATAAACGCGCGTTTTTCGTTGCGTGTTTTCGATGATTCGAGTATTCCGTTCCGATACATAATGCCGGTTGAAAACCTGTCCTCGATGCGGACGTCGGCATAAAAACGATTGTCGAATTTATACATATTTGCTCCTTAATATTTTTATCAAAAATATTATATCACTTATAAACGGTATCTTCAATAATATATAGTTTTCTTTTCTGCAAATTTACTGTAAACCGCGAATAAAAATTTACATTTAGAAGATAATTTGGTAAAATTACATACAAAGAAACAGCTGAGGTGATTTATGAAAAAAAGTCAACTGCAAAAATATGCGAAACTTATCGCAAGAAAGGGCGTCAACGTGCAAAAAGGACAAGACGTCCGCGTGAGAGCGTGTCCCGACCAACTCGACTTTGTGAGAATGGTCGTGGAAGAATGTTATAAGGCGGGCGCGGGCAAGGTCACCGTCGAATGGGAATACAATCCCGTGACTAAAGCGACCTATAAATACTGCAAACTCGACGCGCTTTCCCGCACAGAAAAGTGGGAAGAAGAGAAGTATAAACACTTTGTCGAAACCCGTCCCGCACGGATATTTATAGAGTCCGACGATCCCGACGCGTTGAAGGGCGTAAATCAGGAAAAAGTCGCGAAAGCGCAGCAGGCAAGGGCAATGGCGTTCAAACCGTACCGCGACCAACTTGACAACCATTATCAGTGGTGCATAGCGGCGGTGCCGGGCGTCGAATGGGCAAAAAAGGTGTTCCCCGGTGACACGAAAAACAAGGCTGTCGAAAAGTTGTGGCAGGCGATTTTGTTCACGTCCCGCGCCGACGGCGAAAACCCCGTGGAAGCGTGGAACGAGCACAACAAGAACATTAAGGAACGCTGCGACTACTTAAACTCCCTGAAAATAAAAGAACTGAAATATAAATCGTCAAACGGCACCGATTTCAGAGTGGGGCTTATCGACGGCTGTAACTTCCTTGGCGGCAAAGAAGACACGCTTGAAGGAATCGAATACAACCCGAATATTCCAAGCGAAGAAGTGTTCACGTCGCCCATGCGCGGCAACGCCGACGGAAAAGTCGTCGCAACAAGACCGCTGTCTTATCGCGGGGAGCTTATCGAGAATTTCAGTGTGACTTTCAAGGACGGAAAAGTCGTTGACGTCAGTGCGGAAAAGAACGAAGATTTGTTGCGCTCCATGATTTCGATGGACGAAGGCGCGGCATATCTCGGCGAATGCGCGCTCGTGCCTTACGACTCGCCAATCAGAAACTCGGGCATCACTTTTTACAACACGCTGTTCGACGAAAACGCATGCTGCCATCTCGCACTTGGCAGAGGCTTCAACGAATGTCTGGAAGGATACGCAAATCTTTCGTTTGACGAATGCAAGGAAAAGGGCATAAACGACTCGCTCATTCACGTCGACTTTATGATCGGCAGCGAAGATCTGGAAATCGAGGCGGTCACCCGCGACGGAAAAACCGTAAAAATCTTTGAAAAAGGGAATTGGGCGTTTTAGGAGTTATATTTGCTTCGCCGTTTATTTTGACTTCGTCAAAGTTATATTTTGGCTGTCGCCAAAGTTAAGGTCGGTTTTGTA
>ULXJ01076517.1_pt1 | contig 14936 bp, 15 predicted proteins | sample 1960981 | NCBI WGS metagenome assembly ULXJ01 (sample SAMEA4835830, study PRJEB28245) | human gut metagenome | biome: gut microbiome; material: fecal sample | place: Denmark | collected 2008 | reverse complement strand
GCTCTTTTTTCCTCCTGTCCAAGATGTATTGTATACCTACAGAAAGCGGGAGGGAAAATTTGCCAAAATGCCTTGATTTCATTCGCGAATCAGGCTACAATATATAACGATTTTTTGAGTCTGTGATTATGATGCCGAACGAAATGAACCGACTGGGAGGAGGGCTGTGATAATGAAGTATCTTTTGCCCCACAGACAGCCGAGAGATGGGGCATCTCATTACGCCGCATTCAGGTTCTGTGCGGTGAGAATCGGATTCCGGTCGCAGTAAAGATCGGCAACAGATGGGCGATCCCCGATGATGAACCGAAGCCCGCCGATGCACGGATCAAGAGCGGGAAGTATATCAAGGGTCGCCGCGAAACGGAATGGCGGAGCATAGTTTCTGATAGCGACTCTGACTCGAAACTAATGGCGCATATTCCACATAAAGGGTGTGAATTGGCGCACTTGTCCCTTGGGCTGCACCTTTGTTAATGCTATGTATTCGATAAACTGTGACAGATATTGAAATTGAAAATAATGTGCACTATTTGGAGGTATGAAAGTGCCTATAGGTATAATTCAAAACCTTGAAAAAGATGTTTTGCCAGATACCACTACTACGCAATTGTTCTTGATGGACGTCGAGAATTTCTTGGATGCGTTACCCATGCAACCAATTTTTGATCTGGTTGTTACATCGCCGCCATACAACATCGGTAAAGAATATGAGAATCAGGTGCCACTTCCTGATTATGTCGCTTGGCAGAAAAGGATTATTGAAAAGGTATATCCTCGGCTCAAAGATAACGGAAGTATCTGCTGGCAAGTGGGAAACTATGTTGAGAACGGCAGTATTACACCACTCGATATTGAGCTTGCACCTATTTTTAAAGGGCTGAATTTGCATTTGCGCAACCGCATTATCTGGCATTTTGGACATGGGCTTCATAACAAAAACAGATTTAGTGGACGTTATGAAGTGATTATGTGGTATACAAAAAGCGATATCTACACCTTCAATTTGGATGATGTGCGAATCCCTGCAAAGTATCCTGGTAAGCGCAGTTATCGTGGAGAGAACAAAGGGAAACTGTCTGGAAACCCAAAGGGAAAAAATCCGGAAGATGTGTGGGAAATTCCAAATGTGAAAGGTAATCATATTGAAAAGACCAATCACCCATGTCAATTTCCTGTAGGGCTAATTGAACGGCTGATTTTAGCCCTAACCAATGAGAATGATCTTGTTTTTGATCCATTTTCTGGCGTTGCATCATCCGGGGTTGCAGCACTTCTTCATAAGAGAATTTTCTGGGGATGTGAGCTAGTAGAGGAGTATGTTAACAAAGGCAAGGAACGGTTAGATCAAACCGTTGCCGGAAGTATTAAATATCGCCCCTATGACAAACCCATTTACGACCCCAAGACAAGTGCATTATCAAAAATTCCAGATGAATGGAGGGAAACAAACAATGAGAACGCAGATATATGAGCATCGAAGCGGTCTTAAAGTAGTTCCTCGTGATATCATCTCTGAGGTAGAAAAAATTCTATGGGATACCAATCCTATTTTATCAAAAAGAACGGTATCAGGCATCAAAGAGTCTGTGCGAGAAAGATTAGAAAGAGAGGGATGGACGGGTGAATATCGGTTGGATTCATCCTCTCGAATTACAATTTCATCTTATTTGAAAGGTATTGGTTTGTGCTTTCAAACAGGAAATGTGGGACGAATATATGCAGATCTTTTAAAACTACAGACGCTCTATACGAAAGGAAATATCACTGCTGGGATTATCCTTATTCCGCAGATAAATACAGCAAAAGAACTTGGATCCAACATGGCTAACTATGAGCGTTTAATTAGAGAATTACCGATTTTCAATCAAGTTATTACCATGCCAATAGTAGTTATCGGATTTGATGGAACGGAGGGAGCATGATGGGTGTTACATATCATTTTGGATACCCCAATATACAGCGCGTCGTTGCAATTGATGAAGCAGTTAGCAATGCGCAGAATGGTGAGAAGTATCAGGTCAATTATCGGGGGAAGTATCGCCCACTGACGGTTATAGAAGTCCCTATAGAAATGTTGGTTTATCGAATTGAAAATATTCGAACGAAAAGTCTGCAGAAAGAATGGCTTGCACAGCATCGCGATCTCCCTAGAGATTTATTTGTTAGCGATCCGAACTCAATCGAAGCGCAAGAGAATCAGCATCAGGTACTTAAATTATTGGTAGACAAAGAAAATCTGCTGAAAACATTTAAGGACAACGATAAACTCCAACAAACCGAACCGCTTATTTGTTCTAGGGATGGTGTCGTTGTAAACGGAAACCGTCGACTCTGTGCTTGGCGCGAATTGTATTACGGAAACAAATCCAAATATGCCCATTTCCAAACTGTTCGTGTAGCCGTATTGCCAGATAGTGATCCTCAAGGGATATATGACCTTGAAGTTGCCTTGCAGATTCATTCGGACATGAAGGCAGAATATGTATGGCACGCAATAGCGGCAGACTATCAGGAAAAATTTGATGCAGGAATGGATATAGGTATTCTGGCAGCCAAGCAAAATAAAAGGCTGGAAGAAATTCGTACATATATTGAGTGCTACAATTACGCAGCCCAGTATCTGGAATCGATTGGACATCCGGATGAATGGACACGGGTAGACAAACAGGAATATGCGTTCAAGCAGATCGTGATTGGAAGAAAGAACATTGTTAATCCCGGAGATAAAGAATTATTTCAGGAGATATCAAAAGCAATGTTGCAGACTCCAGCAGTTGGAGACCGTCTTTACAAGCAAATCCCCAAAGTTGTTTCGAGCTTGTCTGAGATAGCGCCCAAGTTGCAGGAAGTTTTTGATATCACCATTCAGGATAGCAATGATGATGATTTGAGCTTATTGACCGGCGGTGATGCCAGCGACAGTAACACTGCAAACACTCAAATCGCAGCTGCTATTCGTCAAGCAGAAAATCCTACGCTTGTTGCCCAGACTGTAAAATCCGTATTGGATACCACGGAGGAACTTGAAAAAGAAAAGAAGAAAAAGAGCTTCATTTTCGATCAAGTTATGAAAGCTGCTACAGCTTTAACAAATGCGGTATCAAATCTGGATGATTCTATGAGCAAAGAGGGCGTTGGAAAACAGATTGATAATATTGAGGGGGCATTAGTATCCCTTAAGGATTGGATAAAATAATATGGACATTCGGATTGATTATTTGACATATACCGAACAAGTCAATATTTCAAATGATTCCACAGACAAAGCAGCATGGAAATCTTTGTATAGTTTCATCTGTGACTATCTGCCTATGTCTGCTGTGTCCTATTCGGATTGGAGCATCACATTTCCGTGGAGATATTTCCTATCCATCAAGGGGTTTGTAGGACAGTATTTTTCTGCGCGACGTAACCAGTATAGAGTTGTGTTTTCAGACAATGCAAAATCTATGCTGAAAACGGCCAATGATACTTCCTATAATACTGCACTTGCGCTTAATGCAAGATCCGAAGCGGAAATTAAAGCGCATCTTGAGAGTATAGGGTTTAAGCGTTCTTTGACAATCAATCAGTTAAACAATTTGAAAAAGATTTCTCATCTCCCCGGTGCTGCAACCTTTTCTGTTCCTGGCGCAGGTAAAACAACAGAAGCGTTGGCGTTTTTCTTTGTTAATGCAACGGATATTGAGAGACTTCTTGTTGTTGCTCCGAAAAATGCGTTTAGTGCATGGGATGAACAGCTTGCTGCTTGTATGGGGGAAGACTGCGGTAGCTTTGTCCGTCTGCGTGGAGGCGAGACAGCCATACAAATGGCATTGAGGACAAGCCCTCGCTTTATGCTCATTACTTATGATCAGCTTCCGCGTGTTAAGAATACAATAGTCGAATTGCTCGCCTCCGGGGATGTTTATATGTTCCTTGACGAAAGTCATAGGATCAAGGGTGGGAAGCAAATTAAAAGGGCGGACGCTATTCTAGAAATTGCGCATCTGCCCAAACGCAAACTGATCATGAGCGGTACTCCAATGCCGCAAAGTCCTAAGGATCTAATTTCACAGTTTTCGTTTCTATACCCAACGAAAGATGTGTCTGAATCAACGGTGATTGACTTGTTTCAACCGATTTATGTTAGAACCACAAAAGGCCAACTTGGAATTCCTAAACTTGAGCATAAAGTTCACCGTGTACCAATGACACCACTCCAACGCGAAATTTATGAAACTCTGAAATCTGAAACCCGTAGGCAACTTAACCCTATGCTTGCCGATTCCTCGCGCTATGAGTTGCGTCGTATCGGAAAATGCGTGATGAAAGTTATGGAATTTGTGTCCAATCCTGCACTCTTATCCAACGATATGGATTATGCCTTTGATTGCAGAGTAGGTGCATTATTGCTTAACTCTGATGGACCGAAAATTGAATATGTATGTCGTAGAGCCAGAGAACTTGCTGCCGAGAACAAGAAGGTGATTATTTGGTCCTCTTTTGTTCAGAATGTTGAACTGATTGCTTTGCGTTTGAGCGATTTAGGGGCGGAATATATTCATGGTGGCGTAGATGCCGGAGATGAGAATGACAACGACACCCGCGAAGGAAAGATTAAGAGATTTCATGATGATCCTACCTGTAAGGTGTTGGTAGCCAATCCTGCTGCTTGTTCCGAAGGAATCAGTTTACATAAGGTGTGCCAATATGCGATTTATTTGGATCGCTCCTTTAATGCTGCGCATTATATGCAATCAGAGGATCGTATCCATAGATTGGGGCTTGCCCCTGATGCGAAGCCACAAGTAGAATTTGTGGAATGTGAGGACAGTATCGATCAGGTGGTACAAACTAGGCTTGAACTAAAAGTAAGGACGATGGCTCAGGCGCTGGAAGACCCTTCTCTAAATGTGGGGATAAGCTCTGTAGACTATGATGAAGAAGCCGAAGACTACGATAGCTTGACCACAGAGGATGCTAAGGCAGTTATTGATTACTTCTTTAATGGTGGTCAAAATGATTAGGCTGTCAATCAATGTAATCACGTCCGCGGTTCTTCTCCTTCATCGCCTTGAAAGCTACCGTTTTTCCTCACTAACAGAACTTGCATACACTAAAGTTTCATCTATCAATGTAGAGGACTTATTCGATTTTTCTCAAAACTGCGGATGGGTTTGCGTAAATGAGAATGCACCGACTCTTACATTGAGGGGGAGGGGAATACTGAATTTGCATAATCAGGGGTTGAATAAAGAGCTAAAAAGAACTATGCTCATGGACTATGTTCTTACAGTATCGCCCATATGGTCTAATCGTATTCCATACGGCAGGAGTGAAGCTGCAATTTTTATGACAAAGGACGAAAAGGCTTGTTTCGCAGAAGCAGGGTTACTGTCTGACCGGTTAGATACCAGCGTTATCGAATGGTGGGATACTGTTGCAAATAAGGTACGAGCAAAAGCACAGCAAGCGCAAAGTGACAAAGGAAGAATTGGAGAGAAAAATACCATTAAATATGAGCGAGAACGCACCAATTCTGAGCCTAAATGGATGTCAGTTGAAAGTAATTTGGCTGGATACGACGTCCGATCAAAGATAAGCTCTGAGGATCATAGCGCACTGCTCATTGAGGTAAAGACCTCCACATCTTCGCTAGAGCAAGCATATTTTCATGTGACATCTCACGAATGGAAGGTCGCTCAAACAAGTTTGTCATATGTATTTCATTTGTGGTGTTTATCTGGGAAAAAGAGATTACTCGCTATTATTTCTCCAGAAGACATTTTCCCGTATATTCCAACTAACAATTTATCCGGAGAATGGGAGAGCGCAAAAATTCCATTTTTAAGCTTTAAGAGTAACTTCGTAGAAATAGCATAGAGAGGGTAGAGCTATGAACGATATGGATAAGTATATTAATAATTTAGTTTCTGAGTGTAAGAGACTATCTTTCGACGAAGTAGAAAACTGCTCCGGCGATGAAAAACTGGTCTATCTCTATGCCTATTATCATTATTACAATGCAGATGCCAGCAATATATCTGATATTATTCAAGGGAGGCGTCGGTGTACAAGGGGTACAAACGAGATAAAATAGACATGAGGGGCGATAGAGCGGAAATGTCAGATTTTCCACTCTATCTGAACACGGTCGCTGGTGGCCTTGATCGTAGAGATCAAACCATCGGCGGCTTTTCTTTTGTCGTCAAAATCTATGCTCTCCCAGTTGTCAAGATAATAGGACAGTTTCTTTATCTGCTGGGGCGATATGGTTTCGACGCTCAAATCGGCTATGGCTTTTGAAATGGTCTGACGGCGGGTGTCCAGTTCTTCGATTTTCTTGTTGGCGTAAGCAAGCAAGGTCGCATTGGCTCCGGCCAGCGTGTCCAGTAGCTTTTCAATTTCTGCCTCCACCTGCGCCAGCTCTACTTGATAGGCTGTCAGCTTCGGATTGACCTTTTCCTCTTGGCCGTGGAGTATCTGAAAATCTTTGAATTTCTCCTGCATGGCCGAGAAAATGAATTGCTCAAATTCTTCTTTGCGGATTTTCCCGCAGCCCGGACAGCCTTTGTTTTCCGTCCGTTTGGTGCAGCGGAAATAGCCTGTGCTGTTTGGTACATGGGTGGCTTTCAGCGCATACCCACAATGCCCGCATTTGATTTTTCCGGCCAGTCAGGTGTTTTTCGGTTTCCGCCCCTGTTGGAAGGTGGTGTTTGCCATGAGCTTTTTCCGGCATTTCAGCCATGTGTCAGAGGGGATCAATGCTTCATGGGGAGCGATAACAAGTATCTGGTCTTTTAGGCACCTGTCCTTGTCCTCTTTCACATCCCGCCCCTGATAAAGATAGCAGCCGTTTGTTCCGGCAAAACCGGAAGCGTCATTGACAATCGCCGCTCCCTGGCTCTTGAAAAACTCGTACAGTTCCAAGTCGGCCTGTGCGTAAACAGGGTTCCGTAAAAGCTGGGAAAGGAAACTCCGAACCATTGACTTTTCGTAAATCTTGATACCCTGTTCCTCAAAGTAGCGGGTAATGTCTCCGAAAGAGGTTTCCGGCTCGGCGTACATCTCAAACATCAGCCGTACATGGTCGGCGGCCACGGGGTCGGCAACCATCTTTTTTGTACGGATACCCTCTACCACGGTGGGCTCCAACTGATAGCCGTATGAAGCCTGCCCGCTCATGTGAAAGCCTTTCAGGCACCGGGAATAGTAGGCGTCCGTGACGCGCTTCTGGATTGTCTCACGTTCAAGCTGGGCGAATACAATGCAGATATTCAGCATAGCCCGTCCCATCGGGGAACGGTTTGTCAAGAGGTTTTTGCGAGATTGTCTAAATTAAATTTTTGGGCGGTGGAAGTACCGCCCAAAACCTCACGCTTGCAGATGTCAAAAAGCGCCTTTTCAAGCGGTTTTTTCGCCTTTTCAGCCTGTTTCACACAGACGATATAAGTTGTTTTGCCAAGTCGTAATTCATAGCTTGTATTCGTGTTTTCCATTCGCATTTTCCTTTCAAAAATGATTTTTACTGTCTGAAAAGAGAAAAGGCGGCTTCTCTGTTCGGGTTCTAAATGAAAAACCCAAACTTCAAAACCGCCTTTCACTTCCCGAAAAAGCAAGAGGGCAAGAAGTTTTAGTGTCCCATCGAAGGGGACGCTTACCTTGCCCAATCGTCTCTCATTTTCGGTTTTCGTGCCGGCTTCGGAGCTTCTCTTTCCTCGGCTCGTTCCTTTTGCGGGAACAGCCTTTCAAAAAACTCCTTTACCTTGTCGGGGAAATGTTGCAGAGCCATAAGATAGGGCTTTGTAATCTCTACAAGCCTTTCGTATTTCTCCGTGACCTCTTTCAAACGCTCCTTGACATTCGACAGACGGGAGCTTAAATCCATCGCCTGCCTTTGGTAGTAGCTTACGCTCCGCTTCAAGTCGTGGATCTCCGAGCGTGAAGAAACGCCCTCTTTCGCAAGGGCTTTTAGACTGTCAAGCTCCTGTTTGGTAACAGTGTACTTGCCCGTAATGCCCTTGCTGCCGAGAGCGTCTATCTCGCCGTAGGTTGCCGCCACTTTCTGCTTTGTTCTTACCTCGCCCCTTATCTCCGCAAGCTCCTTTTTTGCTTTGTTGACCTTCTGCTCGGTTTGGGCAAGGCGTTCCTTGTCTTTCTCAATCTGGAAGTCCAGGCTTTTCAAATTCTCCGCCGTACTTCCCAATTCGCCACGCTCAAAACCCGTAAAGCCTGCCGCCGTCAAATGCTCAAAGAGCTTGTCTTGCAGAACGGAATAGGACTTGCGGAACACGGTTTTTCCTTTCTCGTTGCGTACCACTTGCCCGTTCTCGTCCAATTCGGGGACTTTGCTTTCCCACTTTTTTGAATGGGAGACTTGATTGATGACTTCCTTGACCGTACCTCGGAGAGCTTCGTCCTTGCACCTTTTTGACCAACGGATTTCTTTTCGGACGGTGGGTATCGCCACGATATGAAGATGATAATGGTAGACCGGCTTTCCCAATTCCTCCGTTACCGCCTTGTTGATTTCATCGGCGTGCATGACCGCCGAGATGATGTTTTCCTCGCCGTAAATCCCACAGGCGAAACGGTATGCTTCTTCGTAAAATGTCCTCGCATACTCATAGCCGCCCCGTTCCTCAAAATACTTCGTGTTCACATCAACAATCATCTCATTAAAGAGCGTGGCGTTTTCTCTCAGTCCTCTTGTGGAGATTTTGCCCTCGTCAATGAGCTTCTGAAAATACTCGTTGTAGGTCAGACCGCCCGTGTCTTTGAAGTGAACATTGAGCGGCGAACGCTCCAAATCCACATTCATATTCGCATAGCTTTCATTCTTGCGCTCGTTGTGTCGCTCGTTCTTCTGCACACCCGCTGCGGTTAATTTTGCCACACGGGCAACGCTCCAACTTCCTTCCGCCAATCACATCACCTCCAATTCTGCGGAAAGGGCAGGGGGAACGGTTACGCAACTTTTTCAAAGTGCGTAACCCACTATGACACTTTCAGCAAGCTGAAAGATGTCGTGGGCAAGGGCTTTCCCCCCTTGACCTCCCTTAGTGCGCCCGCCTCTCTGCTTTCTGTGCGCCGTTCCCCGGCGGCGCTCAGAAAGACAGTTCGTCGTCGCACTTCGGCAAAGACCAAAACCAACCGAACCGGCGTTTGGTTGACACCACGCCGAGGATTGCTTTTGCCTTCTTTGCCGTGGAGCCGCTGATGTTCGCTTCACTGAGTTTCGATTCACATTCGGACGCTTCGTGTTCCTCGCCGTCCGACAGCAACTCCGAGAGCAGACGAACGGCGGCGTCCGTTTTCACATTTGGTCTGCCGCCGCTTTTCTGCGGGAGCATAGATAAAAGCTCGTCCGCCGTTTTCTCCGTCTGCTCGATGAAGCGTATCCCGTCCTCACCGACCGAAAAGACGATTGCCATTCCCGTGGGGGCGAGGTTTGCTTTCTGCTGAACGAGGATACGCTCGTCCTCGTTGTCCCCGTTCCTGCCGATGAGAAGTGCGCTCCTGACCGCACCCACGATGTCGATAGAGCCGGGAGTACGGTAGATCGCTTTCGTCCCGAACATCTTGTTTAGATGATTGATGATGACGATAGCGCACCCGGTTTCTTTCGCTATGCGGATAAGGCAGTTGAAGCGTGGGCGGACTTCGTTGGCGGCGTTGATTTGACAGTCCCCGATATACGAGGAAAGCGGGTCAAGGATCAGCACCCTTGCGCCCGTTTCCCGGATAGCGGAGAGGATACGCCCATCGTCAAAGGTCAGTGGGCTTTCCTTTTCGCTGATGAACAACAGGCGTTCTCTGTCCCCGTTCGCCTTGATGAAGCGGGGGACAATGGTATCGTCCGCATCGTCCTCCGTGGTCTGATAGATGACGCTGATCGGCGTAGGCGGCTTTCCCGTTTCCGTAAATGGCAACGGCTCGCCCCTTGTGAGCAGGGCGGCGATTGTCAGCATAAAGGTGCTTTTCCCGTCGCCGGGGTCGCCCTGCAACAGCGTGACCTTGCCGTATGGTATGAACGGATACCACAGCCATTCGATTTTCTTCGGCTCGATTTCACTCGCCTTGATAAGCTCAAGGCGGGCATTGTTGGTTTGGGTTGCGTTTTGCATTTTGTTCTCCTTTTTGTTTTGATAGATTTTCTGCTTATTCCATTCCCGGCGCATAGGCACCGCCTCCTTCCGTTACTGCCGGGACACAGAAAAAGCCCTTGCTTTCAGTACATTTCCGGGGCGATTATGGGGCATATGCTCCGTTTTCGTCACCTGTGAAAGCAAGGGCTATGTATTCGTATTCGTATTCAGTTGTAGACTTACGCCAAAGTGGAGCGTCTTGGGAAGAAAACAGCGCCCAAGTTTTTAGTTGTGGGGCTGGTAGTTATCTGCTCGACAAATAGGAGTTTTTGAAGATACGCTACCATGGAAAAATAAAATAGAACACTAAACTGCTTAATACAATTCCGATAATATACAGTTTTCTATGTTTTACTTTTTTGAAAAATAATACACTAAACACAACAGCCCCTATAATATCCATTAACAGCTGAAATAGGAATGTGTGATGTTCCAAAAAATAAAATGAAATTGCTATTGTTTCTGCTACTAATGCACCTACTGGTAAAGAATACAACAATGAACTTAAAACATTGTCTTTATTCCAATAATATAAAACAAAAGCTGCTATTGCACACGGAATAGAAAGCAAAGAAAATAGTATAAACAAAGATTTACGGAATCCACCTGAAAATAATGGGATAAACATTCCTAATATTGCCTGTAATCCGTAGAAACTCAATGTCATTCCAAACATGTATAAGAATGAACTAATACCTGCACATTTATTTGAAGTGCTTAATAAAACAATTATTGTATTTGTAATAATCCAAAATCCCAATAATGTTTGAATTGACGAAAATCCCCACAAAGAGTCTAAAGAGCAATAATCCAACAATCTACATATACATCCTATAAATATACCAACTAAAAACACCATACTATAAGACTTTAATGTATGGCTTAATTTTATATTTTCCATATCAACACTCCTCTCTACAAATCCCAGTTTGTCATTTGCTGTTCGTTTGTTTTCTAATAATAAGAAAATAAGCCAAAAGGCAGGCAAAGTCACTTAACGCTGAAAAAAGTTTTGTCTTACAAGTAAATACCCAATAGAAAAGAATAACTGTTTCTATCAGCATAAATACTGCTGGCAGTAATCGAAGTGTTTTTCCCCATAGAGAATTTTTTCTTCCGGACCATAGAACAATTCCCAACAAAGCGCATACCAAAGCGGGCGGAATACTGTACAACAACCAACCTCCAATATGGTTTACTGCCAGTTCAGATAGTGAGTTAAATTGCGTGACTCCACTTTGATAAATTTGAAGAGATTGATGTGCAGTTGTGATAAAGAACATTAGGAATATGTATATTCCCGCATTGAACGCCGCACACTTCCTGTTTTCACTAAATAAAACAATCAAAGAGGTTGAAAACATCCAAAATCCGAATGTACTTGAACTCCAATAATAAAATGACCATAAGCTATTGTCTGGAAGTTCAATAAAAAGTACAACGGAAAGCCCTGCGAGTATACCTAATGCAATCACTAAACAGTAAGATTTTAATTTATCCCGAAAAAACACTTTCATTTGATTACTCCCGACACCAGTAAGGAAATCTTCTTTTCAACTGCCGATTTGTCGAACAGTCGCCCACTCGACACCAAATATTATACACTCGAATTGTGAAGAAATCTACCTCAAGCAGCTATTTTCTCGGTGAGAATACTCCCTTCGACTATACTGCCGACTTTATGACTTTTTGAACACCGACTTTTTGAACACCCGCTGAAAAGGAAAAGCCGCCATCGGTTGACAGCGGCAATTCCCTGTGGGCGGGTATCAGTTGTAAATCAAGTCGTTGTAAACGACCTCTGCGGCTCGGTTGCGGATATTGTTCATAGCCTGCACCCACCTCATACCGTCCTCGGCTTTGAGTTTTTCCGTCACGCACTCCTTTTTGGCAAGCTGTTTTACCAGCCGGGAAAGCATAGCCTCGGCTTCCTCGTTCAGATCGGCAAGGTAGGCGTTCAGCCTGCCGCTTGTCAGAAGCTCGGAATAAAGAGCTATCCTGTGTTCTCGGATATACCGCAGATGTCGCTGTCCCCATATCCCAATGGGACGCTGTTCCTGCCCGTCCCCGAAGTCCGGCAGAAATACCTCGGTTTCCATATCCTCGCCGCCCACCGTCTGATGAATGACTGATTTCCTATACTCGATTTCCATAGCGTTTTTCTCCTTTGTGATTATGACCTCTACGATGGGACACTAAAACTTCTTGCCTTCTTGCTTTTGCCGATGAAAGAGCAAATCACACCACCTCCCGTAGCTCTTTGTCGGCTTGTTTTTTGTGCCACCATTCAAGACTGTACTCGTTATGATGTTTCTTGCGGCATTCCTCGGAGCAAACTGTCTGACCGCTGCTGTTCGGCCAGAACAGTTTGCCGCAGACAGCGCATTTTCTTTGGCGGTAATAGTGATCGCCACGCTCGGCTTCTCGTTCCGCTTTCTTTTCAGCCTGTTCCGATTGATAGCGGCACTCTTTGGAGCAGAACACTTGACGGTTGCTTGTCGGGATAAACTCTTTCCCACAGTGGGGACAGACCTTTTTGCGGACGATTTCACCGCCGTTTTCAGCGATTTTCTTCGCCTTGCGCCGTTCCCGTCTGGCTTTCTCCGCCGCCCTCTGTCGGGCTAACTTCTCCGCCGCAAGCTGTTCCTCTTTTGCCTTTATCTCGGCAAGTTCTTCCCCGCTGTATGCGATATTGACCTGCCCGACATAGTTGAAATAGATGTCAACCTGCTGTGTGCGGGCATTGCCCACGCCCTGTGCCTCATACACAACGATTTTGTCCACAAGTTCTCGGAACATCGTATCGCTTACCTCGTCGGGGGACTTGATTTTGCGTATCAGAGCGATGAAATGCTCGATGTCAAGCGGCTTTTCCTTGTTGTCCGCCACCTCTGATTGGAGCTTTTCAATCTTGACTTCAAGCTCCGCCTGCTCGTCATCGTACTGCTTCATAAGCTGTTTGTACTGCCTTTCGGGGAGCAAGCCGGACACAAGGTTTTCATACAGACCACGCACAAGCTCGGAAAGCTCGTCGTATCGTTTCTGCATACGCTTTAACTCTGTTTCAGCCTGTTGGGGCTTCTCTTTCCGCTTTTCAAGCCACAGCCTTTGCAATTCCTCGGCAAACGCCTTTTCGTCCTTCATCACAAGCCTTGAAATCCTCTGGACGGCGGATAGGAGTATCGCCTCCACGCTGTCTGCGCTGATACCGTGTGCGGTGCAGGAATCCACTCTGCTGGCGTACCCGCCGCAACGGAAAGAATACTCAATAGAGCCGTCTTTCCTGCTATAATGGGTTTGCAGGGTCATTCGTCTGCCGCAGTCGGCACAGTAGAGATAGCCGCTCAAACGGTGGTAATGACTGCCCCACGGGGAGCTTCTCCCGGCTCGTTTCCTCGTGCGCTGAACGCTGTCCCAAAGTTCCTGTGAAATGATAGCTTCGTGGGTGTTCTCGAATACATACTGTTCCTCTGCGCTCGTTTCCTTGCGCTTGTGGAGCTTGAAGTTTGTACCCACGGACTTACGGAGAATGGTATGACCAAGATATTCCTGCCTGTCCAGTATCTTCCTTACCGTGGACACGCCCCACAGATACGGGTCGGAGTATTTCTTCCCATTGGACTGCTCCTTGTGGTATCTTTCTGCGTGTGCGGCGGGAATCAAGACCTTTTCCTCGGTGAGCAGTTCCGCTATCGCTCGTGGACTTTTGCCCTCGCTGGCAAGCAGGAAGATACGCTTTACCACTTCGGCGGCTTCGGGGTCAACAACAAGCGTCTGCTTATCGCCGGGAAGTCGGTTGTAGCCGTAGGGAATACTGCCGGAGCAACGCTTGCCGTCCCTCATACGGGTGTCAAAGATAGCCTTGATCTTGTTACTGGTGTCTTTGGCGTAAAACTCGTTCATGATATTGAGGAAAGGGGCAAAGTCGTTGTCGGTGGCGTTATTGCTGTCTATGCCGTTGTTGATAGCGATAAAACGCACATTCTTCTGTGGGAAAACGACTTCCGTATAAAAGCCAACTTGCAGGTAATTCCTGCCAAAACGGGATAGGTCTTTTACACAAATCGTATCAATTTCTCCCGCTTCAACGGCGGTAATCAAGGCTTGAACGCCCGGTCTGTTGAAATTCACTCCCGAATACCCATCGTCCGTATAGTGGCGGATATTCATCAAGCCATTTTTGTGGGCGTAATCTTCCAAGTATTTCTTTTGGTTGATTATCGAGTTCGACTCGCCCACAAGGTCATCGTCCCTCGAAAGCCTTTCATAGAGTGCTGTAACTCTTGCTTTTCCTGCTGTTTTCGGCATCCTTTGCCCTCCTTTCCTTATGTAATATGATTTGAGATTATAGAGATTACTCGTCCTTCACCAATAGGAGAAAACAGGGGGTCTAAGCGGAACTGTTTTCAAAAAAATTTTGAAAAATTTTCGGCAACCTCGAAACCGCCTTTGACCGTCTCTTTTCATTTAGAAAAGTACGATTTCATCATCCTCAAAAATTATAGCCCTCGGGGTCGAGGTATCAAACTTTTCCGTGGATGATACAAACTCTACATCGTACTCTTGAAACAGCTCCATCATATTTGCAAAGTCCAGAATAGAGCGGCTTATCCGGTCCAGCTTGTACACGATGACCCGCCGAACCTTTCCCTTGCGGATCTCGCCCAGCAGTTTTTGAAACTCCGGCCTGTCGGTATTCTTGCCGGAATAGCCTTTGTCCTTAAATACCCGGCAGCTCCCACCTTTCAATTCGTACTTGCAGAAGTCAATCTGACTTTCAATGCTGATACTGTCCTTGCGGTC
>ULXJ01057561.1_pt1 | contig 14988 bp, 15 predicted proteins | sample 1960981 | NCBI WGS metagenome assembly ULXJ01 (sample SAMEA4835830, study PRJEB28245) | human gut metagenome | biome: gut microbiome; material: fecal sample | place: Denmark | collected 2008 | reverse complement strand
CCAGAGGCGCTGCTGCTGGAGCCTCTGCGGGAGATCGTGGGCCGGGAGGCCTACGCCCGCCACGGCGGACGGGTCACCCGGGTGCTGCGGGCAGAGCTGGGCAATGACGCCGGCATCATCGGCGCTGCCCTGCTGGTAAGGGTGCAGTGAGACAATCCATCAACCCGCCGGCCAAAGGCCGGCGGGATTCATTCAGCGCCCGGGAGGCGCGGAGGGGGACGCTATGGACTGGTGGACAGGGTTTGACAAAAAGATGGCGGATTATCTGCCGGATTTGAAGATCACGGAGGAGGAGCCTATGAGCCGGCACACCTCTTTCCACATCGGTGGGCCTGCCCGGCGTATGGCGTTTCCCGCCACCGGTGCCCAGATGGTGCTGCTGATGAGCTTTGCAGAGGAGTGTGGTGCCCGGCCTCTGGTGATCGGGAAGGGCACCAACCTGCTGTGCCCTGATGAGGGGCTGGACCGGCTGGTGGTGGAGACCTCGGGCCTGAGCCGTCTGGAAATGGGAACGGAGCCGGACACGGTGCTGGCGGAGGCCGGGGTGTCCCTGGCCCGACTGGCGGACTTCGCCTGTAAGGCGGGGCTCACGGGCCTGGAATTCGCCCACGGCATCCCCGGCAGCGTGGGTGGAGGCGTGTGCATGAACGCCGGTGCCTACGGCGGGGAGATGAAGCAGGTGGTGTCCGGCGTGTCGGTGCTGTTTCCGGAGGAAGGGGTCAAATTCCTCTCCGGAGAGGAGATGAATTTCGGCTACCGCCACAGCCTTCTGACAGACCACCCGGAGGCGGTGGTGCTCCACGCACTGTTCCGCCTGACGCCCGGCGACCCGGAGACCATCCGGGAGCAGATGCGGGATCTGGCCAGCCGCCGCAAGGCCAGCCAGCCCCTGGAGTGGCCCAGCGCCGGCAGCACCTTCAAGCGGCCGGAGGGGTACTTTGCCGGAACACTGATCGACCAGTGCGGCCTCAAGGGCCTGACCGTGGGTGGCGCCCAGGTCAGCGAGAAACACGCGGGCTTTGTGATCAACCGGGGCGGCGCTACCTGCGCGGACGTGGAGGCGCTGATCCGCCAGATCCAGGAGCGGGTGCAGGAACAGGCCGGTGTCCGCCTGGAGCCGGAAGTGAAGATTCTGCGGGGCTGATGGCCCGCGGCAGAGGCTTCTCCGGAACGGAGGAGCAGTCCAATTCGATTTTGGCCGTGGACAGCGGCAGAACGGGGAATGGATATGGAAATCCTCATCATCTCCGGCCTTTCAGGTGCCGGAAAGAGTAAGGCGGCCTCCTTTTTGGAGGATATGGGCTTCTACATTGTGGACAATATGCCCGCCGCCATGATTTTAAAATTTGCGGAGTTCTGCGCCGGCAGCAGTAGCCGCTATGACCGGGTGGCCCTGGTGTATGACGTGCGCACTGCCAGCTCCTTCACGGAGCTGTTCGACGTGCTGGATAAGTTGAAAACTGTGGGCGCCTGCCGGATGCTGTTTCTGGAGGCGGCACCGGAGACCATCATCAAGCGCTATAAGGAGACCAGGCGCCGCCATCCCCTACGGGGGGAGACCGACTCCCTGGAGGAGGCTGTCCGCCGGGAGCGGGAGATGATGGAGCCGGTAAAGGAGCGGGCGGACTTTGTCATCAACACCAGCCGTACTTCCACCGCCCAGCTCCGGGGTGAGCTGCTGCGGCTGTTCGGCAAGGAGGGGGAGCGGGGCGCCATGACCGTCAATGTCACCTCCTTTGGCTTCAAGTATGGCCTGCCCTTAGAGGCGGACCTGGTGCTGGATGTGCGGTTCATGCCCAATCCCTTTTACATCGAGGACCTGCGGCCCAAGACCGGTCTGGATGAGGCGGTCAGTAACTATGTGTTCAGCTTCCAGCAGACCCAGGACTTCATGAAGCGGCTGGAGGATCTGTTGGCCTTTACCTTGCCTCTGTACGCGGAGGAGGGGAAGACATCCCTGACCATCGCCGTAGGCTGCACCGGCGGCCACCACCGCTCTGTGGCGGTAACCCACGCCCTGACGGCCTTTATCCGCCAGCAGGGCTATTCCGTGACGGAAAATCACCGGGATATGTCCCGCAGTAGTTGAGAGAGGAGCGTCCATGGAACACCAACAGGCGTCTTACCGCCTGCCCAGGGCCCACGGTCCCAGGGTGGCCGTCATCGGCGGCGGCCACGGCCTGGCCAACATGCTGCGGGGCCTGAAGCAATACACAGAGAACCTGGCCGCCGTGGTGACGGTGGCAGACGACGGCGGCGGCTCCGGCATGCTGCGCCAGGACCTGGGAATGCCGCCTCCCGGCGACATTCGCAACTGTATGGAGGCCCTGGCCAACACGGAGCCGCTGATGAGTGAATTGATGCGTTATCGCTTTACGGAGGGGTCTCTGGCGGGGCAGAGCTTCGGCAACCTCTTCCTGGCGGCCCTAAACGGCATATCCCCTTCCTTCGACGTGGCGGTCAGCCGTATGAGTCAGGTCCTGGCCATCACAGGCCGGGTACTGCCGGTGACCACCGCCGACGTGCGGCTGGAGGCGGAATTTGAAAACGGCGCCAGTGTGATCGGTGAGTCCAAGATCTTTTACTGCAAGAAGAAGGAGGACTGCCGCATCCGCCAGGTGCGGCTGCTGCCGGAGCACCCCAAGGCACTGCCGGAGGCACTGAGCGCCATTCGGGAAGCGGACATGATCGTCCTGGGGCCCGGCAGCCTCTATACCAGCATTATTCCAAATCTCTTGGTGGACGGGGTGGCGGAGGCGATCCAGGCTTCCGACGCGCTGAAGGTCTATGTCTGTAACGTCATGACCCAAGAGGGAGAGACGGAGGGGTATACCGTCTCCGATCACATCGCCGCCCTGTTTGCCCACTCGGTGCCGGGGCTTTTCGAACTTTGCCTGACCAATTCTTCTCCCATCCCCAGGGATGTGGCCGCCCGGTACGCCCGGGAGGGGGCCGAGCCCCTGTACTGCGACCGGGACAAGTGCGCAGCTATGGGGGTGGAGGTCATTGACCGTCCCATCGCCACGGTGGAAAACGGCTTCGTCCGCCACCACCCGGACCATCTGGCCCGGGAGCTGATCCTGCTCCATGCGGAGCGCAGCGTCCGCATCGCCGGAGACCGCTACGACTTCCGTCAGAATACCTCCCGGGTGGAGGGGCGCCGCCGCTGAACAAACCACGGAAGGAGAGAACAGATGTCCTTTTCTTTTGACGCAAAAAATGAACTGTGCCGCCTGCCGGTGCAGAAGCTCTGTTGCGCCAGGGCGGAGGCCTACGGCATCCTGCTCTACTGCAACACCTTCAGCGCGGCGGAGGTGCGTATCATTACGGAGAACCCCAACTTTGCCGCCCGGCTGCCCAAGCTGTTTCACCGGGCGTTCAACCTCCGCTTTGACCGTCAGCCGGAGCCGGGAGCGGCGGGAAAGATGGTCTTCCAGATCACAGAGCGGCGGAAACTGGAGCGGATCACCGATATGCTGGGCTACGACCCCCGGCAGAACCTGGTGCTGCACATCAACTTCGCTTTGCTGGAGGAGGACTGCTGCCGGGCGTCCTTCCTGCGGGGGGTGTTTTTTGCCGGAGGTAGCATCACCGACCCCCTGAAGCGTTACCATCTGGAGCTGACTACCTCCCACCAGCAGGCCAGCCGAGAGCTGGAGGTACTGCTGCGGGAGAGCGGCTATCCCCCCAAGAGCGTGGCCCGGAACGGCAGCTTCGTCACCTACTTCAAGCAGAGTGACCAGATCGAGGATTTTCTCACCCTGATCGGCGCGCCGGTGGCGGCCATGAACGTTATGGCCGCCAAGATGGAAAAAGACCTGCGCAACAGCGTCAACCGCCGCCTCAACTGCGACAGCGCCAATCTGGACAAAGCGGTGCTGGCCGCCCAGGAGCAACTGGAGGCCATCCGCCGGCTCCGGGCGGCGGGGAGGCTGGACCGCCTGCCGGAGAAGCTGAAGGAGACGGCGGCGCTGCGGGAGGCGCATCCGGAGCTGAGCCTTTCCGAGTTGGCGGAGACCGTGGACCCGCCGGTGACCAAATCCTGCATCAGTCACCGGTTGAGAAAGCTGATGGAACTGGCGAAAGAACTGTAAAGTAAAATAACGTTACATATAGAAGGAGATTTATTGTGATGGATCGTTGTGCATTGGCCTATCAGTATCACAAAGAGGGATATAACTGCGCCCAGTCGGTAGCGGGGGCCTTCGCAGACCTGACCAGCCTGACGCCGGAACAGGTGATGGCCGCCATGAGCGGTTTTGGCGGCGGTGTGGGTGGCAGTCACTGTGAGCTGTGCGGCGCCGTCAGCGGCGGCGTACTGGTGTTGAGTCTGCTGTATCCCCACACTGATGGCGCTGATAAAGCCGGCAAGGTGGCAGTATACGCCAAGGCCAAGGAGTTTCGCCGCCGGTTTGAGGAGGTCTTCGGACTGACCCGCTGCGGGGACCTGCTGAGGGCCCGCCCCGGCGTCACGGAGAAGAATCCCGCCTCCCAGCGTCTGGGAGTCACCGCTCACTGTGACAACATGATTGTCACCGCCGTGGAGATCCTGGAGCAGATGATTGCTGAGGACCAGGCGGCTGTCTGATTCGCCGCTTTACAGGGAGGAAAACTACACATGAAGAAGCTGGATTCCCTGACCTGCCATCAGATTCTGAAACTCTCCAATATCTTGTTTTTCAGTGGCATGGGGCTGTTGCTGCTGGCCTGGATTATGGTGTCTGTGGAGGATATATTGCCCACCACGGCGCTGCTGGCCATTCCCATTATCGGCGGGGTAGTGCTGATTGTAGCCGGACTGGCCCTGGCTTTCGGAAAGCTGCGGTGCCCCTACTGTGGGGAATCGCTATGTCTGGGCGGACGGCTGCCCACCAGATTGCCTCAGTATTGCCCTGGTTGCGGGAAGAAGCTGTGACCGCTGATTTGATTTTTCGGAAAGGAAACCGCCTATGGCATTCGCTCATCTGCATGTGCATACGGAATACAGCCTGCTGGACGGCGCCTGCCGCATCAAGGACCTGCCGGAGATCGTCAAGGGTATGGGCCAGACCGCCTGCGCCATCACGGACCATGGCGTCATGTACGGCGTCATCGACTTCTACCGCGCCTGTAAGGCGGCGGGGGTGAAGCCCATCATCGGCTGTGAGGTCTATGTGACCCCCCAGGGCCGGTCCCGGTTCGACAAGGTCCATGAGTTCGATGCCGAGAGCCGCCACCTGGTGCTGCTGTGTGAGAATGAGGAGGGCTACCGGAACCTTTCCTACCTGGTGTCTGCCGGGTGGACCGAGGGCTTTTACATCAAGCCCCGCATCGATCTGGAGCTGCTGCGCCAGCACAGCGGCGGGCTCATTGCCCTCTCCGCCTGCCTTGCCGGCGAGATTCCCCGCAGGCTCCGCAACGGCGAGTATGACAATGCCAAGCGATACGCCCAGGAGCTGGCGGAACTGTTCGGGCCGGACCGGTTCTACCTGGAGCTTCAGGATCACGGCATCCGGGACCAGAGGGTGGTAAACCAGGGCATCCTGCGCATCCACCAGGAGACCGGCATCCCGATGGTCTGCACCAACGACGCCCACTACCTGCGCAAAGAGGACGCCGAGGCTCATGATGTGCTGTTGTGCATCCAGACCGGCAAGACCATCGACGATGAGAACCGCATGCGTTACGAGCCCCGGAACTTCTACCTGCGCAGCGAGGAGGAGATGCGGGCCCTGTTCGAAGGCTACGAGGGGGCTCTGGAGAACACTGTCAAAATCGCTGACATGTGTAACCTGGAGTTCACCTTCGGCAAGTACCATCTGCCGGAATTCCAGTTGCCGCCGGGATACGACAGCTTTTCCTACCTGAAGAAGCTCTGTGACGAGGGCTACCGGGAGCGGTACGGGGACGACGAGAGCCACCGGGACCAGCTCCAGTATGAACAGAACATGATCGAGAAGATGGGGTTCACCGATTACTTCCTCATCGTCTCCGACTTCGTCCGCTACGCCAAGAGCGCCGGAATCCCTGTTGGACCGGGCCGCGGCAGCGCGGCAGGCAGCATGGTCAGCTATTGCCTCCACATCACCGACATCGACCCGGTGAAGTACAGCCTGTACTTCGAGCGGTTCCTGAACCCGGAGCGGGTCAGCATGCCGGATATCGACATGGACTTTGGCGATACCCGCCGGGGCGAGGTGGTGGACTACGTCCGCCGCAAGTACGGCGACGACCACGTGGCCCAGATCGTCACCTTCGGCACCATGGCTGCCCGGGGCGTCATCCGGGACGTGGCCCGGGTCATGAACATTCCCTATGCCGAGGCGGACCAGATTGCAAAGCAGGTGCCCAACGCCCCCCACATCACGCTGGACGATGCCCTGCGGCTCAGTAAACCCCTGCGGGAACAGTATGAGACCGATCCCCAGGTGAAGAAGCTCATCGACACCGCCAAGGCCCTGGAGGGCATGCCCCGCCACGCCTCCACCCACGCCGCCGGCGTAGTCATTACCCGGCGGCCGGTGTATGAGTACGTGCCCTTGGCGAAAAACGACGACGCCGTGGTCTGCCAGTATGTCATGACCACACTGGAGGAGCTGGGCCTGCTGAAGATGGATTTTCTGGGCCTGCGGAACCTGACGGTGCTGGACGACGCGGTGAAGATGGTCCAGGAGCGCCAGCCGGACTTCCGTCTGGAGGACATCCCCGAGGACGATCCGGAGACCTTCGCCATGCTGTCGGCAGGGAAGACCAGCGGTGTGTTCCAGGTGGAGTCCGCCGGTATGACCGGCGTGTGCGTGGGATTGAAGCCCCGCAGCATCGAGGACATCACCGCCATTATCGCCCTGTACCGTCCGGGACCCATGGACTCCATCCCCCGGTTCATCGCCTGCTCCCAGGATCCCAGCAAGATCAAGTATCTGCACCCGTCCCTGGAGCCGATCCTGTCCGTCACCTACGGCTGCATCGTCTACCAGGAGCAGGTGATCCAGATCTTCCAGCAGTTGGCGGGCTACTCCCTGGGCCAGGCGGACATGGTGCGCCGGGCTATTTCCAAAAAGAAGGCCGCCCAGATCCAGAAGGAGAAGGACACCTTTATCCACGGCGATCCGGAGCGGAACATCCCCGGCTGCGTGGCGAACGGCATCCCGGAGGGAACTGCCGAGGCTATTTACCAGGACATCTACGACTTTGCCAACTACGCCTTCAACAAGGCCCACGCCGTCTCCTACGCCGTGGTGGCCTACCAGACTGCCTGGTTCAAGTGCCACCATACCCGGGAGTACATGGCGGCGCTGCTGACCTCTGTGCTGGACAACTCCGACAAGGTGGCCGGCTATATCAATGAGTGCCGGGAGTGCGGTATCGCCCTGCTGCCGCCGGACATCAACCGCTCTGCCGACCGCTTCACCGTGGAGGAGGGCGGTATCCGGTTCGGCCTGGTGGCTATCAAGAACATCGGCCGGGGTTTCATCCAGTCCGTGATGGAGGAGCGCAAACGCGCGCCCTTCCGGTCTCTCCAGGACTTCTGCGAGCGTATGGGCGGCGGGGACATCAACAAGCGGGCGGTGGAGAACCTGATCCGCTCCGGTGCCTTTGATTCCACCGGTGCCCGCCGGTCCCAGTTGATACAGGTATACGAGTCCATCATGGACGCCGTGGCCGCCAGCCGCCGCCAGAATCTGGAGGGGCAGTTGGACTTCTTCTCCATGGCAATGGACCAGGAGACAGCGCCTGTAAAGGAAATACCCCTGCCGGATATCCCGGAGTTTACCCCCCAGGAGCTGATGACCATGGAGAAGGCCACCACAGGCCTCTACCTGTCCGGCCACCCCATGGACCAGTACCGGGAAGAGGTGAGGGCCCTTCACGCTCCCACCATGGCTTCCATTCTGGAGGATTTCGCCCAGGAGGGCGGCCCCACCCGGTTCGCAGATGATCAGAAGGTCACCCTGTGCGGTGTGGTGACCGCCAGCAAGACCAAGACCACCAAGAACAATTCCCTGATGGCCTATGTCACCGTGGAGGACGACACTGCCTCCATGGAGCTGTTGTGCTTCGCCCGGGTGCTGGACGCCTGCGGTGCCTACCTGAAGGAGAACCAGGCGGTGGTGGTCCGGGGCCGGCTGTCTGTCCGGGACGAGAAGGCCCCCCAGGTGCTGGCCGACAGTGTGTACCCGCTTTCCACGGTGAAGGGCGGCCTGCCGCCGGAGAAGCCCAAAGGGGAGAAGACGCTGGAGGGCCAGACCCTGTACCTGAAATTCCCCAGCCTGAACCACCCGGCGGTGCGGCACATGAAACTGGTATTCAACATGTTCCCAGGCACCACGCCGGTGCGGATGGTGATGGCGGATACCCGGAAGGTCTACGCCGCCAGCGTCCTGCTGCACCAGGCCTTGGTGGAGGAGGCCAGGGAGACCCTGGGAGAGGAGAACGTGGTGGTCAAGTAACTGCCTGAAAAAGCGAAAGAAGCCCCCGCGTCCTTTGGACGCGGGGGCTTCTTAAAATATCAGCGGGAGGGATTCAGGCGGAGGACCAGTCCCGTCAGCCCGGCGCCCAGGGTCAGGAAGATGGCCTGGAGGGCCCGTAAACCGGGGCCCTCACTGCCGGGAATGGGAATGGTCCATGCCCAGGCCAGAAGGCTCAGGGCCAGCACCGCCGCTCCGGCGGTGAAAATCCAGGCCCGCCTTCTGCGGCGCAGCAGCGCCCGGACCAGAATGCCCGCCAGCAGGGGAAAGGCCAGGATGCAGGCCCAGTTCCAGATGATCTGCCCCATAGTGCCTCCTTATCTCCGCAACCGCAGGGTTGCGCCGCAGACCAGGGCGCCCGCCGCCGCGGCGGCGATGACGCCGGCCCAGATGGCGAAAAATTCCTGTCCCGAAGGCTTCAGCAGAAACAGGGCCAGGGCGGCGGCCGCCAGCACGGCTGTCACCAGCCAGGCACTGTTCTTTTCCCGGGTGAGAAAACGGAACCAGGCCCCGGCTAGGGCGCCCAGCAGGCAGATCACGATCGTGAAAAACATCGGTCTTCCTCCTTTCCACCAAAGAGAATCTATTTGGGAACCTCCCGGAATCACCTCTGCCGGGAGGCCTCACTCGCTCTTTTCCTCCTCCGGGTCCGAGGACATCAGCACCCGCATGATCTCACTGTACAGTCGCTCCGGGCTTTTGCGGAATCGCTCCGTCAGGAACTTGGCCATGTCCTCCCGGGGGATGGCCAGCTTCAGGTCCATGACGCTGCCCATGTCGTCCTCCAGCTCCAGGGCGGCGGTGTAGGTGCCGTTGGGCCGTTTTGTAACGGAGGCTTTGACTTGGCTCTTGCGCCGGAGCTTGCGGTTGCAGGCCGCCAGATTCTTGTCGCACCGCAGCCGCACGGAGTAGGGGAGGCTGGATTCGCAGATGCGGCTGTTGCGCAGGCCCTTTTCCGTAATGGCGTAGAGCCCGTCCTCCGACAGCGTCAGGTGCTCCGTCTTTACCAGGTCTGCCAGACACTCGGAGAAATCAAAGTAGTCAATGGCGTCGTCGCACAGCGTCAGGTCCAGCACCGTGTCAAAGGGAATGGGTTCAATGACCCTGGCAGTGATGTAGAGAATGAGAAATTTGATCTCCAGCTTGTCGCGGATAAAGCCCCTGCCTGCCACGGCGGCACCTCCTTTCTGCTTTTTCTCATTTATTATACTCCAAAATCCCGCTGTCGTACAGAGCGAAAATTTCCACTGTCGAATTTTGTCTTGACGGCAGGGGACAGGGAAGGGTATCATGAGGTTAACATAATCGAGAAGGGGGACGGGAAGTATGGGCAGACGGATGCAGTGTGTGCTGTTGGTGGCACTGATGCTGCTGAGCCTGGCGGCCTGTGGCGGACAGACGGAGGAGACGCCGGAGCCGGAGGACTCCCCGGTGGAGGCCCCGGTAGAGCTGCCGCCGGGGCCATACGTCCCCGCCGGTACCAATCCGCTGACCGGGGAGCCCATGGAGGAGGTCTATGAGGCGGACCGGCCGGTGGCGGTGATGTTCAACAATCTGAAGGCCGCCCAGCCCCAGATCGGCATCTCCAGGGCGGATATCATCTACGAGGTCCCTGCCGAGGGTGGCATCACCCGGATGCTGGCACTATATCAAAGCCTGGAGGGCGTGGACACCTTGGGCAGCGTCCGGTCCACCCGGCCCTACTATATCGAATTGGCTCTGGCCCACGATGCCCTGCTGGTCCACGCCGGCGGCAGCCCGGAGGCCTACCGGGATATCTCCGCCTGGGACGTGGACAACATGGACGGGGTCAACGGCGGGTCCGATGCGGAGATCTTCTGGCGGGACCAGGAGCGGCGAAAGACCATGGGCTACGAGCACAGCATGGTCACCTCCGGGGAGAAGATCCTGGCCTATCTGGCGGAGGGCCATTTCCGCAGGCAGCATGAGGAGGGATATGCCGAGGCCCTGGCCTTCGCGGAGGACGGCACCCCCGCCGCAGGCACGGCGGCAGAGCACATCTCCCTGAAATTCTCCTATTACAAGACCGGTACCTTTGACTACGACGCCGTCTCCGGCGCGTATCTGGTGGGTCAATACGATGGGCCTTACATTGACGGTGCCGACGGCATCCAGGTCTCCGCTGTCAACGTGCTGGTGCTGGAGACCTCCATCTACGTCAACGCCGGGGACACGGCGGGCCGGATGACGGCAAAGCTGACCGGAGAGGGGAAGGGCACCTTCTTCTGTGGCGGCAGGTCGGTACCCATTCACTGGAGCCGGGCGGACCGGTACAGCCCCTTTGTTTACACCATGGAAGATGGCACACCTCTGGTACTGGGCCAGGGAAAGAGCTACATCTGTATCATCAATCCACGGGACAGCACCCCCACCATCAATTGAGGAATGGAAGATTTTCAGCGGGAGGCTCCGAAAGGGGCCTCCCGTTTGCACCCATCGGCGGGCGGCGCATACACTGGATTGAAAGAGCTCACTCTTTCATTCAGCTACTTATTTAGGAGGTATTGCAATGCCTGAGAAAGTTATGCCCGGTCCCGTGGGGGATTCCTGCGGCATCCGAGAGGCGGTTTGCATCCATACCAGGAAGATCTTCGATTCCTGCCGTGATAAAGACTGCATCGAAGACCTGCGCTTCTATCCGAAGCTGTCCTGTGTGGAGACGTTGAACCGCGCCCAGTCTGTCAAGGCGGGCAGCGCCAAGCTGCTGTATGTCTACGTGGATGTGGAGCCCGTCAGCTTCAACCGGGGCTTCTACACCGTGGATATGCGGTTTTTCTACCATGTGACCCTTCAGGCCTACCTGAACTGCTCCTGCCCTGTCTCCGTGGAGGGCCTGTGCGTCTTCGACAAGCGAGCCATCCTGTTTGGCAGCGAGGGCAGCGCCAAGATCTTCTCCTCCCAGATGCGGGTCGGGGAGTGCGATGCCCAGTTGGGCCGGGAGGCCAACACCCCCATCGCTGTGGTGGAGGCCGTGGATCCCATCGTCCTGGACGCCCGGATTGTGGATTGCTGTGGCCGGCGGGATTGCGACTGCGACCTGTGCGAGGTGCCCAGCTTCATCAACGAGTGCTTCGCCGGCGAGCTGTCCAGCGGTGACGAGGGCCGCCGGGTCTACGTGACCCTGGGCCAGTTCTCCATCGTCCGCCTGGAGCGGGACACCCAGGTACTGGTGCCGGTGTACGACTACTGCATGCCCGACAAGGAGTGCGCCTGCGGCGACGGTTGCGATGACCCCTGCGCCCTGTTCCGCAACATCAACTTCCCGGTGGGCGAGTTCTTCCCGCCCAACACCGTCAAGACCCCGGAGAACTACGAAGACGCCAAGGGCTGCTGCTGCCACAAATAAGTCCACAGCGCCCCACAACGCCAGAGAGGCCGCCCAGCCGGGCGGCCTCTTTTGATTTCATTTGATTCTATTGGAGAAAAGATAGTGGTCACATCTGACGCTGGTAGCGGGCCATGAGGCACCACTCCAGGGCGGACTTGCCCACAAACACGCCCACCGCCGCAAGGGTCACCCACAGCGGCGCCCCCAGGGCAATGGACAGCCACGCCGCCCCCAGCACCGTCCATTGCAGGGCCTCACCGGAGACCGCCTTGGCCCGGCGGCGGATGGCGGTGTTTCGCTCGTCCTTGGCCTCGATCTCCGCCTGACGGGCGAGGGAGGGGTACTTTTCCGTCTGCCGCAGCATCAAAAGGTTGGATAGACCCATGGCGGCCAGGCCCGAGCTGACGCCGATCATGGCGCCCCCGGCTGCATCGGGCAGGCGGTCTTCCAGAAGGAGTACCAAGGCCAGGGACAAGGCCAGAAGGCCCGTGCCCAGAACCAACAGCGTCCGGTACAATGTCTTTTTTTCCTTCATCACAATGCCTCCTCACATTCTCCGCCGGAACCAGAGGGTGAATACCCCGCTCAGCAGTACATTGAAAACGGCGGTGCCCAGCAGCAGGATGGTGACCCACAGCGGCGCGTCCATGTAGCCGGACACGGCGCCACCTAGGGCCAACAGAACGGTGGTGACGTTGCCCGACCAGGCCTCCGCCCGGTAGCGGATGGCGGTGTTGCGCTCGTCATGGCGTTCCTTCTCCCGCTGCCGCAGCACCGGGTCGGATTGCAGGAGGCCCTGGCCGAAGAGGCCGCCCAGACCTACGCCAAAGACAGTAGCGCCCAAGGGCGCCAGTATTTTAGATACGATGAGGGGCAGGGCATCCACCCGAGCGGACAGTAGGCCGACCGCCGCCAAAAGGGCGCCCAGGATTGTCACCAGCAAATAGGCGATGGTTGTCCGCTTCATGCCTCGTCCTCCTCATAGATGAAAATATCCTCGATGGTCAAATCAAAATATCGGGCGATCTTAAAGGCCAGCAGGATAGAGGGGTTGTACCGCCCGTTCTCCAGCGAGCCGATGGTCTGCCGGGAGACCTCCAACGCCTCCGCCAGCTCCTCCTGCCGCAGACCCCGTTCCTTGCGCAGTGCCTCCAGCCGGTTCTTCATCCCCTCACACTCCTCTCATCCCAAAATGGAAAGTATGCTTTCCATCGTCAGCATAGCATGCTGACCGGAAAATGTCAAGCGTACTTTCCGTGAAATTTGCCCAGCGGTGGCCTCTTGACAATCCCGGCGGGGAAGGATATACTAAAGCGGTATATTGGAACTGCAAAGATGGGAAGCAGTACCCGGAGGGCGGATGCCGAGAGAGGGCGCGGTTGGTGGAAGTGCCTGTGAAGCCGTCGGGGAAGTCGTCCCGGAGCATCGGAGCTGAAGCGGGAAGTAAGCTCCGGCGGCATCCCCCCGTTACCGGGGAGGGGCGTGAAGGCGCCCGCTGAGTGCGTGTTTTTGACACGAATCCAGGTGGTACCGCGGACTGCTGTTCGCCCTGGGCCGAAAGGCCTAGGGCGTTTTTGTTTGCCTGGACGCCGGGCCTGTCTCATACCGGGACAATCAGAACACAAGAACAGGAGAGAGACCATGAAAAAAGAACTGCCAAAGGTGTATGAGCCCCAGCAGGTGGAGGGGCGCATCTATGAGATGTGGGAAAAGGCCGGCTGCTTCAATGGCGACCCGGACCCCAAGAAGAAACCCTTCTCCATCGTCATGCCGCCCCCCAACGTCACCGGCCAACTTCACATGGGCCACGCCCTGGACTGCACCCTCCAGGACATCCTGACCCGCTTCAAGCGGATGCAGGGCTACTCTACACTGTGGCTGCCCGGCGTGGACCACGCCGGCATCGCCACCCAGATCAAGGTGGAGGAGGAGCTGCGCACCAAGGAGGGCCTGACCCGCTACGATCTGGGCCGGGAGAAATTCCTCCAGCGTGTCTGGCAGTGGAAGGAGACGTACGGCCACCGCATCGTGGAGCAGCAGAAGAAGATGGGCGTCTCCTGCGACTGGAGCCGTTCCCGCTTCACCATGGATGAGGGCTGCTCCAAGGCCGTCCGGGAGACCTTCTGCGAGCTGTACGACAAGGGCCTGATCTACAAGGGCAGCCGCATCATCAACTGGTGCCCCCACTGCGCCACCGCCCTCTCTGACGCCGAGGTGGAGTATGTGGACAAGCCCGGCCACCTGTGGTATATCCGCTACCCGCTGACGGACGGCTCCGGCGACCTGGTCATCGCCACCACCCGGCCTGAGACCATGATGGGCGATACGGGCGTGGCCGTGAACCCCGAGGACGAGCGGTTCAAGCACCTGATCGGCAAAACCTGCATCCTGCCCATCATGAACCGGGAGATCCCCATTGTGGGCGACGAGTACTGCGAGATCGGCTTCGGCACCGGCGCCGTGAAGATGACTCCGGCCCACGACCCCAACGACTTTGAGGTGGGCCTGCGCCACAACCTGGAGGTCATCCGCTGCATCGGCGACGACGGCAAGATCAACGAAAACGGCGGGCCCTATGTGGGCATGGACCGCTATGAGTGCCGCAAGGCCATCGTCAAGGACCTGGAGGAGCAGGGGTATCTGGTCAAGACCGAGCCCTACAACCACAACGTGGGCACCTGCTACCGCTGCCACAACGACGTGGAGCCTCTGATCTCCGCCCAGTGGTTCGTGAAGATGGAGCCTCTTGCCAAGGAGGCACTGCGGGTGGTCAAGGAGGGCGAGGTGAAGTTCGTCCCGGAGCGGTTCTCCAAGACCTATATCAACTGGATGGAGAACGTCCATGACTGGTGCATCTCCCGCCAGCTCTGGTGGGGCCATCAGATTCCCGCCTGGTACTGCGATGAGTGCGGCCACATCAACGTCAGCCGGGAGGACCCCACCAAGTGCGAAAAGTGCGGCTCCACCCACCTGACCCGGGACCCGGACGTGTTGGACACCTGGTTCTCCAGCGCCCTGTGGCCCTTCTCCACTCTGGGCTGGCCGGACAAGACCGCCGACCTGGACTTCTACTATCCTACCTCCGTCATGATCACCGGCTATGATATCATTTTCTTCTGGGTGGCCCGGATGATCTTCTCCGGCTGCGAGCAGATGCACCAGATCCCCTTCCACACCGTGTTGATCCACGGC
>ULXJ01033983.1_pt1 | contig 15210 bp, 13 predicted proteins | sample 1960981 | NCBI WGS metagenome assembly ULXJ01 (sample SAMEA4835830, study PRJEB28245) | human gut metagenome | biome: gut microbiome; material: fecal sample | place: Denmark | collected 2008 | reverse complement strand
TCCATGGCCCGGGGCACCAGGGTGTCGCTGACAGCCTGGGCAAAGTCCCGGGCCAGAGCCGCCCGGTCCAGCTCCTCCCCCACCTGCTGGGCGTGATGGGCCAGGTTCACCACCGCCGTCTTCAGGCCGGAGAAACTCATGTCCAGCTCCGCCCCGTCCACATGGGCGTGGGGCAGGTGGTATACGCCGCCCTGGGACTGCTGGGCCAGGGCGTCCATGGGCGCCCCGCCGGGATAGGGCAGGCCCAGCACCCGGGCCGCCTTGTCAAAACACTCCCCGGCAGCGTCGTCCCGGGTGGAGCCCAGGATCTCCATGTCGGTGTAGTCCCGGACATCCACGATCAGCGTGTTGCCGCCAGAGATGGCCAGGGCCAGGAAGGGCGGCTCCAGCTCCGGAAAGGCCAGGTAATTGGCGGCGATGTGGCCCCGGACGTGGTGGACAGGAATCAGCGGCACGTTCAGGGCGCAGGCCACGGACTTGGCAAAGCTGACCCCCACCAGCACCGCGCCGATCAGGCCGGGGGCATAGGTGACGGCAACCGCGTCGATGTCCTGCCGGGTGCAGCCGGCGTCCCGGAGAGCCTGCTCCGCCAGGGCGCAGATGACCTCCACATGCTTGCGGGAGGCGATCTCCGGCACCACGCCGCCGTACAGGGCGTGCATGTCCGCCTGGGAGGCGATGGCGTCGGAGAGGACGGTGCGGCCGTCCTCCACCACCGCCACGGCGGTCTCATCACAGGAGGACTCAAAGGCCAGAATTTTCATATCGGGTGAACCCTCTTTCTCTTCTCAGTCTCTCCGCTCACTGCTCCCAGGGCACCTGGGGAGACGGAGCGGCTCCCGGCGGCAGGGGGATGCGGACATAGCGGGCGTACCGCTCCGGGGTAAAGCTGTTGCGGTAGATGAAGCGGTGCTGATCCATCAGCGTCTCGTCGTCAACGGGAGACGGAGCCCAGTACAGCGTTTTGTAAGCCACCCCGAAGATCTCCGTGTCGTATCCGGCGGTGCGTGCGCTGTTGCGGGCATAAAAGCCCAGCCGCCGCTCCGCCATGGCCGGATCCGGCGCCGCGGAAGGCAGCTCGCTCTCCCCCAGGATCACGGTACCCTGCTCCTGCTCCAGCATCTGGGCCAAAATCAATGCGCCGGTACCGCCGTTGCGGTGGCCGGGGCTGACGCACAGATAGTCCAGCAGGGCCCAGCCGGGCCTGCCCAGCCACAAAAAGCATGCCCCGATGATTGCCTCTCCGTCAAAGAGGCACCAGGGCCGGTACTGGCCCTCCCGCCACATCTTCTGGATAGAGGCCAGAGGCTTTAGTTCCGCCGGCGGGAAGGAAGAACGCAGGTCCGTCTCATACACTGTCTCCAGTTGGGACGGGGTCGGCAGTCTCAGTTCCATCGTCAAACTCCTTTGTCATGATGAGCGCATCCTCCTTGGGATGCTCGTAGTAATTTTTCCGGCGGCCCACAGACCGGAAGCCCAGCTCCCCGTACAGGGCGATGGCGCCGTAATTGGAGGCCCGGACCTCCAGGGTCAAAAAGGCCAGGCGATGGCCCTGGGCGAAGTTCAAAAACACCTGCAGAAGCTGGTGGGCCACGCCCTGGCGGCGGCACTCCGGCCGCACCGCCACGTTGGTGATGGTGCCCTCATCCAGCACCACCTGGAGGCCGGCATAGCCGGCCACCCGCCCCTCGTCATCCAAGGCCACCAGGAAGGCGGAAAGGGCATTGTCCAGCTCCTCCGCCAGCATATTCCGGGACCAGGGATCCGGGAAGCAGATCCGCTCCAGCTCCGCCACCTCATCCAGGTGGTCCGCCGTCATGGGCACCACCCGTACATGCATCTGTTGTCTCATAAGCGGTTCCTTTCCGCCTCCGGCGCGGAGGCGCGGGTATACAGGGCAATGCCGCCCACCACGGCGGCAGCTCCCAGAATGGTCATCCAGCCGGGGCGCTCGGCAAAGAGCAGCAGCCCCCACACGGAGGACAGCACAGGCTCCAGCAGCTTGGCGGTGGAAATGAACGCCGCCGGCAGGTATTTCAAGCCCCAGCTAAACACGTTATGGCCCAGCAGGGTGCAGCACACCGCCATGCCCAGAGCCGTCAGGCCATTGACGGCTCCATAGCCCGTCAGTGGCGTGCCGCTGAGCAGAGCCACCACCAGCAGCGACACGGACGCCGCCAGATAGACCAGGAAGGTATAGACCTCGGTGGAAAGTTTGCGGCGGCACAGAGCGCCGATCATGGTGTACACCGCCATGGCGGCCGCGCCGCCCAGGGCGATCAGATCTCCCAGCAGGGCACCGCCTCCGGCACTGTCTCCCAATGCCACCACGGCGCTGCCGCCAAAGGCCAGGACCACCGCAGCCCAGGCCCGGCCTGACAGCCGCTGACCCAGCACCGCCGCCGAGGCCAGGGCCACGAACAGCACCTCTGTATCCACCAACACCACCGCCGCGGCGATGGAGGTCCGCTCCAGGCCGGCAAAATAAGCGGTGAAGTGGAGACCCAGAAACGCCCCGCTGACCAGGCACAGCACCACGTCCCGACGGGTCAGGGCCGTCAGCTCCCGCCGACGGGTCAGGGCAGGGACTGCCATAAGGGCGGCAGAGAGCGCCATCCGGTACAGGGCCAACACCAGGGCGGGAGCTGTGGACCAGCGGGTAAACACGGCGGACAAGGACGCCCCCGCCACGCCCAGCAATATTACCAGCCGCTTCATCCCTTGGCCTCCAGCCAGTTTTTGCCCCAGTGGGCCTCCGCCGTCAGAGGCACGGAGAGGGTCACCACCCGCTCCATCTCCTCCTCCACAGCCCGGGCCACAGCCTCCGCCTCCGCCTCGGGGCACTCCACGATCAGCTCATCATGGACCTGGAGGACCAGACGGGCCGTCGGGTGCTCCGCCCGCAGCCGCTTCCACACGGCGATCATGGCCAGCTTCATGATGTCCGCCGCCGTGCCCTGGATGGGCATGTTCAGCGCCACCCGCTCGCCGAAGGAACGCAGGTTGTGGTTGGAAGATGTCAGCTCCGGCAGGTCCCGCCGCCGGTGGAAGATGGTCTCCACATAGCCTGTCTCCTTGGCCTTCTCCACCACTTCGTCCATATACCGGCGGACGCCGGGGAATGTGGCGAAGTACGCCTCCATATACGCCTTGGCCTCCGCCACAGTGACGCCGATGTCCTGGCTGAGGGAGAAGGCGGAGATACCATAGACGATGCCGAAGTTCACCGCCTTGGCCCGCCGGCGCATCTCGTGGGTCACGTCCTGTGGCGCCACGTGGAACACCTTGGCCGCCGTCTCGGCGTGGAAATCCCCGCCGGAGAGGAAGGCGGACCGCATGGCCTCGTCACCGGAGATATGGGCCAGCAGCCGCAGCTCGATCTGGGAGTAATCCGCGTCCACCAGGACGCAGCCCTCAGCGGGAATGAACATCTTCCGGATCTCGCTGCCCAGGTCTGTCCGGGTGGGGATGTTCTGGAGGTTGGGCTCCGTGGAAGAAAGCCGCCCGGTGGCAGTCACCGTCATCTGGAAGGAGGTGCGGACCCGGCCATCGGCGTCCATTGCCTTCAGGAGACCGTCGGCATAGGTGGACTTCAGCTTGGCAAACTGGCGGTACTCCAGCACCGCCCCCACAATGGGAGCCTCGTAGCGGAGCTTCTCCAGTACGTCGGCGTTGGTGGACCAGCCGGTTTTCGTTTTTTTCCCGTGGGGCAGGCCCAGCTTGCCGAACAGGATCTCGCCCAATTGCTTGGGAGAGTTGATGTTGAATTCCTCGCCGGCCATATCGTAGATGGCCTTCTCCTTCTGAGCAATCCGGGCGGAGAGCATCTCTCCGAAGGACACCAGGGCACCCTTGTCCACCCGGCAGCCGGTCCGCTCCATCTCCGCCAGCACCCGGCACAAAGGCAGCTCCGCCGTTTGGAACAGGTCCCACAGGTCCTTCTCCCGGAGCTTAGGAGCCAGGGTCTCGTACAGGCCGTCCACAGCAGTGGCGTAGCTGTCGAAGCTGGCCTCCGCGGCAGCCGTGTCCCCCAGCAGGGAGAAGGCATCCTGCTCCAGATACAGGGGCTTGGGCAGCTCGGTATTGTAATAGGCCACATACAGCCGCTGGAGATCGTAGCTGCCCGCCGTGGCGTCCAGCAGATAGGCGGCCAGAGCTGTGTCGAACACGAAGCCGTCGGCGGGGAGATCGTTTTTCAGCAGCAGGCCCATCAGGTCTTTGACGTTGTGGGAGACCTTTTTGATATCACCGGAGAACAGCGCCCGCAGCAAAGCATTCCAGTCCCCCTGGTATTTGTTGAAGAACAGCTCCGCCGTCACGGCGGCAGTCTCCCCGGTCCGGCAGACCACCGACACGCCGGTCAGGTCTGGCAAAGCCAGCAGCGACACATGGTCCGCCTTCCGCCAGAGCTTCAGCAGGGTTTCCGCCTGCTGGGGCTCTGTCACCTGCTCCACCGTCACGGTGAAATCGGAAGGCTTTTCCGCCGACGCCTGGGCGGCGTTTTCCGCCTTCAGGCCGAACTTTTCGATCAGCTTGGTAAATTCCAGCCGCAAGAACAGGGGATACGCCTCCGGGCCGGGAGAGCGGACCAGGTTGTCCTCCGGCCGGAAGTCCAGAGGCGCGTCCGTGACGATGGTGGCCAGCCAATAGGAGTGCCGGGCACTCTCCTCCCCCGCCGCCAGCTTTTTCAAAGCGGCGGGCTTGGCCTCCACATCCGGCATCTTCTCATAGATGGTCTCGATGCTGCCGTATTTCTGGATCAGGTCCATGGCGGTCTTCTCCCCTACGCCGGGAACGCCGGGGATGTTGTCGGAGGAATCTCCCATCAGGGCCTTCAGGTCGATCATGTGGATGGGGTCGAAACCGTACTGCTCCCGGAAGGCCGACCGGGTCATGTCCTTGGTGGTGGTCTGGCCCATGCGGGTGGAGACCAGCTTCACCTTCGTCTGATCGGTGATCAATTGGAGACTGTCCTTATCGCCGGTGACCACCACGCACTCCCAGCCATCGGCCTCGCATTTGCGGGAGATGGTGCCGATCAGATCGTCAGCCTCCCAGCCCTCCAGCTCATAGCGGGGAATGCGCAGGGCGTCCAGGGCCTCCTTCAGCACCGGTACCTGCACCCGTAGCTCCTCCGGCATGGGTTTGCGGGTGGCCTTATAGGCCTTATCCGCCGTATGGCGGAACGTGGGGGCGTGAAGGTCAAAGGTGACGCAGAGGGCGTCGGGTTTCTCCTCTTCCCGCAGCCGCAGCAGCGTGGTGAAAAAGCCGAACACCGCGTGAGTGTACAGTCCGTCCCGGGTAGTCAGGGGCCGGATGCCGTAATAGGCCCGGTTCAAAATGCTGTTGCCGTCGATGACCATGAGCTTCATGGAACATTCCTCCTGCCCGCCCTCCGGCGGTAATTCACTAAATGTATAGTATATCCTATCTTTGCGCCGTTGGCAAACATCGTTTTGGGAAAGCCGTTTGCCGAACCGTCTTGACGGGCGGCGGATTTCTGGTACACTGTATGACAGTACGGCCCGCCTGGCGGGCCCATTGCAAAGGAGCTACTATGAAACATAATCTCGCCATTCTCAAGGCTGCCCGGGCCCTGGAGCTGACCGTGGCGGCCGTCATCCTGGCTGTGATCGTCTGCGGCGGGGCACTGCTGCTGTGGAACACCGGAAAGGCGCTGCTTCAGACGCCGGAAACCTTCTCTGTGGGGAACTTTCTCTCCAGCGCGCTGCTGCTGGTCATGGGGCTGGAGTTCGTCAAGATGCTGGCCCTGCACTCTGCCGGAGCCGTCATCGACGTGCTGCTGTTCACCATCGTCCGGCAAATGATCATCAGCCACAGCGGCGCCCAGGACACGCTGCTGGGCGTGGCCGCCGTGGCGGCCATCTTTGCGGTCAAAAAATTTCTCCAGGTACCGGAGACGGAGGAACACTGAACCGAAAAAGCCGAACGGGGATTCCCGTTCGGCTTTTTCCTGTTTGAAGGGTTACGAACTGCCTCAGCGTTCCTCCGGTCCCCGCAGACGCCGGCGCAGGCGGAATACCAGCCAGGCGCCGGTCCAGCCCAGAACCGCACCCAGAACCGCGCCGCCCAGCACATCGGTAGGCCAGTGGACATAGAGATAGATCCGGGACAGCGCGATCACCACCGCCAGGATCAGCGCCGCCCACCGCAGCCACTTGGGCGCCCCTCCAGCCCGCCACAGGGCCGTCACCGCCGTGAAGGAGGCCGCCGTGTGCCCCGAGGGAAAGGAGGCATCCAGGGGCGCCTGGGTCAGCAATTCAATGGCCGTGTTTATCTGAAAGGGCCGAAGCCGGCCGATCAGGGGCTTTAAAAAGCCGTTGCATACCACCAGGTCCAACAGCAGTGCCAGAGCCACGGAGAGCCCTGCCCAGCGGTGTTTTTTCGTCACCAGCAGCACCGCCGCCAGCAGAATCCAGATCTCTCCGTGGTCGCTGAGGCGGCTGATGATGGGCAGCACCGCATCCAGGAAACCACACCGCAAATGGGCCTGGACCCAGTCCAGGATGGCCAATTCCGCTGTCTGCATGTCCTCTCTCCTTTCCATTCCCCCGGCAGAGCCCAGGGCCCACCGAAAGAAAAAACGCGCAGATTGCGGTTATTATAGCACAGGAGTGCCGGTACGCATAGGGAAAAATCGCCGCATAGTATACAAATTTTGCCGCATTGGGCGGAAAAATGGTTGACAGGGCCGTGGGAACATGATAGGATACCCTCAAAATTGGATCGCTTAGATAGAGGCGCGAGGTTCATCAGTACCCTCCGGCAAGGCCAGGCAGCCGCCGGGCGGGAAAGGGAACATCGCCGAAGTGTTGCGGAGCTGCCTGGCTCCGGGACGCTGGGCCGTCGGGAAATACCCGCCGGACTGTCACAAAGACTTTGTGAAGCGCTATCAATGGCTGTCGGAATCTCTGTGCGTCATTCCGCCTTCTCCATGGACCGCTTGACAAAGCGGTCCATTTTTTCGTCTCTCCCGCCGGGCGGCGGCAGTGGGGAGAGATGCAGGTTCCGCCGCCGCGAAATCAGGAATTTTGGAAAGGTGATTGAACATGAAGAAGCTCTTGTCCCTGCTCATGGCCCTGGCCATGACGCTGTCCCTGGCTGCCTGCGGCGGCAGCGACGACACCGCTACGGATGACACCGCCGATCAGGCTGAGACTGAGACCGGCTCTGAGACCGGTGAGGTTGCCTCCGGCGTGGAGGACGGCGTGCTGACCATCGCCATGGAGTGCGCCTACGCCCCCTATAACTGGACCCAGTCCGACGACTCCAACGGCGCTGTGCCCATCAAGGACTCCACTGAGTACGCCAACGGCTACGACGTGATGATGGCCAAGAAGATCTGCGAGGCCAACGGCTGGGAGCTGGAAGTGGTCCGCACCGACTGGGACTCCCTGGTGCCTGGCGTCCAGTCCGGCATCTATGACGCCGTCATCGCCGGTCAGTCCATGACCGCCGACCGCATGGAGCAGGTGGACTTCGCCGGTCCCTATTACTACGCCTCCATCGTCTGCGTCACCAAGGCCGACAGCCCCTATGCCAATGCCCAGGGCATCAGCGACCTGTCCGGCGGCACCTGCACCGCACAGATCGCCACCATCTGGTATGACTCCATGCTGCCCCAGATCGAGGGCGCTCAGATCCAGACCGCCGCGGAGACCGCTCCCGCCATGCTGATGGCTCTGGAGACCGGCACTGTGGACTTCATCTGCACCGATATGCCCACCGCCATGGGCGCTGTGGCCGCCTATCCCGACATGAAGATTCTGGACTTCTCCGACTCTGACGACAACTTCGTGGCCGATGAGGGCGACATCAACATCGGTGTGTCCGTCATGAAGGGCAACACCGTCCTGAAGGACGCCATCGACAGCGTTCTGTCCACCATGACCGTTGACGACTTCAACGCCATGATGGATGAAGCCATCGCCATCCAGCCCCTGAGCGAGGGCTGAGCGCAGCACTGATTTCCGGGGCTGGGAACGGTCAACCGTTCCCAGCCTTGAGACCCGTCGGAGGGGGGACCGCTCCCCGGTCCCTCTTCCGATGCGCCTCGCACATTATATAAAAAGGAAGGGAGCTTTCCCTCATGGAACGATTCGTACAATTGGGTGCCGACATCGTCAAACTCTGGCAGCGGTGTGGCGGCGACTACCTCAACGGCATCAAAAATACCCTGATCCTGGCGCTGGTAGCCACAGCCATCGGCTGCATCATCGGCTTGATCTGCGGCATCCTGAACACCATCCCCTGCTCCAAGAATGATCCCCCTGCCAAGCGGTTTGTCATCAAGCTGATCCGGGCCATTGTCCGGATCTACGTGGAGGTCTTCCGGGGCACGCCCATGATGCTGCAGGCGGTGTTCATCTATTACGGTCTGCCCTATTTCACCAACAACTCCGTCCAGTGGCCCAGTGTGTGGGCGGCGGCCATCCTGGTGGTCTCCATCAACACCGGCGCCTATATGGCCGAATCTGTTCGGGGCGGCATCATCTCCATTGACCCGGGCCAGACCGAGGGCGCCAAGGCCATCGGCATGACCCATGTGCAGACCATGACCTCCGTCATTCTGCCCCAGGCCATCCGCAATATCATGCCTCAGATCGGCAACAACCTGATTATCAATATCAAGGATTCCTCCGTGATGTTCATCATCTCCTTTACGGAGTTCTTTGCCGCCCACCGGGGTGCTGTGGGAGCCACCTATCTGTACTTCCCCTCCGCCACCATTGAGATGATCGGCTATCTCACCATGACCCTGATCGCCTCCCTCATCCTGCGGTGGGTGGAAAAGCGCATGGATGGCAGCAGTGACTACGAGCTGGTCCAGACGGACTCCCTGACCATGACCGCCGGAACGTACAACTACCCCGACCGGGGCACACCCTTCGACGAGCACAGCAAGGAATATCGGGAACGGGTCCAGCAGGAACTCAAACACGGACGGAGTAGGGGGGATCGCTGATATGAACGATATGATTTTGGAGATTCGCCACCTGTCCAAATCCTTTGGAACCCATGAGGTGCTGCGGGACATTGACTTCTCCGTTGCCAAGGGTGACGTGACCAGCATCATCGGCGCCTCCGGCTCCGGCAAGTCCACGCTGCTGCGGTGCGTAAACCTGCTGGAAACCCCCACCAGCGGCGAGATCCTCTACCACGGGCAGAACGTGGCGGGTGCTGGGGTCAACGCCGCCCAGTACCGCTCCCACGTGGGCATGGTATTCCAATCCTTCAACCTGTTCAACAACATGACCGTGCTGGAAAACTGTGTGGTGGGTCAGGTGAAGGTCCTGAAAAAAAGCAAGGCCGAGGCCCGGGACAACGCCATGCGCTATCTCAATCAGGTGGGCATGGCCCCCTATATCAACGCCAAGCCCCGGCAGATCTCCGGCGGTCAGAAGCAACGGGTGGCCATTGCCCGGGCTCTGGCCATGGAACCGGAGGTATTGCTGTTTGACGAGCCCACTTCCGCTCTGGACCCGGAAATGGTGGGCGAGGTGCTGGACGTCATGAAGGCCCTGGCCCAGGAGGGTATGACCATGCTGGTGGTGACCCATGAGATGGCCTTTGCCCGGGATGTCTCCAGCCATGTGGTTTACATGAATGAGGGCGTCATCTGTGAGGAAGGCGCGCCCGCCGATGTCTTCGGCAACCCCCAGCGCCAGGAGACCAAGGACTTCCTCTCCCGCTTCCGCAAAAACTGAGCACTTATACGGAAAAAGGAAACCGGACCGTTTTCAAGCGGTCCGGTTTCTTTTTGCGGTTCTCTGCGGCAGAGGCGGAACTCTTTTTCCCATCTGTTGCAACCACCACTTGTCCTTGTGGTCCTTCCAGTCTACAATAACAATATCTTGAATATTCTCGTGAGATCAGGTGAGACACGATGCGGATTTGCGGACTGCAAAAGTTATCCATGGTGGACTATCCCGGCAAACTGGCTGCCACGGTGTTTACCGGCGGCTGTGACCTCCGATGCCCCTTCTGCCACAACGCCCTGCTGGTGACCCGGCTGACGGAGAGCCCTGTCCTGACGGAGGATGAGGTGCTGGAATTCCTGAAAAAGCGCCAAGGCCTGCTAGACGGGGTGGTCCTCTCCGGCGGAGAGCCGCTGTTGCAGCCTGGAGCAGCGGATTTTCTGGCGATGGTGCGGCAAATGGGCTTTGCCGTGAAGCTGGACACCAACGGCTTCCATCCCCAGGCCCTGGCGGAAATTCTGGAGCGGGGACTGGTGGATTATGTGGCCATGGACATCAAAAACCGGCGGGAGAAGTACGGCGATACCTGCGGCGTGCCGGGGCTGGACCCGGCTCCCGTGGAGGAGAGCCTCCATCTGCTGATCGGCAGCGGCGTGGACTTTGAACTGCGTACCACTTTGGTCCGGAACTTCCACACACCGGAGGACCTGGCCGCCATGGGCCGGTGGGTGGCGGGTTTCTTCCCGGAGGGAACGACCCCCCGGTATTTCCTTCAGAAATTCGTGGACTCCGGCAATCTGATTTCCACCGGCTGCCGCGGTTTTGATGACAGGGAAATGGCCGCCATGGCGGAAAAAATCCGGCCCTTCCTTCCCCGGGTGGAGCTGCGGGGCGTGGAATGACACAGACAATCTTTGGTGATTCCCACGAAAGTAATCACAAGATATTGTGGTTTCGTCCATTGACTTTCCTACAGCATGTGGTACAATTGGTTGCATGGGGCCAATGGCCCCATCAGCGTGTAAATTTAGAGAAAGCAGGGAGTCCTTCATGTATCAAGTTGTGAAAAGAGACGGCCAGATCGCGGAGTTCAATCTCTCCAAGATCAGCGCGGCCATTACCAAGGCCTTCGAGGCCACCCATAAGGAGTACAACCCGGATATCATCGACCTGCTGGCCCTGCGGGTGACCGCGGATTATCAGGACAAAATCCAGGACGGCAAGGTCTCCGTGGAACAGATCCAGGACAGCGTGGAGGATGTGCTCAGCCAGGCCGGCTATGCTGATGTGGCAAAGGCTTACATTCTCTACCGCAAGCAGCGGGAGAAGATCCGCAACCTGAATTCCACCATGCTGGACTACAAGGAACTGGTAAACAACTATCTTCACATCAACGACTGGCGTGTGAAGGAGAACTCTACTGTCACCTATTCCGTGGGCGGATTGATCTTGTCCAACTCCGGCGCCATTACCGCCAACTACTGGCTCAGCGAGATCTATGACGAGGAGATCGCCAAGGCCCACAAGGACGGCGACATCCATCTCCACGACCTGAGCATGCTGACCGGCTACTGCGCCGGCTGGAGCCTCAAGCAATTGATCCAGCAGGGCCTGGGCATCCCCGGCAAGATCAACTCCACCCCTGCCAGTCACCTGTCCACCCTCTGCAACCAGATGGTCAACTTCTTAGGGATCATGCAGAACGAGTGGGCCGGCGCCCAGGCATTCAGTTCCTTTGATACCTATCTGGCCCCCTTTGTAAAAGTGGACAACCTCACCCAGAAAGAGGTCAAGCAGTGCATCCAGTCCTTTGTCTTCGGCGTCAACACTCCCAGCCGCTGGGGCACCCAGGCGCCCTTCTCCAACATCACCCTGGACTGGACCGTGCCCAAGGACCTGGAGAACCTGCCGGCCATCGTAGGCGGCAAGGAGCAGGACTTCACCTACGGCGACTGCAAAAAAGAGATGGACATGATCAACAAGGCCTTCATCGAGATCATGACCGAGGGCGACGCCGACGGCCGGGGTTTCCAGTATCCCATCCCCACCTACTCCATCACCAAGGACTTCGACTGGTCCGACACAGAGAACAACCGCCTGCTCTTTGAGATGACCGCCAAGTATGGCACGCCCTATTTCTCCAACTACATCAACTCCGACATGGAGCCCTCCGACGTACGCAGCATGTGCTGCCGTCTGCGGCTGGACCTGCGGGAGCTGCGGAAGAAGTCCGGCGGCTACTTCGGCTCCGGCGAGTCCACCGGCTCCGTAGGCGTGGTCACCATCAACCTACCCCGGATCGCCTACCTGTCCCAGACACCCGAGGAGTTCTACGAGCGCCTGGACCACATCATGGACATCGCAGCCCGGAGCCTGAAGACCAAGCGCACGGTCATCACCAAGCTGATGGACGCGGGCCTCTATCCCTACACCAAGTACTATCTGGGCACCTTTGAAAACCACTTCTCCACCATCGGCCTGATCGGCATGAACGAGGTGGGCCTCAATGCCAAGTGGCTGCGCAAGGACCTGACCCATCCGGAGACCCAGGCCTTTGCCAAGGATGTGCTGAACCATATGCGGGAGCGCCTGTCCGATTACCAGGAGATGTACGGTGACCTGTACAACCTGGAGGCCACCCCCGCTGAGTCCACCACCTACCGTCTGGCCAAGCACGACGTGGAAAAGTTCCCCGATATCATCACCGCCGCCAAGCACCCCGGTGACACGCCGTACTACACCAACTCCTCTCACCTGCCTGTGGGCTACACCCAGGATATCTTCGAGGCCCTGGCAATACAGGACGATCTCCAGACCCTCTACACCTCCGGCACGGTGTTCCACGCCTTCCTGGGCGAGAAGCTGCCGGACTGGAAGGCGGCGGCCAACCTGGTCCGCAAGATCGCAGAGAACTTCAAGCTGCCCTACTACACCATCTCCCCCACCTATTCCATCTGCCAGGACCACGGCTATATCGCCGGCGAGCACTTCACCTGCCCCACCTGCGGCAAACCCACCGAGGTCTGGAGCCGGATCACCGGCTACTACCGTCCCATCCAGAACTGGAACGACGGCAAGGTGCAGGAATTCAAGGACCGCAAGGAGTACGAGGTGGAAAACTCCCGTCTGGAGGGCCGCCGGCTGTGCGACCGGGAGAGCACCGCTTCCGCTGAGGCGGCCGCGCCTGCCGTATCCGCCTCCGCCGGAGAGGACGAGCTGTTCCTGTTCACCACCAAGACCTGCCCCAACTGCAAGATCGCCAAGAGCGAGCTGGAGAAGGCTGGTCTGCATTATCAGGTAATGGACGTGGGCGAGCACATGGACCTGGTGAGCCAATACGGCATCCAGCAGGCCCCCACGCTGATCGTCCGCCACGGAGATCAGGTGGAAAAGCTGGTGAACGCCTCTGTCATCAAGAAGTTCGCCACCACCCACGCGTAAATCCAAAACGCCAAAAAGGAGGGACCTGTGTCCCTCCTTTTTAATCTCATTCTTTCAGGTGATCTTCATGAACGAACATTTCGACATTCTCATCGTGGGCGGCGGCCCCGCCGGTCTCACCGCCGCCATTTACGCCCGCCGGGCGGGAAAATCCGTGCTGGTGCTGGAGAAAGAGGCCTTCGGCGGACAGATCGCCTCCTCCCCCCGGGTGGACAACTTCCCCGGCTGCTATGGCGTCTCCGGCGCGGAGCTGGCAGAGCGGCTGTTTGCCCAGGCGGAGGCCCTGGGCGCCCGGGTGGAGCTGGAGGAGGTCCTGGCCATTCAGCCCGGTACGCCCCACGTTGTCACCACCGACTACGGCGGCTACACCGCCTCTGCTCTGATCCTGGCCACCGGTATGAAACACCGCTCATTGGGCCTGCCCGGGGAGGAGACCCTGGCGGGCGTCTCCTACTGTGCCGTGTGCGATGGGGCCTTCTACGCCGGGAAGGATGCAGCCGTTGCCGGCGGCGGCAACACCGCCCTGCAGGACGCCCTGTTCCTCTCGGACCTGTGCCGCCACGTGACGGTAATCCACCGGCGGGACCAGTTCCGGGGTGACCCCATCCTGGCGGAGGCCCTGGCCAAGCGGGAAAACGTCACACTGCGCATGAACACGGTAGTGACCGCTCTGCTGGGCCAGGAACACCTGACAGGCCTGGCCCTGCGGGACACTGTCACCGGCGTGGAATCGGAGCTGGAAGTGGCGGGGCTGTTCCAGGCGGTGGGCCAGCAGCCGCAAACCCAACTAGCCGCGGCTCTGGGGCTCACCGGTGCGGACGGCTTTCTTCCCGCCGGAGAGGACTGCCTCACCGCGGCCCCCGGTGTGTTTGTGGCCGGGGACTGCCGCACCAAGGAGGTCCGCCAATTGACCACTGCCTGCGCTGACGGTGCCGTGGCAGCTCTGGCCGCCTGCCGCTGGTCCGAGGGCCGTTGATTCTTTCTTCCGTCAAAGGAAACACCCCTTGTCTCCCTGCCCTTGGCAGCTCTGATAGAGCTGCCAGGGGCTCTTTTTGTGTCTTGCGCCCGTTGTTCCGCCCTGCCAGAGCGATTCAAGCTCCACAAGCTACACCGGAAAAGCCGTTGGCGAACTGTCGATTTTGTCTATTGCGGTCGTGCCGCAAATTCGATAGAATAAGGTATGACCTTTTTATTGGTACTACCTATTGAGTTTGAAATTGAGGTGAGTCTATGAGCACGCAGCCGTCCCAGTCCAAGACCATCCGCCTTCAACTGCTTGCTGACATGAAGGAGGGGGCCTATGCTCACTGTGAGCGCCTGCCCCGGGAGAGCGTCCTGGCAGAAAAGCTGGGCATCAGCCGCACTCAGCTTCGGGACATTCTGGCCTCTCTGGAGCGGGAAGGCTTCATCACCCGGCGCCACGGCGTGGGAACCATCATCAACCGCCACGTACTGGAGGCCACAGCCCGTATGGACATTGAGGTGGAGTTCCTGGACATGATCCGTCAGAGTGGCTACAAGGCGGAGGTTGCCTACGTCCGGGTATCCGACGGCACCGCTGACGCCAAAATCGCCAAGCAGTTGGCCATCGAGGAGGGCACGCCAGTCATCCGCATCGCGCGGCTCTGCACCGCCGACGGCCGCCCTGCCATCTACTGCGAGGATGTGATGGACAAGTCCCTGGTCAAGGGCAATTACACCATCAAGGATCTGAAGCTGCCCATCTTCCACTTCCTCCAGCAGTTCTGCGGCATTTACCCCTATCTGGACCTGACGGACCTGAAACCCATTACGGCGGACGCCGCCCTGGCGGAGACGCTGCAGATATCCATCGGCGCCCCTGTGCTGTACATGGACGAGGTGGATTTCGACATCGACGGCAAGCCGGTGTTCTGTTCCCAGGAGTATTTTGCGGACGGGTTCTTCCGGCACACCGTCCTGCGCAAAAAGCTGTAAGGAGGACTTTCCCATATGAAAAAAGTCGCTGTCATCATGGGCTCTGATTCCGACTGGAGCGTGGTCAAGGGCGCCTGCGCCCAACTGGAGGCCC
>ULXJ01034075.1_pt1 | contig 15217 bp, 15 predicted proteins | sample 1960981 | NCBI WGS metagenome assembly ULXJ01 (sample SAMEA4835830, study PRJEB28245) | human gut metagenome | biome: gut microbiome; material: fecal sample | place: Denmark | collected 2008 | reverse complement strand
GGTGTGCAGCTCGCTGCACACCAAAATCGCTCCAACGACTTGCCCATGCGCCCTCTTTCCTGGCTCTCTCCCAGAGAAAAACTTGCCGCTTCCCTCTTTCCTCTCACTGTCCAATATGTTTGACAAACTTTCTGCATTCTGAATTGTTGCAATCTATTTGCCAGCCGTTAAATTAGTTTGTTTTCAAACCTTCCTTATCGGTGGTTAGCTTTTGGGCTTGCCCGCCTTGATGACCGTAAAGCAAGACCGGGCGGGGCGATCATTGGCGGCGCACTTGTGCGCTTTTCATCTTGACCATTGCCGGCATCGGACGGGCTGCCACTAAGGCTTTGGGGAATTGTAGAAAGAAAAATACAAATTCGCAATACCACGCAATATGGATAAGAGTATATTAAGGGTTAGATAAACCTCAATAAATAAGAAGACTATGCTAAACTTGTTTTCCACATCCAGTCCTTTTAGAAATAGGTAGAAGAAAATAAGAAGCAGTAGGAGAATTTCAGAAAACAAGGAATGAGAAAATTGAATATGCAGCCCTTGGTACAAGGTTACGGGTCTTTTATATAATACTTTTTCCGTCTCAATACTTTTCAGGCGGTCAACATTTTCACCGCCACTGGTAAGTAAGAGGGTAATAAGCATGACTGTAAATCCTATCAAAATTGAGATTGCTGTCGGCAGGAGTTCGGCCAGCCTATCAAGTGCAATCAGAAAATTTCCATTAGCAAAATATAGGGCGGAACAGATAGAAGCTATTATCACAGGAGTGGCTATTTCAAAAATAACTTCATTTTTCCGTATAGAGCAATAATAGTCCTTTATTGGAATAAGCCACTCCATATAAATTAATTTGCCCAAACCCTTCTGCGACTTTTTACTCATTCCGTAACACCCAGGACTTCTTCAATTTTCGCAAAAATTGAATGCGAGTCCACCACTCCGTTCTGGGTCAAATCAACGGTCACTTCTTCTACCCGTTTGCCGCCCAAGGAATCAATTATTACATTCATTCTGTTGACATCTTTGCCATAAAGGCGTATGCGGTTTATCTCGGATCCTTCAGTAGTTAGAGATTGAAATGCTTGCCTTAATGCCCGTTTAGGGAGGCTCTGCCTTGGTTTTGACTTTAATGTCATTAAAAGATCATCTTGAGAGTTGGCATCAACATCCATTAGATTTAAAAAACCACTCCCAAGAACACGCTTTTCGACAAAAAGTTGCGCAATAGAAATCCTATCGGCAGAGTCTAGGGCAGTCAGAAAATCACCAGAAGGAATGATATTTGCCCAAAGATAAAAAATATCTGTACGTCCTTGCTCCGCTAAGAAACTGTGTAGGTGCACATTTAAGTATTTAATGACCCCTGCCATTGATACACCATTTCTTCGTTCTTCAAAAATAGTATATGCTTCAGTAGCATCAATGCGCATACACATATGCGTCAATTCTTTGTCACCTTCGTAAAGTTGCTTGTCTGTGGGCCGTTCAGACCCATCTGCACTGGACATGTAATCAGGAGAATGGTTGTATTTGCAGGATTTAAAAGTTATCTTGTATAGATGCAGCTCTTGTTTCCTTTCATCTCTAATGCTGGAGAGAGCTACCGCTTTGTTATTTTTCTCGTCCCGGAATAGTTTGTTCGCACGTGGCAGGCTGGTCACATATTCCAAGAATTGGCAAAATAACTCTGAGTCAAAAAAATGCGTATCCCCAGAAGCAAAATCAATTCCCCAATAGCTTAGTTTTCTCTTTTGAACACTCATTCCATATTTCCTCCATCTTATGTTTCCGCACCATACAATGACCTGCGAATAACTTCCCAATAACCATTGCCTACGGGGAGATTCATCGACGAAAAGGCTTCGTACACTTTATACATAATTGTACAGTATTGTCATAATATACTGAGTGATGTAATCGTCCCACCCGCACTTCCCCCTTGATAGTCATATGCAAGAAAGTGAATGGGCGCAGATTGAATTGGAAAACGGGGGATGCAGTCTTTTCCACCTAAGCGGTCTAACACGCGATCATAAACCGCCTTGGGACATGCAAAAAACAATCCCATTTTGCACAAATCCTCGCGTTGCAAGACTTACCAATTTATAGGTGTAACATCAAAACGCTGTAGATGTCATGTTATCTCCGCAAAACTCAAATTATTTATTCTTGTTTTGATGAGTCAACTTCCGATTCGGAGATACCCCCTTCAATCAAATCGGTTATCACTTGATTGAGTTGGGCAGCATTCTTTTCCGTAATAACAGGGACACCTGTTTGCAACTCAATAGCCTTTCGGGCATCTCCAGCGACTTTACCGCCTGCACGAGCCACTTCGATATTATCAGAAAAAGATTCCGGTGCTTTCTGCTTGGAAATTTCTGTGGTCGTAGCCTCGGCCAGCATATTCAGAACCAATTCCAGTGTAGTCATATTGTCCCGCAGGTTTTCCTTTTTCAGCCCCTTGAGATTCTTATACTGTCTGGTGGACATCCCGGACCATGCTCGGGATATCTCATCTGTAAGAATGGCATACTCAATGCCCTTTTGAACACCACGGGCATCCCATTCATCGGTCAGCTCTTTGCGGACCTGGATCGCCTGCAGTCGCTGATTGATCCATTCACGGGTATAGCCTTTCTTCAGATAGGTTTCCAGCGCCCGTTCAATGGTCAGTTCCGGATCTATCGTTTCTTCGATTCGCTCCCGACCAACCTGTGCCAACCATAGCTTAAACGGCTCAGCTTTGGGAGATGGTATGGACTGGATGATACGCAGAAGCTGTTCCGTATCTGCCACATCAGTATTATACCGTTTTCCATCCTTTGGGGACCTCAATTTCAGTTGCTGACAATTTGTCAGCAACTGATCTGCACCTTCGTCTTTAAGGCGTTGTTTCAGCTTTGCCCAGTAGTTGCTTGCGCCACGCTGATCCGGCTGATCGGTCAAAACTGCAACGACATCAACAACAGAAAAGTACCATTCCTCTTTATCCTCGTCCCAGGCTGTGCGGATGCGCTTATCTTCAAAAAGCTGAATCTTATCCTCTTGCCCCATTCATATCACACCTCTTTTCTTCAGCAAATCATCAAGCAGTCCCTGACAGCCTTCCATAACATCCTGCCAGGTCGCATCGAAGTCGCCGGTGTACCACGGGTCGGCTACCTCTCCGGGTCGGCTTGTAAAATCCATCAGAAGGTGCATTTTGTCGGCAAAGTCGCCACCACAGATCTGGTACATACTCCGGATATTGGCGCGATCCATGCCGATCAGCAGGTCGTACTTGTCGTAGTCGCTGTTCTGGAGCTGCCATGCTGTTTTGCCGGAACAGTCGATTCCATGCTCGACCAATTTCCGGCGGGCAGGTGGGTAAACAGGATTTCCGATTTCCTCGGTGCTGGTAGCTGCTGATTCGATCTGGAACTCCTGTGCCAGACCAGCTTTCTTCACCATATCTTTCATCACAAACTCGGCCATCGGGCTTCTGCAAATATTGCCGTGACAGAGAAAAAGTATCTTGATCATTTTCGGAACTTTCCAATTGATTTTCTTCATGATCAGTATAACATGGAACCTCAAATTCGTCGAGCGTGAGTTCCTGATGAGCACATTCCTGGATAGCGTTCAGAAGTGCGGATTTTGACCATCCGTACTGTTTTGCGGCCAGCAGATACCAGCATCGCTCCTCCATGTTCAGGTCCGCCTCCAGAATCACAACATTTTGTGTCCAGGATATCTCTGCGGCGAGTTTCAAAAGTTCTTCGTTTTCACCATACATCCGATAAAAATCACGCATCCTCCGTAGATTGCGCGGGGAGAAACCAGGGACATTCGGATACTGTTCAGACAGGTATTTGGCAGCAGCAACCGCAGCACCCTTTTCAGAACGACCACATACAATTCGGCCTAATTCGCAGTATAGTTGCAGTTGAGAAAAGTCAGCAGTTACTGCTGCATCCAAATCCGCAAACATGGCAGAATAGTCGATGTTTTTGCGAGTGTTCATAGTTTCTCCTTCCTGATAAATTATGCTTAACCGAAAACAGACCAAAGAGAAATACAGGATACTCCCGCACTTCTCTTTGGCCTGTTTACACCACCCGAATCATCTGTTCCCAGAGAAGAACGAATCGGTCATCCAGGATTTTGTTGTCATGATAGTGTCCGAACAGCCAGTAATGAAACCGGGTTCTTTCTTTGACTTCCTCCAGATAATCTGTCAGGGGATCATGGGCATATCCTCCTGCGCCCAGTTGGTCTACAATACTGCTGGGAGCACAGTGGGTGATGATATAGTCCACTTCATGCCGGACACGCTCCAGATTGTTTCGGGCTTCTTCATATTCCGCAGCACTCGGAAGCTCCTGTTTCCACCAGGAACGATGGTTTACACGGAAACTGACCCCCATCCTGCGGAGTGTCCAGTATTGTTCTTCAAAATCTGGAGCGTAGGGATTCAGTACGCCGTATTCCATATCGTGGCTCCTTGCTCCGCCCATAGTAAAGAATGTGTATCCCTGCAGTTCAAACACCTGTCCCCGCATCAAATGGATCACATGCGGGCGGATGCGCTGGACTTTCCCACCGTTCCATTCCTCGACAGGGTATTTCCCCAGCAGATCAAAGTTCTCGTGATTGCCGCTGACAAACAGCACGGTGAAGGGTAAGGATTCCAGCCAGTCCAGGTTCCGATTATCTTTTTTTCGCCCGTCCCACAGACCACCAAAGTCACCGCAGATGATCATGTAATCCTCTTTGGTCATTTCAGCTTGCTCCGGGAAGTGTTCGGGCTGAAACCGCTCGAAATTGCCATGGGTATCGCCGGTCGCATAAATCATATCGCTCACCTTCTTTTTCTCATTATATCATATCCATTGGGAAATGCGGTGAAGAGCACACGTTATCAGCGCGGTCTGACCCAGCCTCAGGTAGCAGACATGGCGGATATCGATGTGCGAACCGTGATGAATATTGAGAACTACAAGGCAAATCCCAAGATGGAGGTGCTCTACCCTTTGATCCGTGCCCTCCGTATTGATGCCAGAACCATTTTTAACCCTGAACTGCAGCGCGAAACTCCCGCTCTACAACAGCTTCGGCTTATGATTGAGGAATGCAGTGAGCAGGAGGCCGAAGCGTTGATCCCGGTGGTGGAATCGGTCATTGCCGCACTCCGGACAAAGGACGCCATTGAGATTGGATGACTACATAAAAAAACAGAGCCTGCTTTTCCCCGACAGGGGGATCAGCAGGCTCTGTGCTTTAAGCATCCGGCTCGTCGCTTAATACCATCTTCAGTTTTACCACATTGACCATGAATTCCTTTTTACATTTTGGACAGTATAGCGGGAATTTTACTAAAACCGTTTCTTCATATACTTTGACTTTCGTTTTGCTGCCGCACTGAGGACAGCAGATCCATTTTGACTCATGCCGCATAGCAATCACCCATTTATTCGTAGTTACAAGTTAGATAATTGCAGTTGGTTTTTCTTCATTGATACCCAATCATTCTATGAAAACGCCGCCAATTTCGCCAGCAGATATGCCAGAGAACTATCATAGAAGACGAAATCATCGATCAGTCCGGCATTTTTTGCATCTATGACACGGCTGCATACGGCAGACTGTTCCGGCCTGACCAGAAGCAGGATCTTGAGGTCCTGTTCAACCTGCCGAAGAGGTTGGCAGATCCCGACCGCCTGATCCATATCCGCCTGATCCACAATATCCAATATCACCACATCCGCATGAAAGATATCAACGCCGACCACAGCCTGCGGATAATGGAGCTGGGCCGCCCACAGGAAGTCAAGCTCCGGCTTTGCATGGATGGCCGCTGACAACCCCTGTCCCAGCACCTTATTGGATGATATAAACAGCACTGTTTTCATGATCGGCACCCTCTATCCAATCCGATAAATACAGATGGTTTTCTGATCGCTCCCGCCTGCTCCGGCTTCCATGAGCCGAGCTTCCACAGCCGCGCCGCCTGACTCACGCCCATGGGTCGGCGGCCTTGGGGGTGCGGACGCCGGTGAGCAGGTATTGCTCCCAAAGGAACCATTTCCCATCGCTACCCCGCTGGCGCAACTTGATGGGGCGGGGGTCGTCCGCGCCGCCGCAGGGGATAAACAGTTTCATATAGCCCTGCTCCTGACCGGAAACGTGGTTGCTTTGAACCCGAATGGTATAGGGCAGGATGGGCGTATAGTTATTTTCGGCAGTGGAGCCGGCAAAATAGGTGAAGGGGAGGTAGGTCTTTCCGTCACGGAAGCGATCGTTTAGGAAGGAAATCTCCTGCCCGTTCAAAGGGCGCGGCCCCCGCAGCCAGTTGAGCATTTCCAGGCCGATCTGCCGGTCGGCGGCATAGGCGCATAGGGCCAGCACGGTCAGCGCTGCCGTCCGAAAGGGGGTGTCAAGGGCCGCCTCCGGGAGCGCCTGCAGCTCGGCAAGGCTTTCGGGGAGCGCTGTAAAGGTAAAGGTTTCGCATGTATTTCCAATGGACGCGCCAGCCGCCATGACGGTATCCATTGCAGACTGTTTCAGTTTATCAAAAATGCCCATGCAAGGTCTCCTTTCACGTCTACAAATGTGGCAAGTTTCCGTTTCGTTATCAGCCGGGGGAGAGGGGTCCTTCCGCAGCCGGCATATCCCCGGCGGGGAAGGGGGGCCATATCCGTTTGCCGCTCTGCCGGATGGGAACATTTTCCCGGACCGGAGGCGGACGGCTCGGGGGAGAAGCGCCGGGATGGGCCGAGGCAGGATGCAATCCAGTATCCTCCAGCCGCCTTCTTAGAACTTTCCGCTGCGGCCGCTGCCGCCCCCGCCGACCGCCGAGCTGGTGCCGCCGCTGCTGGAACTTTTCGATTCTATTTTGGTGCGCGTCTGGGTGGTATGGGTATACCGGTCATACTGCTTGGTCAGATGCAGTCCGCTGCCGGTAAGATACGCATCGGCCTCCGCCTTACTGTGGACGGACTTCATTTTGCGCAGGGACGAATAGCAGACTGCGCCTGCAACCACGCAGGATAGCGCCGTCATAATGCCAATCAGGGGCCAGGGGGAATACCGTACCGGCTTGCCCGCTTCGGCCTTGGTCAAAAAATCATCGCAGGTATGCAGATAGTTGGAAATGCCCGTATACCAATCGTTGTTGCCAAAATCGCCCAGGAAGGCCTCTTCCAGCTGTTCCTGTCCATATGCATCGAAGGCATATTCGGCATGTTTGCCATAGACGAACATGGCATAATCCCGCTCCGCCATGCTGAGCAAAACGATGATGCCATCCCGGCCCGCTCCCGCGCCCAGCTTCTTGTTGTGGTAGATCTGGGTGGTGACTGTATAGACGTCGCCCGTTCCATAACGGGTATAGTCATCCACGATGATAAAATAGATTCCCATTTGATGGCTTTCGGAAAGGGCTTTGGCCTTGGATTCTAGGCCTTCCCATTCTTCGCTGGTAAGATAGCCGGCGAGGTCCATCACATACTGCATGTTGACGCCAAAGGGGCTCGATGCCGCTTCCGCCGGGTCCAGCGGGCAGTTTGCGAGGACATAATCCGAAGCCGCCTTCGCCATGGCCCCCGCAGCATCCACCAGCGCCTCGCTGCTTGCAACTATGTCGCTGCCATCCCATAGGGACGCCGCCATATAGGGCTCCACCGCATCGCGGATGGCATTGGCCAGATCCTGGCTATTGCCCCGCCCCGGGCGCAGGTTGACATATACGCACCAGCTGTCCGGGCTGGGCATGGCGTAACCGACCCCATCCTGCAGCTCCAGCAGGATGGTCAGCGTGGCGCCCTCCTTCCTTTCGCCATAGCCATAATTGTATTCTTCATAGTACTCGATGGCGGTATCGCCAACGCTACCATAGGCGCTTTCGGTCAGCACATCCACCCGTAGGTCGAGGCCCAGCCTTTCGGAGATCTTGGGTAAAACCTGCTCGCCCTGCCTTCTCAGCGCCGCCGATCCCAGGCAGTCCGTTGCATCCCGAATGGAGCCATAGTTGACCAGCGCCAGGGCCGGCGCGCCCAGGGACAGCACCAGCAGGAGAATCAGCGCAAACGCAAAGCATCTTCTCTTCATATCGGTTCCACCTTCCTTCTCACAGCAGCCAACAGGCCACCGCCGAGCTTATCACCGACAGGGGGATGGCGATGGCGGCGAACAGCCCCCAGAATTTCCCCCAGCTGACGGGCAAATTGCCCACTATCCTGCCGGTCTGCCCGTTCATGGCAAAGAGAAAATCCTTCCCGCGCCATTTGGTGTTCAGCATCCAGACGGGCAGCAGGGCATAATGGACCTTACCCCGCTTCAGGTCTACGCTGCTATCCCGGAGCGTGCAGGTATCATAATGCCTTACGCTATTGCGCAGGGCATCGGCCAGGGTGCCTTCACAGCGCTTATCCGCCCGCTGCTGGCACTGTTCCACGGTCACATCGAACTTATCGGCAAGAAAACCGGGGAGATAGGCCGTGGAAAAAGGCTTGAGCGCCTGATAGTCATAGGGTTCAATGGAATCCATGTGGTCATCGGACAATTTGCTGGAAGCATCCACCGGCACCTTTTCAAAGTTGATATACCCTTCCCGGTAAATGTCGTAATGTTTGGTTTCCGTAATTTCATAGTCGCCGGAACGATAGCTGCGGGAACGTGTGGCCGCATACTGGGCATGGCCGCTTGTCTTGCCATCGAACATCCAGAAGGGGACATAGATCCCCTGGATCTTTTGCACATGATTTTCTTCTACAAAGCTTTTGGGCAAGAAAATCTTCCCTTTGCAGTGCCCCTTGAGGGCCTGCACGGCATCTTCCTTCTGCAATTTGAAGGGAATGATGAAATCCGGCCGCAGCTCCCCTGCGAACTGTCCCGGCACCACCGTAGGATTCCCGCAATAGGGGCAGGAGGTGGCCGCCGTGGTTTCGTCGCAGATGAGCTCCGCGCCGCAGCTGGGGCAGCTGTAGGCCCGCATGGCGGCCCCGTCTGTTCCCCAGTCCTCCCCCAGGCCGGAGGTATCCCATGCGTTTCCGTCAGCGGGGGTAGCGGCCTGCTCCGCGTCCGCTGCCTGGGCCGCCTGGTGCGCAGCTGCCGCCTGGTGCTCCTTCTCAGCATAAAGCGCCTCGATCTCGGCTACGTCGTAACCGGCGCCGCAATACGCGCACTCCAATCTGCCCGATACGCTGGAGAAGTGCAGCGGGCCGGTACAGCTGGGGCATTGATAGTTGGTGATCTGTGCTGGCATTTAATTCCCTCACTTCCCGTGCCGGCGTTCCGTCTGCGCAAATGGATGGCAGCAACGCCGGAGGCCGTCTATGGTATGGTAGCATGGATCGGCCGGCTGTGCGCCGCAACGCCGGCGGGGGATCTGGCGGAACCCGTCCCCCGCAGATTGGCATTGCTCCCGCCCCCTAGGGAGGGCGGGAGCCGATCGCATAGGATTACCGCTTGGTTTCTCCCCCTATGGCCCTTGGGGGCGATGGGGGACGCTTTGTTCCCAAATCTGCTTTTACTGGAACTTCATGTTGTTGAGAATGATGTCGGGCATGGTACCCGGGACGCAATCCAGCCGCACCAGGCCGATGGCGAGGGCGCGGTTTTCGTCGATCTGCGCCACATACTCGGTCCAGTCGTAGCCAATGCGGGAATAGGTACGGCCCTGGAAGGTGATGCCGCCGATGACCCGATCGTCGATCTCCTGGAAGTTTTTATAGGAATCCTTGTTGGAATCCAGCTTCTCCAAGCTTTCCCGCACCCTGAAGCTGATGAAGCCTGCGCCAAAGGCATCGGGATCTTCGTTTTCTACCAGGGAATCCTCGGTGCTGGACCAACCGCTCTCCGGAATTATGGTGGTGATTTTGATCTTCACATCATCCTGGCCAAACTGGGTGACCTCCAGGGAGAAGTCCTTCATGGCGGTATTGGCGGCGGCTGCCTTATCCTTTTCGGCAGCTTCGGCCTTCACGATATCCAGATACTTCTCCTTGGCTTCCGTGCCGGAGAACCCGCTGGTATTGAAGGCGCTGATCTTATAGACGCCCGGCTCCGTTTCCTTGAAGTTGACATAGATGAAGTTGTGGGGATTTTCCGAGGAAATCCATTTGTAATAGCGCATGTTTGTCTTGTAAACATCGCTATAGTCTTCCTTGTCAAACTCGCCCTCTACGCCGAAGTACTCCACCAGTTCTTCATAAGTGGTGTTGTATTTATCCTTGGCTACCTCGCTCAAATAGACGTAGCCCTTCTGCACCTGCTCGTCGGTCACAATGCCGTCGCCGCCCGGTATATTCCCGCTGGGGCTGGTGGCCGGGGCCGGCGTAGCCGCATTGCCGCTATCCGCTGCCGCCTCCGGGGCGTCTGCGCCGATAACATCCGGCATGGCCTTGCCCGCCTCGATCATGGGCAGATACCAGTCGTTATAGGTATCGGGCTGAGAGTCTGCATCCACGTCATCCCAATAGGTTCCCCAGGGGCGCAGATAGATCTCGTAGTAGAAGGCATCTTCGCCGTTTTCATAGTTGCCATCGATCCAGATCAGGTTCTCATAATCCGTTAGCCCCGGGTCCACGATCCAGTCCGCATGTTCCAGCGCCACATCCGTAAACCAGCCGCCCTCGGACATCACGGTGCCATATTCGCTGGTTCCGGCTTCATTCAAGCTGACCTCTGCCAAAGCCATGGGATCATCCTTGGTATAGTCCACATCCCACAGGGTGACGGTGCCCGTGTAGTCTTCTCGGATGTCGATGACGCCGCAGACATCCCACCACTGGCCCTCCATGTCCATTTCCTCATAATAGCCGTAGCAGGCGCTCATCTGCCACCAGCCGTACCATTCGCCGTTCCACCAATCGCGCAGGGGGTCTCCGGTGCCGGTAGGCAGCGCTTCGCCCGCGCTGGTTTCAGCGGTTTCCCGGCTGAGGGTGGAAGGGTCGATGGTGATCTTGCCGCTCTTGGTGCCGAACACCTGCTCAAACTCCACCTCCACCTCGCTGGTGGTATCCTGCAACACGAAGGCGGACTGTATCTGCATCGTTTGGCCCGGCTCCACATCCTCCATCTGGTCGTCCGTCACCGCCGCCAGGATGTCATAATCCGTATAGACGATGGCGATATCCAACATCTCGCCATTTTGCGTGGCCGTTTCGGTAACGCTCCACAGATACGAGTCGGTTTCATCGCTGTTGTTGGTATAGTCCAGCGTCAGAACCAGCGCGTCGTTTCCGTAGGCATCCTCCATGATGCAGGCATCTTTATAGAGGATTTCATAGTCGCCCAGCTTGATCAAATTGGAATCTGCCGTTTTATCATCCTTATCACCCTTACCGCAGGCAGTAAGGCTAAACAGCATCAGCGCCGCAAGCAGCAGGCAAAGGATATTTGTCTTTGTCCGTTTCATACTTCCCTCCCAAAATTATTCAACCATGCACAAATCCCCGGATCGCCGGAAAAGCAAAGGCGCTCCCAGAAAAGACCCGGCGTGGGTACAATGGATATTTCCTATCTCACTTTTGCTTTTGGATGTAATTGCCATTCTTGTCGGTAAACTTCCCGCAGAGGATCTTGATGAGGTCCACCAGATATCCAATGCCCAGCAGGCCGCCTGTCAGGGTAAAGAGAACCCCCGTGCCCACCTTGCCCACATAGTACCGGTGTACGCCGATGCCGCCCAGGAAAAGGCAGAGCAAGAAGGTCATCGTCCAGTCCTTTGGGGGTTCTGCACCGGCGGGAACCTCGGGGGCGATATAGTCCGCCACCTCCTCGCCGTTGAGGATTTTCTTCACCGTCTCGGTGACGGTATCGATATAGGCCCCACGCTCCGCAGCAAGGCCCACCGTGGCGCCCTTCACGCCCTTGCGCAGCACGCTGTTTTTATCCACGCGCATACCGCCGATGCTGGTTCTGGATTCCGAAACCACCGGCTGGATGCGGATGCGGGCGCCCTCCTTGAGGTAAAGCCAGAGGGTGACATCCAAATTGGGCTCCTTCTCAAAGGCGATACGCTGCCCGGGAACGCCGCCCTTGATCTGGAAGGGCATCTGAAACGCCGCCGCGCGGACGCTGAGTTTTTCCATGATTTCTTCCAGCGTGGTGGGGCAGGGAAGATCAAATTCGCGGGGAGAGGTTGCCATTGCAGCTTCCTGTATGCCGCCGATCAAGTTTGCCATACTGTATCCCTCCTTGTTAAAGGCAAGGGTGCATGGAAGCGGGGTGCGCTTCCACGCAGCCTGTTCTAGTAAAGGTTTCGGTGATGCCGCAGCCTTGTTCTCCCACCTGGCGGGACAGCCGCCATCCACGGGGACTGTGTAAGTTGCAGGCTCGCGCCTGCCTGCCGGCATAGCTGTAAGCAAAAGGGTGTAGCGCCGTCCTGTCCCGTATAGGCAATATCCTTGCCGTTCCCATGGCGCTTTCCGGAGCTCACACCGCCGGCACGGCAGGCCCTATGCCCGCCGGCGCGTCCCGGTTTCCCCAGGCGGCCGGGGGCAGGCGGGCGGATGCAATCAAGCGCAAGGCTACAAACGCTTCATTTCATCCTGCTCTCTTCTTTGTGGCCGGCGAAGAGGCTGTCAGCCGTTCACCGCGCCGCCGCAGAATTCGCAGCAGCCGCTGGCGTCCGGCGTAGTGGTTGCGCCGCAGTAAGGGCAGGTAACTGCCGCCTTGGGGGCCGCGGCCGCAGCTGCCTCTTCCCGTACCTGCTGCCGCACTTGAAGCAGCGCATCCCGGATCTCCTGGCCCATTTCCTCATATTGCCGGTATTCCATGCTGGCGCGCACTTCCTCCGCGTTGGAGGTAAGGGACCTGCCACCCATTAAGCCAACCTTGCGCCGGCCCATGTCATTGGGGCTATCCAGCAGCGTTTCAACATCGTTGTCCACAGCCTCGCTGTTCAGCTGAAAACGGATCTCGTTAAAGTAGGGGTTGTTGACGTTGATCACAATGTAGAAGTCATAGGAATAGGCATAACGGGGGGGGATTGAAGCTCTGCCGCTCCCCTTCCGCATCCCTGTATTCGATTTCCGTTTTGCTCTCATCGATATCCAGCCTGCATCCGGTCACATCGGAGAAGGCCAGCACATCCGGGTTGGCGTCCTCCAGATCCCTGGCCGAGGTGACCATAAACAAGCCGGCATCCTCGTCCAGCAGCACCTTGGTTCTCTCGCCCAGGGTCCGGGTAATGTGAAAGGCGGAAACCTTCGCCTGGTTTGCTTCCCGGTACGCCAGCTGCTCCTGAATCTCTTCCACCGTGCTCTGCCGGCGGTTGCTAAACCAGGGGGAGAGCTTGGCGGCGCAGGTTTTGCACATATTGCCGTCCTCCAGCTTGCGGTTGCCAAGCAGCCCGATCTCACCGCCGCAGATAGAACATTCCTTCTTATCAAACAACTTCCCAAAGAGTCCCATAGCCCGCGTTCCTTTCTAAAATTTGATCAAGCGCTGACGCTGCCCTTCATCTGCATGGCGCTGTAGACATACAATCCCGGCAGCAGAAGATTGAGCACCAGACTGGTGATGCTGAACTGGCCTCCGCCTACAAGGCCGATGATAATGGAGATGATCGCTAAGATCGCAATGATAATGCCCCATTTGACGCAGGAAGCGGCCTTCTGGGGTGCGCTGCAGGCCCCGATGCCCTTGATGCCCGCGATAAACTGGATTACAGAGGCAACCGTTACAAGAATGGAACTGGCATAGAGCAGGCCGGTACCCTCCGCGCTCCCCGACAGGACTGCCAGGGCACTGACGCCGAGAATGGCGATGACGCCGGCAATGGCGGCGATGATGCCGCCGATGATCATGAGAATGGATGTGACTTTCAAAATCTTCTGACCTTTCATTTGTAGTACCTCCTATGTTCTGTTTTTATGGATCGATTTGCGTACTATGGCTGTTCATCCAGCAGGCACAGGGCCAGCTCTGTAAAATACGCCCGGAGCTGCTTCGCTGTTTCCTGATCCAATTTCTTCTGCTGCTGTTCGCCGTCAGAGTAATAGAGGGTGCAGGCCGGCTTTTCCGAGCTGCCGTCCGGCTGTTCTTCCAGACGGATCTCCTCCGCAAACGCGGTGAAGGCATCCCACTCCTCATCTGACACGACCCAGTCACTCCAGATCTCCTGCTTCCGACCGGACGGGGTAAATCTGGCCCGGAGGATATAGGGAGCGTCCTCTCCGTACACAACAGACGGGCCCCGATCGAATTGGAAGGAATAGTCCTTGGAAAAGAGAGCCCCGGACTGACCCATATAGAAGCCGCTCAGCTCCGGCGGGGCATAGCGGGGGATCTCCCGTCCAATGGGGTCGGCCAGCTCCTCCAGCAGAGCGATCAGCGTATGGATACGGCGGTCGTTTGGCGGATTATAACGGATGCTCCGTGTTCCGTCTTCTGTGCTCCAGGTCAGGATCAGGCTGGTGGAGTCCCCGCCATCCATGACTTCGATCCCCGGTGGCAGCTTCACCTCACGCCGGTTTTCCGGGATGGGCTCCATCAGCGGGTAGAGCTCCAGAATGATCTGCTCCACATCCGACCACTGAGCCACGGTGATGGGGACATTCTCTTTGGTGGACGGATGATACCAGTCCTCGTCCTCCGCCGTATCTGGATCAAGGGCCGGATAATAGCTTGTTTCCAGAATGGCCTCCGGCGAAAGCGTGATGGCAAAATCCGCTCTGGCAACCATGCCGCTGGTGTGGCTGTATGTGACGCCGGTCAAGATGCCGGGCGGCACGGCAGATTTCTTCTGTATGGATGAATCACCTCCCTGATGACCTCTGAAATAATATCCCGCAGCCGCCAGAAGCAGGAACAGACCTACAACAGAAAATACGGCGGTTTTTCTTCCCCGGGTCATCCCTGCACATCGCCATCGTCAAAGGGATCGCCGCACTCCGGGCAGAACTTGGGCGGATGGGCGGGATCGGCCGGTTCCCAGCCGCACTTGTCGCACTGATACTGGGGCACGCCGGCGGGTTTTTTGGCCCCGCACTCCGCGCAGAATTTGCCTTTGTTTACCGCACCGCAGCTGCAGGTCCAGCCGTCTGCCTGGGCTTCGGGCTTCTTCGTGCCGCACTCCAGGCAGAATTTTCCGTTTGCCGCTGCGCCGCACTGGGGGCACTTCCAGCCATCGGCGGCAGGCTTGGGCTCGGGCTTTTTGCTGCCGCAGTTGGGGCAGAAGTTGCCGGCGATGCCGCTCTGCCCGCAGGCGCAGGTCCAGCCGCTGGGG
>ULXJ01033780.1_pt1 | contig 15324 bp, 16 predicted proteins | sample 1960981 | NCBI WGS metagenome assembly ULXJ01 (sample SAMEA4835830, study PRJEB28245) | human gut metagenome | biome: gut microbiome; material: fecal sample | place: Denmark | collected 2008 | reverse complement strand
ATGGACCTGTGCAAGCTGCTGGGCTGCAAGCGCCCCGACACCGTCCACAACCTGTACTTCAAGCGCTTCCCCGTGGTACATGAGAAGGACGTCATTGCCATCCCCACCACCTGCGGCACCGGCTCCGAGTGCACCAACATCTCCGTGGCCATCGTCAAGGACGAGAAGGACGGCGTGCTCACCGGCGGCGAGACCAAGCTGGGCCTGGTGTCTGATGACATCATCCCCAACAAGGTGTGCCTGATCCCGGAGCTGCTGAAGACCCTGCCCTACAAGCCCTTTGCCTGCTCCGCCATCGACGCTCTGGTCCACGCCACCGAGTCCTTCCTGAGCCCCCACCGCAAGACCATGACCTCCGAGCTCTTCAGCGAGAAGGCCATGGACGTGATCCTCAAGGGCTTCAAGCTCATCGACGAGAAGGGACAGGACGCCCGCTTCGAGTATATGGACCAGTTCGTCACCGCCTCCTTCTACGCCGGCATCGCCTTCCTGAAGGCTGGCTGCGGCCCTGTCCACGGCATGAGCTTCCCTCTGGGCGGCACCTATCACGTGCCTCATGGTGAGAGCAACTACATGCTCTTCGGCGCCATCCTGGACTATTATGACGAGCACAAGCCCGACGGCGAGATCATGAAATTCAAGGAGCTGGTAGCCAGTATTCTGGGCTGCGAGGTCAAGAACGCCATCCCCGAGCTGAATGCTCTGCTCCAGCGCATCCTGCCTCTGCGTCCCCTGCGGGACTGCGGCTTCACCGAGGCTGACTTCAAGGCCTTCCCCCTCAGCGTGGAGGCCAACCAGCAGCGTCTGATGACCAACGCCTACTATCCCTTCGATCTGGAGAGCGAAGAGGCCATCTACAGAAAGTGCTACTAAGCAGCGATTTCTCTAAAACGGCCGCCCGAATGGGCTACTCCTCATAGGGACATCTTGAGATGAACCCAAGAATGACCGATTGAGAGAGGCTCTGGGGTGTCACCCCGGAGGAAATTGGGGAAATAGCCGCAAGTCACGAAAAGTGGCTTGCGGCTATTTTTATGTCAATGTTTCAAAGCGACCAAACGATTAGGAACCATTCAAATATTTTAGCGGCTTTTTAGCTGACCTGTGGTATGTTGTCTTGCTGAAAGGAGGTAGGACACATGAACGACACTCTACAACAGATTCTACAACAGATTTTACATGCCACTGCCCATGGCGGAGGCTGAGCAGGAAATTGAAACTTGCCACCAACAGCTCATCGAGCAGTTGGAAAAGCCAGAGAGGAAACTGGTGCTGCGGATCATGGATACCCAGAGTCTGATTGTGGAAGAACGCTTCATGGACAGTTTTCTCTGCGGGTTCAAATTGGTGTGGGAACTGGCATACGGACGGAATCTCTTTGAAATGGGCAGGCATCCCTTTCCGGCGGAAGAAACGGAGAGGGATGCCTGATTTTTATGCGGTCAGACGTACAATGCTTTTGGGCGTATTGCAATTTCTTCATCTCTGATCTTCTCCATTTTGAGCAGTAACATTCTCTGGACTTCTGAATCGTCTCTCGGTATTGTGTGTTTGCAGTCAACAACACAGAGAGGAGAAAAATGCTATGACACAAGTTCCCGTTACCAGATGCCAGTACTGCGGCTCACAAGACATCGGAGAAGGCTGGCAGCACGGAGAAGCCCTGGTTACTTTCAAATATCACGGACTGCTGGGAAATCGGCTGAAGTACCTGATCTGCCGCCGCTGCGGAGTAGTGCTGTACCAGTGTGTGGCAGAACCTCACCGGTTCCCGCAGGCAAGAAGATAAGCTTACAGTGCAGGAGGCTGGAATACTATGAGGAAAGAACCTGATAATCGTATATCTTTCCCGTGCCAGTGGCAAACCTATCAATACGGCACGCAAAGCCCACAGCGGTATCTGCCGCTGTGGGCTTTGTTGTCTCCACACTTCCTGTACAATAGCAATATCATTCCAATGGGAGGGTCTCTATGAAAAATCATCCATTAACACAACAACAAATCCGAGCATACGCCCATCATCTTCAGATGGAGGAAAAGAGCGGTGCAACCATGGAGAAATATCTGCGGGATATCCGGGCATTTACCTGCTGGCTTGATGGTCGTGACATCAGTAAGGAGTTGACCTCGGAGTGGAAAGCGTATCTGGTGGCGCAGGACTATGCCCCGACTACAGTCAACGCTATGCTCTCTGCCCTGAACAGCCTGTTGGAGTTTCTCGACCTGCGGGAATGCCGGGTGAAGTTTCTCAAGATCCAGCGCCGTCTGTTCCGTGACGCTGGCCGTGAGCTGACGAAGGATGACTACCAGCGTCTTCTGAACGCGGCCCACAAATTGGGGCGGGAGCGGCTGGGACTTCTGGTGGAAACCATTGGAGCCACCGGTATCCGGGTCAGTGAAGTACCGTATATCACCGTGGAAGCTGTTCAACAGGGCAAAGCAGAAATCGCCCTCAAAGGCAAGATCCGCACCATCCTGCTCCCCGGAAAGCTCTGCCGCAAGCTTCTGAAGTATGCCAAAAAACAGAAAACCGCCTCGGGTGCGATCTTTCGCACCAGAAGCGGAAAGGAACTTGGCCGCCGACAGATCTGGGCGGAACTGAAAGGGCTATGCAAGCACGCGGGTGTGGAGCCGGGAAAAGTATTCCCTCACAACCTGCGGCACCTGTTTGCCACGGTCTTCTACCGGGCCTGCCGGGATATTGCAAAGCTGGCCGACCTGTTGGGCCACAGCAGCATCGAAACCACGCGCATCTACCTGGTTACCTCCGGCACAGAGCACCAGCGGCAAATTGACCGGCTGGGGCTTGTGTCGTAGTCACAGAATCAACATTCTGAATAAATATTTTCTTCTTACATACGATCCCATGAAAAGGCAGAAATAAAAATTGCCCATTTTTCTTGCGGTAAGAAAGCGAAAGGGCGCAAAAAGCCAGGCCGCAAACGCAGAATTATGCTTGCGGTCTATATTTTTGTATTTAAATTCTGGAAGACGCCTTGCCTTTTGCGTCAGTGCCTGCTATGATTATAATGGATTTTTAATTATATATTAAATGCTGAGACGGAATGTTGATTCTGCATAGAAAGGGATTTATTCATGTGGATAAGCCCGTATGGCTTCTGCATACAGGAAGAGGAGTAGAAGCTGCTGGATCAATGGGCAGCAGGCTCAAATCTGTCGATCACACGAGCCATCATCCCCACGGCAGCAAACGCAAGGTCTGATGGCAGCGCAAAAGGCCCGCACCGGCAAACGGCGATGTATTCCAAGACAGGGTCCAGTAAGTGTAGATGCCCTGTATGCTCTGGCAGAACCAGCAAAAAACGGTTGGCACAATATCGCGCGGTGAAGGTAAAGACACAGAAGATGAGGCAGGTATGATGATGGAACAATCTCTGCTGGACTTGTTGTCTATTCAAATAAAGTGTGAATACTCATTCTACCTGCGGTTTTTATACTCGGAGCGGCGCCGGGATCTAGCGCAGATCCTGGAGTGTCTGACACCGCTGGAAAGGGCCGTTCGGAGCTGAACCGATGCTTTCAATCTGTCTCACCGGTGCGCCATCGAAGGCCACCGCTATGGCGGTAAAGAATCATATGCTAAAGTTCCTGACGTATTCTGGGATAAAAAATGACTATGAATTATGATTCTAAGGAGGAACAACGAGTGAAAAAGAAATTGCTCAGCCTTTTTCTGGCGCTGGCATTGTGCCTGATTATTCTACCAACCGTAGTTTTTGCTGGTAATCCGGAACCGCAGGCAGCGGTGACGGTGACGTTTGAGCCAAGCCCCGGGAAGCTGAATTCCGGAATTTCAGGGACAGTTCAGGTCTCCCCAAATATGGTGATACCTGAAAGCTCGGCTCCCAATGGCTCCAATATGACCGGTGTAAAGAATAAATGGGCGTTTGAGGGTTGGTATAAGGATGTGGATTACACCCAAAAATGGGATTTTGATACGCCTGTCACGGAAGATATGACGCTCTATGCCCATTGGGTGGAAGGATATACGGTGGCATACAACGCGAACGGAGGAACATTCACTGGTGCGCTTGCCTCAAGATATGTGCCTGTAGGCAGTCCGATCCCCTGGTGGTTTTATCCCGATGACAGTGCCTATACTTATCCGGGCTATGAGCTCATTGGCTGGTTCAAAGACAAGGCTTGTACCGACGCCTGGGATTTTGAGAAAGATACCATGCCGGATACATACCTGATTCTTTACGCGGGCTGGAAAGAACTGGACGAGGCGTACTTTGTGGATAACGGCGTGCAGACCAAAGCGGATCTGAACGATGATGGGACGGTTGTCCGGCCGGCAGATCCCACCCGCGAAGGCTATGTCTTTCAGGGATGGTATACTGACGAGACCTTTGCAACACCATTTGACTTTGAAAACACCGTTGTCGACAACGGCCTGATGATGATTTACGCCAAGTGGCAGAGGATGCAGACCTGGGCTGACTTTAACACCGTGCGGCCTGAAGGCTTTGTGGTGGACGATGCCGCCGGAACCATCTCCATCTCCAGTCCGGATGGCTTAGGCTACCTGGCCAGCGTGGTAAACGGCACGGCCATGGACCGCCCTGCCGCCACGCTTGCTGCCGGCGAAACGCTGGAGGGCTACAAGGTGATCCTCACCCAGGACATCGACCTCAGCGGAAAAGAATGGACACCCATTGGAAGCACGACCTATGACGCCGCGGAAGAGTGTTGTTTTCAGGGTGTTTTTGACGGTGACGGGCATACCATCTCCGGGCTGACATTGACGGACGGTGCGCTCCCGTACATTGGCCTGTTCGGCAGGACGGCGGAAGCGGAGATTCGGGATTTGACCGTAACGGGCCTGATTGAAATAGAACAGGACATCCCAAACGATACCAATACGCTTCAGTATGTGGGAGGCGTCTGCGGACTCAATACGAACGCAATTCTTGAAAATGTTGTTTCAGATGTAAGAATCAAGGTCACAGCGGAGGATCGCGCTTATTCCGGCTCCCATCTCAATGTGGGGGGAATCGTCGGACGAAACCACTCCGGCACGGTAAAGAGCTGCGTGAATCTCAATGACATCACTGTGACAGCCAAGAGCTCAAACATGAGCCAGCAGTTTAACATAGGCGGAATTACGGGCGTGAACGGAAGAACTCGCTCCACGATAGTAGAAATAAACTACGGCACCAGTATCGTGGACGGCTGCGTCAACAAAGGAGCAGTCACTGCGGAAAACATTGGCACCCCCTGGGTCGGCGGCGTGGCTGGCGCCAATTATGTTCTGGGTACCACCAAGATATACAACTGCGCCAACTATGGTACTGTCAGCTCGAATACAACTGCCGCCGGAGGAGTCGCAGGCGTCAACAGACAGGCTACCGTCATCAACTGCTACAGCTTTGGCGCTGTGTCCAACCAGGCACCGTACACCGCATACAGCGGGGGGCTGGGCGGACAGAACACGAACGGAGGTGTTTTCCAGAACAGTTACAGTGCGGGGGCGGTATCGGGCAATAGCTCCGGGGGCGTTGTTGGAAACAACTACGGCACCACCAGCATCGTGTATGGCTGTTTCTGGAGAGAAACTTCTGCAGTCAGTTCCACAGGCAAAAATACGGGCTCGGTGGATTCCTGCGACAGTTTTGCACAAAGTGGGATCGACGACGAGTGGTATCTGACGTCTGACGCAACGTCCCTTCTGTTGGATAAGTTAAACGGTATTCCTACAAACTATGACACTTACTGCTTCTGGATCCGCAACCAGGAGAATCTCCCAATCTTCGGCGGTCCCATTACCCTGGAGATCACTAGGAACGATGCGCCGTACCAGGTGGAGCGCGTCGAGCTCACGAACAGCGCAACCGGATACAAATATACTTTGGCGGCAGCAGGAACCCCCGGCCAGTACACGGCAGAGGCCCTGTACGTCAACGGCCAGTATCAGGCAGCGGTGAAGCCTGAGACCATCCCCTGCGGAGACTATACCCTGGAAGTGGATGGAAAAACGGTCTCCCTGACTGTTACCGGGCCGGGTACTTACACAGTGAAAGCGGATGACCCCGTCACGCCGCCTCCGGACACCGAGCCCGATACGCCCTCTGCAGGCGAAAGCGGGGATCCTGACTACACCCTCCGCTACAACACCAATGGTGGCGAGGCGATCCGGTCTGAAAGCAGGAGCTATTCTTGGATGAAAAAATACGAAGACCTCCCCGTCCCTGTTCGCAATGGATACATCTTTGATGGCTGGTATCTCGACAGCAGGCTGACTGTTCCCGTGGAGAACGATGTCAAGGTTAACCGCTCCACGATCACCCTTTATGCCGGTTGGAGTAAGCACATGGGTACTCCCGACAGCAATGGCATTTCTGGTTGGCTCAACACCAGAGATCATAATGCGTATCTCAATGGGTATGGCAACGGAACTTTTGGTCCGGACAACAACATGACCCGCGCCCAGGTCGCTCAGATGTTCTATAACCTGCTGCTGAACAAGGACGTTCCTGCTACGGTCACTTTCTCTGATGTTCCTGCTGACGCCTGGTATGCTACGGCGGTCAACACTCTGGCGTCCCTGGGAATTGTCAATGGAATCGGCAACGGTCAATTTGCACCGGATCAATTCATTACCCGCGCCCAATTTACGGTGATTGCCATGCGCTTTACCAATGGTATGACTGGTACGACAAATGGAGAAAATATTTTCTCTGATGTCAACACAAGTGACTGGTTTTACGACCAGGTCGTTGGTTCGATCCAGTATGGCTGGATCACGGGTTATTCCGATGGCACCTTCCAGCCAAACAAGACCATTTCTCGGGCAGAGGTGACTACCATCGTCAACCGGATGCTGGGCCGCTCCGCTGACGAGGACTATGTCGATCGTCATGAGGCTGATCTGCATCTGTTCTTGGATGTGAACAAGGACTATTGGGCTTACTACCAGATTGTAGAGGCCACCAATGCCCATAACTATGAAAAGAATGGAAACACGGAGAACTGGACCAAGCTGGGGTAAAGAGCAGATCCATTAGAAAAGGAGTTGCGTCTCACAAACAACGCACAATGAAATGAATAATATGACAATGGGAGGGGCCGGAAATTTCGGCCCCTCCCAGTTGCTTTTAGGCTACCCTTTTTGGTCCTCCTCACTTACTGTGTGCAGAACGTGATGCACACGGCTCAATGCTGCGGTCCTACACAAAAATTCCCGAATCAGTTCCTGGGTATCCAGCCATGTGGACTAGGGTGAACGGTACCTATCTCTCTGCTGGCCTCCCGGCGAGCGTCTTGAATCGCTCTCTGTATAGAGCGCCACTGGCCGTATGCACCGCCGCCCAGATGCTTCCTCAATTTTCGGATGGCACTCTTGTATGCCTTCTCCGCACCGCTGGGGCCGTTATAGTTCAGCCGGATAGACAGTTCCTGAAAGGTCATGCCCTGTTCATTGGGCTGGCCGATCCTCAGATAACAGTGCACCAAATTCAACTCTCTGGGCTTGAGCACTTCCTGCATGCGCTGGAGAAGCAGCGTCCGGCGCATGAAACGGTCATAGGCCCTGGCAGGATCACCGTCAAAACCAATGTCAAAGACACGATCACCCAGGGACTCAATCTGGAACACAGTGCGGTATTCCTCCAGCAGACGCTTGGCCACTTTGACGGAAACTTCCAGCTTCTCCTGAATGGCGGTCAGAAGATCTGCGTCGGTGTCCTGCTCGTGTGTGGCATAGAGGAACGCTACCTGACGCAGCTGGTAGTAGCGGTCCAGCGGGAGTGACAGAGAAAAAGAACTTTGGGCGGCGCAGTCCTTCATGGCCGTTTCAATGGCGGGAGTGGCGTAGGTCAGCAGCCTGGTTCCCATGGATGCATCAAACCGCTGTGCCGCGTCCAGCAGTGCCAGCGCACCCTCCTGCTTAAGATCGTCCACCAGAAAATCCTGAGAAAATTGTTCGCAGTAGCTTGTGGCCAGCATGGTCAGGTATCCCTCGTTCTGGGAAAGCAGAAGCGAAGTGGCCTCTGGATCGCCTTCCTGTATGCGCTGGGCAAGCTCCTCATTGCTGAGGCAGGGAGCGTCACAGAGGTACATGCTCATGGCTTGTCCTCCTGGGCAAGGTGTACTCTTGCCTGAGCATAAAGCGTCTCCTGTTCCATGTCGTGGACATAGTCTCCAGCGGCATAGTCGTTGTCCATAAGCGCCCGGTCCCGATAGGTCTCCGCAAGATACAGCGCCTCCCGCCGCAGCTCATCAGATATTTTCCCTCTCTGGTGATGCTTGCGGATGGTGTTGGTACGGGTATTGAACAGACGGTAGACGGGGTGCTGCTTGTTCTGCTCCTTCTGGTGTATCATGGCACCGTACTGTCGGCAGGTCAAGCGACTGTCCTGGGGTGCCATGCCGCTGCAGTATTTTGGTTTATGTCCGTTGCGGGTAAGAAAATACCGCTGGCAATTCTGACACACGCAGGGAGCGTGGCCGTGGTGCAGGCCGTTCATCAGGTCGAAGCAGTAAAACTGCATGATGCTGTGAAAGCGGACGCGCTGGACAAACACCATCTTTTCCTTCTGACTGGGGTTTCTGGCAAAGATGTATGTAGACTCCATAGCCGGGGATAGGGTGAATGTTTCGATATCTGGCAGTGGGAGGGTGTCCATTACACGCCAGAAGTCGTCGCTGGTGAAACAGTCGTGGACGGCTGTGGCAAAAAAGGTCTCATTTCGTTCCTTGAGCCGGCACAGGTATTTTCGCTCAAAATAATCTCCTGCCACGGCAAAGTGGTAGATCCCAAGGGGAATGGCAAACGCGGCGGTCAGGTAGCGGAAGAAAAAGTCCCGATACGGAGCCTCTGTGCTCATCAGGGCATCCACCATACTCTCACAGAAAAATTTGTCCAGCACCTCCAGCTCTCTGGATTTGTCCAGAAAGCAATAGGGAGGGTATGTCCACAGCACGTCCAACAGGGCGGAGACATCCTCCCGCGCTTGTGGAAGCAGCCGGGCGAAGGTATCGCGATCCGCTTTCATTAACGCCTCCACCTCATGGCTGATGGCGCCGCCGTAATGGATCAGTGCGCGAAGGGTTGTCTGACTTTGATTCAGAATATTGGCCGCGAAATATCCGGCGGGGTAGGCCTTCTCATCCAGAAAGGCCAGATTCTTCCACACATCCAGTGTGATGCACTGCAGGTGATTGTTCTGCTTGATCCCCAGCGGAATAGATCCCCCTCCTGTCCCATATCTGTTTTAATCCTGTCTTGCGATATTCTCATTTTATCAAAACTCCCAGAATAATCAAGTGAACGGGCAAGAGCCGCGGGGCTGTAAGCGGCTGTTGTCCTTATTTTTTACAAAGGGGAAGACAAAATGAAACAGGAAAAGCTGAACGTTATTGACGGCGAGACCTTGGCAGATCTACGTCTGCCGCCCACGCGGTTGTTTGTCCATACCCTGTTGCCACAGGGAGTGAGCATCCTGGGCGGTGCTCCAAAGGTGGGAAAGAGTTGGCTGGTGCTGGATCTCTATGTCCGGGTAGCCTGAGGAGAACCACTGTGGGGACTGCCTACTGTGCAGGGGACGACGCTGTACCTCTGTCTGGAGGATACGGTCCGCCGGGTACAGGAGCGGCTGCTTCAGGTCACTGATGAGCCGCCCGGCAGCGCTTTCTTTGCGGTAGCCGCCAGGACATTAGCAGATGGATTGGCGGATCAGATCCGCCAATTTGTATCTGAGCATCCAGACACTTTGCTGGTGGCCGTAGACACCTTTCAAATGGTGCGCCGCAGCGAGGGCGAAGCCAACTACGCCAACGATTACCAGGAGGTGCAGATTCTCAAACAGCTGGCGGATGAATGCGGGATCTCGCTTCTGCTGGTTCACCATCTCAGAAAGCAGGGGGACAGCGATCCACTGAACAAACTCTCCGGCACCACAGGGTTGAGCGGCGCGGTGGACGCCGTGTTCGTTCTGGACCGGAGCCGCAGGCACAGTGACAGCGCCACACTGGTGTGTACCGGACGGGACATTGCGTACCGGGAGCTGGAATTGCGGTTCTCCGGCGAGGAGCATCGATGGGAACTGGTAACGGACAGTCTGCAGACGCCGGACCTGTTCCTGCCGCCGGAGATGACTGCGCTGGTGGAGTGGACAAAGGAGATAGGCTCCTTCTCTGGTGCAAACAGTGACTTGGCACAGCGGTTTAGCACCTATACCGGTGCGGAAATTTCTACAAAAATGCTCAAACAGATGATGAACCGATGGCGATATCTGTTGGAGGACAGAGGTGTAATCTTCCACAGCTACCGCAGCAATGGGCAGCGGCTGGTCAAAATTTCCTTCTCTGCCGTTCCCAGTGACGCAAGTGACGCAGAAGACGTAGAAATCGGGTGTGCCAAAACTTGCGCCCCTTGCGTTCCTTGCGCCCCTGCCGCCGAGGCACGACCTGCTGAAGAAGGAGCAGAGAGGGCTGGGGATGCGGATTCCTCCCTTTTGGGAGGGCAAGCATCGCGCCGCCTATACGCCATGCACAGTTTCGGGGCGCTGCCCCGTACCTGGCCCACAAGGGGGCCCCACGGAATTAAAATTCCGTGGGGAGAGGAGGAACAGCAAAATGAATGAGCTCTGCCGCAAACGGCAGTAGCAAGAGATATGGAGCTTGTGACGACGAGGGAAGGAGGATACATGTAGAGAATAAAAAAGAGTGAAATTATTACCCTGCAGGTGACGCCTCGCACCAAGAAAACCATTCAGGAGCGTGCCAAAGCCGCTGGCCTGACCGTCACCGACTACCTGTGCTACAGCGGATTGGGAAAGGTGATCGTGCGGGTGGAAGGGCTGGAGCAGGTGCTGTCTGAACTGAAAGCCCAGGGAGGAAATCTGAATCAGCTCACCGCCCTGGCCAATATGGGGAGGCTGACGGTTGTCAAGGGTGATGCACTGGCAGAAAATTACGGAAAGATCTATGAACAGCTCCGGGAGTTGTTAAAGGCGGTAAATGGGGCCCCCACAAAAGCGGTGAACCGCTTTTATGGGGAGAGGAGGCACTCCGGAATGAGTGAGCTTTCAGCCGATCAGGCTGGAAGCGAATGATATGAAGGAGGTGTCGACGAGATGGCAACCTTCACCGCAATCAAAAATCATGGCGGCGGCAGAGCTGCTCTGTGCGGTGTGCTGCGCTATATCCAGCAGGAGGAAAAACCACATGGGAAGATCACCGGCTGGTCTCCGGCTGGAACTGCACCGCCAAAAGTGTCTGCTCCGAAATGCAGCTCACCAAGGAGCGGTTCCATAAGACAGATGGCAGACAGTACTATCACTTCATGCAGTCCTTCGAGAAGCAGGATGACCTGTCCCCACAGGAAGTTCACGCTATGGGACTGGAACTGGCCCAGCGGGAGTTCCCCAACTTCGAGGTGCTGGTGGCCACTCATGTGGACACCGGTCACCTCCACAATCACTTGGTGGTAAACAATGTGAGCTTCCAGGATGGTAAGAAGATTCACCAGAGCGCCGCCGACCTGCAGGCCCACCGAATAGCTAATCACGAGATCTGTGCAGCACACCATCTGGAGATCCTTCCGCCGCCGCAGAAGCAGGTCAAGCAAAAGCGGATGAGCGCCAGAGAATACCGCTCCGCTGCCAAGGGCGAGAGCTGGAAGTTCCGGTTGATAAACGCCATCGACCAGTGCATGCGGTGCGCTGCCAGCAAGGAGGAATTCATCTCTCTGATGGAGAGCGAGGGGTATCAGGTGCGGTGGACGGACAGCAGAAAGAACATCCCCTATACCACGCCAACGGGAATGAAGGGCCGGGACGACCGGCTCCACGATCGGAGGTACACCAAGGAGGTCATGGAATATGAATTCCGAATCCGGGCAGCGCTTACCCATGGAGGAATTGAAGCGGAGGAATGCTCCGCAGACTATGATACCGCAAAACTGTCCCGGCAAGGAGGAGTGGCAGGAGCTGCTCCATCGGCTGGACGAGCTGGAGCGGCACACAGCGGCACACACAGCCCTTCTGCGGGAGGCTTCCAGCCGGAGGGAGCTGTACCCCACCCAGGAGCAGACGGAGGCGCTGGCGCGGGATGTGGCAGAGATACAGGCACTGCTGCGACAGGCTGGGAAGAAGAAAGAGATTTCTATTTCTCCGCCCAGTCTGGGAACGGCAATGTCGGTCATAGTATGGCTGGCTCTGATTTTGCTGGGAACGATGGTGGCTATGGTAGTCTTGCAGACGATTTGGTCCGGCTTGGCCGCTCTCTGGAGCGTGATCAAGCTGCTGATTCCGTAAGGGACGCCACCACCATGCACCAGCACACGGACCGCAAGGTACTGCTCCGCGAGTGGGAGCTGAAGATCGCCATGGGCCACAGAGAGGACGATCACGAAGACGAACTAACTTGGAAGCAGGCCATGTGACGGTCTGCCATTTTTGTTGTCTGACCGCAGCGTCAGGGGAAAGGAACGATATGCAGTATCAATTCAAATACAATGAGCGTCCCCACTTCGATCATGAGGAACTGCTTGGAGATGAGGACATTCCCTCCGCCAAGGCGGTGCAGGATACCGGTATTGTATGGTTGCAATCTCTCAATCGGTTTGGCATTATAGGAAGGAGGTCAATATGTTACAGCCAAACCAAAAGATTACGGCACTCTATTGCCGTCTGTCCCGGGATGATAATCTGGAGGGTGACTCCAGCAGTATCCAGAACCAAAAACTCATTCTGCAAAAATACGCCGATGAGAATGGCTTCCAGAATACCAGATTTTATGTGGACGATGGCTATTCCAGAGCAAACTTCAATCGCCCAGCCTTTGAGCAGATGATGGATGACATGAGCAACGGCGACATCGCCGTCATCATCACGAGGGATCTCTCCCGCCTTGGCAGAAACCAGCTTCACACCGGCCTTTATATCGAGGAGATCTTACCTTCCAACGATGTGCATTACATCGCGGTCAACGACAATGTGGACACCAAGTATGAAAACAGCAACGAGCTGGTGCCTTTCAAGAATTTGTTCAATGAGTGGCATGTGCGAAACTGCAGCCGCAAGGCGAGGAATGTAGTGAACGCCAAGGCACAGCGGGGAATCCGAGTGGGGACGCGAGCTCCCTACGGCTACCACAAGGGCGAAACAAAAGACTCTCCTCTGCTGGTGGACGAGGAAGCGGCGGCTGTCGTCAAACGCATCTTCGCCATGTGCGCCGGTGGATCAGGAAACCTGGGATATTGTACAGGAGGTGCGATCTCATAAGCGCTGCCCCACGAATATGGATGTGCAGAAAATGTTCTCTGGACTGGTGTATTGTGCGGACTGCAGAACAATTTCACCTGCCGCACCTACAAAAAGGCCGGGGCCGAAGTACGCTACGCTCGCCATATCCGGGAAGTGGCACTAGAGGAAATCGTGCTAGAAACGATCCGCAGAGCCACAGAGTTTGCCAGAAGTGACACGGAGCGGTTTGCCTCCTACATCCAGCAGAAACAATCCACTGCGGTGGCAAAGGAAATCCGGGGCTTGGAGCGAGAACTATCTATGATGCGGAAACGGGATGGAGAACTGGATGTGGTGTTCAAGCGGATGTACGAGGACAGTGCCCTGGGACGGGTGAGCAATGAGCAGTTCCGCTTTCTGTCTGAGGCATACTCCAAGGAGAAAATGCATCTGGCCGAAACGATCCCCGCCACGGAGGAACGCCTGGAAAAACTGCGGAGCAGCATGGCCAACGCCAAAAACTTCATCGCCAAGGCCAGGAAGTTTACCGACATAACGGAACTGACTCCGGAATGGCTCCGCACCTTCGTAGCGAAGATCATCGTGTATGAAAAAGAGGTCAAATACTCCAAACACGCACCGCAGAAGATCCACATCAGTTTCTAGGACTTTAACCTCAACGAGACGGACGATGTGCTTCTCTGCGGAGAGACAACAGAAAAGGCAGACAGTACAATTGCACTGCCTGCCTAATCCCAGGACACGCTTCAAGATACCCCTATCAGGAGTAGCGGAATGGGCGGCCGTTTTTTCTTGCAAGTCCCAAAAAATGTGATATACTTCTGTCAAGACAGATTGTGAGGGGGAATCTCATGCACGCTCAGGACCGTCGCCAGGCCATACTGGACACCCTGCGCCGGTCCGGTGGACCGGTCAGCGCCTCCGCTCTGGCGGAGCAGTTCTCCGTCAGCCGCCAGATCATCGTGGGGGACATCGCCCTGCTGCGGGCTGCCGGAGCTGAAATCTCCGCCACGCCCAGGGGATACGTGATCCTTCCGGCCACCACCGGCCTCACCCGTCAGGTGGCTTGCCAACACGACGCCGCTGGTATGGAGGCAGAGCTGAACACCATGGTGGACAACGGCTGCACGGTGGTGGATGTGATTGTGGAGCACCCGGTCTACGGCCAACTTACGGGCCCCCTGCAGCTCTCCAACCGGTATGACGTAGCCCAGTTTCTCTCCCGCTGTGCCCAGTCGGAAGCCCGCCCCCTTTCCGCCCTGACGGAGGGTATCCACCTCCACACCCTCTCCTGCTCCGACGAGGCTGCGTTTAACCGGGTCCGGGAGGCTTTGCGGGCCTTGGGGGTCCTGCTGGAGGACTGAAAAAAGCGGTTGACAGGATCCGTCATTGCGTGTAAGATACGGTATACAGGTGTCAAGACACCTGTATACCGTATTGCTGTTTTCAGCTATATTTTACGAAAGAAACAGGTGTCTCCCATGGAAAAGTTCAAAGCCTTCCTGAAACGAAAAAACATTGTCATCTCCGCCAAGCGGTACGGCATTGACGCCCTGGGCGCCATGGCCCAGGGTCTGTTCTGCTCGCTGCTGATCGGCACCATTCTGGACACCCTGGGCGATCAGCTCGGGGTGGAGTTTTTGGTGACCGTAGGCGGCTACGCCTCCGCTATGAGCGGCGCCGCCATGGCCGTGGCCATCGGCTACGCCCTCCAGGCGCCCCCCATGGTGCTGTTCTCCCTGGTAACAGTAGGCTATGCCGCCAATGCTCTGGGCTCCACCACGCTCTCCGGCGGCAGCGGCGCTGGCGGCCCCTTGGCGGTGCTGTTCATCGCTGTCATTGCAGCCGAGCTGGGTAAGGCCGTCAGCAAGGAAACCAAAATCGACCTGCTGGTGACGCCCCTGGTGACCATTCTCTCCGGTGTAGCCCTCTCCGCCTGGTGGGCTCCCGCCATCGGCACCGCCGCCAGCGCTGTGGGTAACTTTGTGAAGTGGGCCACGGTGCTGCAGCCCTTCTGGATGGGCATTCTGGTGTCGGTCGTCATCGGCATTGCGCTGACCCTGCCCATCTCCTCCGCAGCCATCTGCGCCGC
>ULXJ01037735.1_pt1 | contig 15341 bp, 8 predicted proteins | sample 1960981 | NCBI WGS metagenome assembly ULXJ01 (sample SAMEA4835830, study PRJEB28245) | human gut metagenome | biome: gut microbiome; material: fecal sample | place: Denmark | collected 2008 | reverse complement strand
AGGCCCCTGCGGACCGACAGGTCCGGGCACGCCTTGCGGACCGCGAAGTCCGTTGAAGCCGCGAGGCCCCGGTATTCCTTGCGGTCCGACGGGACCGCGCGGTCCTGCTATCACGCTGCAAAGTCTTGCGGGCGGATTGCAAGGATAAATATTGTTTCTGCATAAACAACCCATAGTTTTACCTCCGAAAAAATATGTAAACAAGGGCTTTCGTTATATCCTATGCCGACGCGCTTCGGCGTGTGATTTTCAATGGTTTGACATCATAAAAATAATGTGATATATTTTATATATTCTTTTATGGGAGAATTGATAATGAACTACGTAATAAGCACCGACGCGTGCGCAGACATGCCCGTCGGATATGAAAAGGAACATGATATACCCATCGTTCCGATGCCGTACTCTTTGAAGATGCCGAAGGGCACGCTGAAAAAACTCGACTTTATCGGGAAGGCGAACACGGAGTTCGATATTGTGGAATGCCGCACCGACACGACGGGCTTTATTCAGAACATGAAAAAGTTCTTTGACACACTTCGCGCGGGGGCGATTCCCAAGACGAGTCAGTCCAACGCTGAAATCACTTTTGAAACGCTTGAACCTTACGTGAAAGCGGGCAACGACGTTTTGCATATCGCGTTTTCGTCGGGCATGAGCGGCAGTTTCAACTCCGCTTGTATCGCGGCAACCGAGCTTATGGAAAAATATCCCGGACGCACGGTGAAAGTCGTTGACAGTCTCGGAGGCGTCGGCGGCGAAGGGCTGTGCGTAATGGACGCGGTGAAACTTCGCGACGAAGGCGTGAGCATTGAAGACGCGCACAAAAAACTTACCGAATACGCGCCGAGATATCATCATTATTTCACGGTCGGCGACAAAGCCTATCTTGCAAGAAGCGGCCGTATCTCGGGCATCGAATACATGTTCGCAACCCTTCTCAATATCCAGATTATTCTGGGACTTGACGGCGAAGGCAAGGTTTATCCCGCCGCAAAGGTCAGGGGAACGAAAAACGTATACAAAAAGTTTTTGGAATTGTTTGAAACCGAAAAGGGCGACGAAGACAACTCCGAAATCATTTTGTGCCACGGCGACAATCCCGACGGAATCAAACTTCTGGGCGAAATGATGACCGAAAAATTCCCAGAAATCAAAAAAATCGATTACAACTACGTCAACCAGATGGTGGGCAGCAATTCGGGCCCCGACAGTCTTGCGCTTTTCTTCCACGGAAAACCGCGCGCGATTTACAAGAGGTAATAAAAAACAAAAGCGAGGAAAAAATCCTCGCTTTTTTTATGCGGAAAAGCAGTTATTCGTTGAAATCTTCGCGACTTAACGTTTTTCCGCTTTTTGCCGATTGATAAATGACGTAATAGCCTTTTCCGTTTTCGTCGTCGGTCAGTGCCAGCCAATCGCAGACGTTTTTGATTTCGTCGGGTGGCGGGCTCTTTTTTTCGTACGGCACGCCGTAGCAGATGTATTCGACCTCGTCAAGGTTGAAAATCAAGCCCACAACGTAATTGCCGTCGTCGCCGCTAACGTTCACCCATTTGCTGTTCGGAACGGCGTTTTCAAGGTCAGTGTTTTTTGGAAAACAAATAAACATTTCGTCAAGTTGCGGCTTTACGGCAAGGTAAAAATCGTTGCCTGTAAAACTTTCTTTTGCGAAATCGGGGGCGGAAACGCTTGCGTTTTCCACGCGAAAACCCGCGTCTAAGGCATCTTGCGGCGGTTCGTCGGACGGTGAAAACCTTGCGGTTTCGGCGGTTTCGGACGCGGTTGACAAATCGACATTTTCATCTTTTTTCCGTGTTTTTTCGACGTTGTTTTCTTGTTTTTTCACCGCCGATTTTTTGCGGTTTTCCGTTTTCTTTTCAAAGTCGGATAACAGGTTGAAACAGCGGAATTTGTCGTTTCCCGTCGTGCCGAAATACAAGGTTTTGCCGTTTTTTGCGATAACGCAATCTATGTTGTCGGAAAGCGAAAGAGTGCCGAGATTTCTTTCTCCGTTTTCTGCATTAAACGACAAAATTTTGTCGCCGATTCGTATTATCATCGTTGCGTCCCGAACGTCGTCAACGTGCAAAGACGTGTTGAAAACCGTGCGCCCGCCGTCGGACACAAAACGCAGAATACCGCTGCCGACGCCTGTTCTGACGTCGGATAAAATCATAACTTTTTTCTGAAAAGACATATTAAATTTCTCCTTTTAAGAAATAATATGTGCCATGCATTAAAAAAATGCGTCTGTTTAGAAAACAACAAAACAGACGCTTTAAGTTGAAAAAAGATGTTATAAACCTATTGTTTTGCAACAACGGTTGCGGAAGCGATGACGGAGATGCCGTCGCCCGCGCCGACGAGACCAAGTCCTTCCGTCGTCGTGAAGGCAAGCGACAAATTGTCCTTGCATATCGAAAGAGCGTGTGACAACGACGTGCGGATTTTGTCGAAATACGGGTTAAGTTTCGGGCGTTGACAAGCGACCGTTGCCGAAACGAATTTCACAACGTAACCGCGCATATCTAAGCGCGATAACACTTCTTTCAAAAGAAGCATGCTGGAAATTCCTTTGTATTTTTCGTCGGTGTCGGGGAAAAGAACGCCGATATCTCTTTCGCCGATTGCGGTAAGAATCGCGTCCATTACGGCGTGCGTCAAAACGTCCGCGTCGCTGTGTCCGAGCAGTCCTTTTTCAAAGGGAATTTCCACGCCGCCGAGCACGAGTTTCCGATTTTCGACGAGCTTGTGCACGTCGATACCTATGCCCGAGCGGTACGGGAAAGTTTCAAGGTCGGAAAATCTTGTGATTTTTACGTTCTTCACGTCGCCGTCCACGGCTTTCGCATCGTCGTACAAAGTAAGGTAAACCGACGCGTCGTCGGTAAATGACGAAGAAATGCGGGCATAAGCGGTTTTCAGTTTTTCGGTTCTGAAACCTTGGGGGGTCTGAACGCGGCGGAAATCTTCGCGGTCTGCCGCGCGGTATCCGTTTTTCACGTTCGCGATGCTGTCGTCGAGTTTTATCACGGGGACCACTGCGTCGACGTCGTTCAGCGCGTCAAGTACGTTTTTTATCACGTTGTCGGAAACGTATGGCCTCGCGCCGTCGTGGATAAGAACGAATTCGGCAGTTACGCGTTCAAGGGCGCGTTTCACGGTGTCGGTGCGGGTGCTGCCGCCCAAAATCACGGTTACGTTTTCGTATCCGTCGAAAAGCGAGCGCGCGCGGGCAAAATTCTCGTCGTTCACCGCGACGATTATTTTTTCAAGACCGGAAAACGCAAGAAAGGGCAATACGGAATTTTCAAGCACCGTACGGCCGTTTACCGTGCAGAAGAGTTTGTTGAGGTTGTCTGAAAAGCGGGAACTCTCGCCCGCCGCCGGAATAATTACGTCAAACATCAGTCGTCGATCACCTCATACAAATCGGTTGCGTTTGCCTTGTTTGCGACGTCGGGGGTTGCAAGGATTCTGATTTTTACGGTGTCGTTGCCGAAATGCACGACGACGATATCGCCCGCTTTGACGTCTTTGGACGGTTTCGCGTCGCGGCCGTTGACCTCGATTCTGCCGCCGTCGCAGGCGTCCTGCGCGACGGTGCGGCGTTTAATAATGCGTGAAATTTTCAAAAATTTGTCGATTCTCATTATTTTTCGTTTATTTTTGTACTTTTTTTATTTTATTTATAAATATATAAGCAAAAACGGTTGACATCTTGCGCGACTTCGTGTAAACTCGTAAAATGCGTAAAAATATGAATAAGTATATTTTTCTTTTTCGAATCAGTCGGAAAGGGTAGGGGCGAATGTCGCCTTTTTGCGTTGTCGTACTGAGGTTTTAGCCCTCGCGAGGTGCATCAAGACATAACCTTCTTATGCACTTATCTCATTATAATGCACGGTAGCAAAAATTTCAACATAATTTCAAAATTTAATTTCCAGTAAAAAAGGAGTTACACGATGTCAGAAGTAAAAGTTCACAAGGTAAAGTATGGCAATACCGAGCGTTACTCTTTCAGCAAGATCAAAGACGTGCTCGATATTCCGTACCTCATCGAAGTTCAGAAGAATTCGTACAAGAGTTTCCTCGAACACGGCATCAAAGACGTGCTGGACGAATATTCGCCCATCCGCGACTTTTCGGGACGTATGGAATTGTCCTTCATCGATTACAGACTCGACGGAGAGCCGAAGTATTCGGTCAGGGAATGCAAAAACCGCGACGCGACGTATGCCGTGCCTCTTAAAGTAAAGGCTCGTCTCACCAACCTCGAAACGGGCGTTATCGAAGAGCCGGAAGAAATCTTTATGGGCGACATTCCTTTGATGACGGACAGCGGAAGTTTCGTCATCAACGGCGCGGAACGCGTTATCGTCAGCCAACTTGTCAGAAGCCCGGGCGTTTATTACAAGGGCGAAAGGGACAAGAACGGCGTAATGCGCTATTCCAACCAGATGATTCCTAACCACGGCGCGTGGCTTGAATTCGAGCAGGACGCCAACGGTTTGCTTTGGGTACACGTCGATCGTCAGCGCAAAATCACCGCAACCACGCTTTTAAGAGCTTTGGGTTACGGCACGGACGACCAGATCAACGCCGTATTCGAAGAAAAGATGATTGCCGACACCTGTGAACGCGATCCGCAAGGCTCGCACACCGAAGAAGCGGGCAAAATCGACCTGTTCAGAAGAATGCGCCCCGGCGAAGTTCCCACCCTCGAAGGAGCGAACATTCTCATCAACAATTACTTCTTCGACAATCGTCGTTACGACCTTACGAGAGTCGGCAGGTATAAGTTCAACAAAAAGTTGAGCATTGCTTCCCGTATCGAGGGACAAAAAATCACCCGCGACGTCGTAAGCGTTCTCACCGGCGAAATCCTTGCCGAAAAAGGAGAGGTCATCACCGAAGAAAAAGCGAAAGAAATCCAGAACAACGCCGTGAACGAAGTTTACGTCGAAGTTTCCTCTGCCGAAAAAGACGGCGAAAAGAAAACGATTGAATTCAAAGTCATCGGCAACAACACCGTCGACCTTGACGCAATCGTCGACTGCAATCCCGAGGAACTCGGAATTCTGGAAAAGGTTTATTATCCCAACCTCAAAAAACTTCTTGACGAAGTCGAAGGCGACGAAGCGCGCCTTGACGCAATAAGAAACAACGTGAAAGAACTTGTCGTAAGACACCTGACGCTTGAAGACATCGTAGCGGCAATCACTTACAACCAAGGTCTTTCCTATGGTCTCGGCACGACCGACGATATCGACCACTTGTCTAACCGTCGCGTCCGCTCCGTCGGCGAACTTCTGGAACATCAGTTCGGAAAAGGTATGCTCCGTCTTGAAAGAGTTATCAAGGAACGTATGTCCATCGCCGCCGAAACCGCCGATATGAAACCCTCGACGCTTATCAACACCCGTCCCGTGGCAAGCGCGATCAAGGAATTCTTCGGAAGCTCCCAGTTGTCGCAGTTCATGGAACAGCCCAACCCCATTGCGGAACTCACGCACAAACGTAAAGTTTCCGCTCTCGGCCCCGGCGGTTTGTCAAGTGAAAGAGCCGGCTTCGAAGTCCGTGACGTTCACCACACTCACTACGGTCGTATGTGCCCGGTAGAAACGCCCGAAGGACAGAACATCGGTCTTATCACTTCGCTTGCTTCGTACGCACGCATCAACGAATACGGATTTATCGAATCGCCGTACAGAAAGGTCAAAAAACCCGAAGGCATCGTTACCGACGACGTCACTTATATGGCGGCGGACGAGGAAGATAAGTACGTCATCGCGCAAGCCAGCGAAACGCTTGACGAAAACGGAAAATTCATTCACCAACGCGTTACATGCCGTATCCGCGAAGATATCCGCGAGGTTGACGTAAGCCGCGTCGACTATATGGACGTATCGCCCAAACAGTTGGTATCCATTGCAACCGCTCTTATTCCGTTCCTTGAAAACGACGATACGAACCGTGCGTTGATGGGCTCGAACATGCAGCGTCAGGCAGTGCCTCTGCTTCGTCCCGAAGCGCCGATGATCGCAACCGGCGTCGAACATAAGATCGCATACGACAGCGGCGTGCTTATCATCGCCAAAAACGACGGCGTCGTAAAATACGTCGACGCAGACAAAATCGTCGTGGCTCGTCCCGACGGCGAAGACGATACTTACTACACCTCGAAATTCGTGCGCAGCAACCAAAGCACCTGCATCAACCAGAAACCCATCGTGGTCAGCGGTCAGAAGGTGACGAAGGGTATGATCCTTGCGGACGGTCCTTCAACCCAGAACGGCGAACTCGCGCTTGGTAGAAATATCCTTATCGGCTTCATGAGCTGGGAAGGCTATAACTACGAAGACGCGGTACTTATTTCCGAACAACTCGTACGCGACGACGTTTTCACCTCGATCCATATCGAAGAATACGAAAGCGAAGCCCGCGAAACGAGACTCGGCGAAGAACAAATAACGAGAGATATCCCCAACCTTTCGGAAGAGGCTCTTAAAAACCTGGACGAAGACGGCATCGTCAGAGTCGGCGCGGAAGTCAGAAGCGGCGACATTCTCGTCGGTAAAGTCACCCCGAAGGGCGAAACCGAACTTACGCCCGAAGAAAGACTTCTGCGTGCAATTTTCGGCGATAAAGCAAGAGAAGTGCGCGATACGTCCCTCCGTGTGCCTCACGGCGAAAGCGGTATCGTTGTCGACGTGAAAATCTTCACAAGAAAGAACAGGGACGAGCTTGCTCCCGGTGTCAACAAACAGGTGCGCGTATATATCGCGCAAAAACGTAAGATTTCGGTCGGCGACAAGATGGCGGGGCGTCACGGTAACAAAGGCGTCGTGTCCCGCGTTCTTCCCAAAGAAGACATGCCGTTTATGGCAGACGGTACGCCGCTGCAAATCGTGTTGAACCCGTTGGGCGTTCCTTCCCGTATGAATATCGGTCAGGTTCTTGAAGTTCACTTGGGACTTGTCGCGAAAATGCTTGACTGGAAGATCGCAACCCCCGTATTCGACGGTGCGTCCGAAAACGACATAAAACAACTTTTGCAGGAAAACGGACTTCCCGAAGACGGCAAAATTCAACTTTTCGACGGCCGCACGGGCGAACCTTTTGAAAACCGTGTAACGGTCGGCTACATGTACTACCTTAAACTTGCTCACCTTGTCGACGACAAGATTCACGCAAGAAGCACGGGTCCGTACAGCGTGGTAACGCAGCAGCCTCTTGGCGGCAAGGCGCAATTCGGCGGACAGCGTTTCGGCGAAATGGAAGTCTGGGCGTTGTACGCATACGGCGCGGCGAACATTTTGCAGGAAATCATCACCGTTAAGTCGGACGACGTCGTGGGACGTGTCAAGACTTACGAAAATATCGTGAAGGGCAACAACGTGTCCGAACCGGGTATCCCCGAATCGTTCAAGGTTCTTATCAAAGAATTGCAATCGTTGGCTCTTGACGTCAAAGTTCTTACCGAAGAACACGACGAGGTCAAACTGCGCGACTTCACCGAAGAAGATGCAGACACCGTTGCGTTCAACGCAGATAAGAAAGACGAAGAACTTGCGGAAGTCGACATCGACGACTTGTTCAAGGTTGACAACGTTGACGAAGGCGATCTGTTCGGCGACAATCTGTTCGACGACAGCGACGCTGATTTCGATAACGATATTTTCAAGGATATGGCCGACAACGCGTCGGACGATGCTGAGTAAGGAGGTATCGGCATTATGTATGAATTAAGTTCTTTCGATTCAATGCAAATCGGTATTGCCAGCCCTGAAAAAATCAGGGAATGGTCGTACGGCGAGGTTCTTAAACCCGAAACGATAAATTACAGAACACAAAAACCCGAGCCCGGCGGACTTTTCTGCGAGAAAATCTTCGGGCCCACGAAAGACTGGGAATGCCACTGCGGCAAATATAAACGCATCCGTTACAAGGGCGTCATCTGCGAAAAGTGCGGCGTCGAAGTAACGAAAGCGAAAGTCCGTCGCGAACGTATGGGACATATCGAACTTGCGGCGCCCGTATCGCACATCTGGTATTTCCGCGGAGTTCCTTCGCGTATCAGCCTTATGGCGGATATTTCCCCGAAGGAGCTTGAACAGGTTTTGTACTTCGTATCCCATATCGTTCTCGATCCGGGCGAAGTACCCGAAATCCATAAAAAACAAGTCCTTACCGACCGTGAATATCGCGAACTTTGCGAAAAATACGGCAGCAAGGCTTTCCGCGTCGGAATGGGTGCGGAGGCTATAAAAGAACTTCTTATCGAAATCGACCTCGATAAGGAAAGCAAAATTCTGAAAGACATCGTCGCGAATTCCGTCGGACAAAAAAGACTGCGCGCGGTAAAACGTCTTGAAATCGTGGAAGCGTTCCGCATCAGCGGCAACCGCCCCGAATGGATGATTCTGGACGTTATCCCCGTTCTCCCGCCCGAACTTCGCCCGATGATTCAGCTTGACGGCGGACGTTTCGCAACGAGCGACCTTAACGACCTTTACAGACGCGTTATCAACCGTAACAATCGTCTGAAACACCTGAAAGAACTCGGCGCGCCCGACACCATCATTCACAACGAAAAACGTATGCTCCAAGAAGCCGTCGACGCTCTTATCGATAACGGCAGAAGGGGCAAGGCGGTCACCGGCAGCGGCAACCGCGACCTTAAATCGTTGTCCTCGATGCTGCGCGGTAAACAAGGCCGTTTCCGTCAGAACCTGCTTGGTAAACGTGTCGACTATTCAGGTCGTTCCGTTATCGTCGTAGGACCGGAACTGAAACTTTATCAGTGCGGTTTGCCCAAAGAAATGGCTGTTGAGTTGTTTAAGCCGTTCGTAATGAACAAACTTGTGGAACGCAACATCTGCCATAACATTAAGAGTGCGAAACGCTTTGTGGAGTCGATGAAACCCCAGGTATGGGATATTCTGGAAGAAGTCATCAAGGATCATCCCGTACTTCTGAACCGTGCTCCGACGCTTCACAGACTTGGTATTCAGGCGTTTGAACCTGTCCTTGTCGAAGGTCGCGCAATCAAACTTCATCCGCTTGCCTGCGGCGCGTTCAACGCCGACTTCGACGGCGACCAGATGGCAGTCCACGTACCTTTGTCGATCGAGGCGCAAGCCGAAGCCAGAATCCTTATGTTGTCCACCAACAACATTCTGAAACTTTCGGACGGTCACCCGATCATCTCTCTTACACAGGATATGGTAATAGGTTCTTATTACCTTACTATCATACGCCCGGGCGCGAAAGGCGAAGGCAAAATATTCAGATCCCCCAACGAGGCGATGACCGCTTACAGAAACGGCGTCATCGACCTTCAAGCAAAAGTCGTAATGCGCGTTGAAAAGGAAATCGACGGCAAAGTGTACAGCAAACGCCTGACCACTTCCATCGGTCGTTGGATTTTCAACGAAATCATTCCGCAGGATTTGCATTTCGTACCGCGCGACACGCCCGAACAAATGCTTGACCTCGAAGTCGAAGGGCTTATCAACGAAAGCAAGGGCATTATCGCTCTACGCAAGCAGGAACTCAACAAAATCGTCGATAACTGCTTTAAGTACAAGGGCGCAACCGAAACCGCCAAAGTCGCCGACGCTATCAAGAGCCTTGGCTATAAATACTCGACTTTGTCTGGCGTAACGACAAGCGTTTTCGATATGCATATTCCCGAAGGCAAAGAGGCAATCATCAAGAAAGCCGACGACGCAATCGTCAACGTCGAAAAGAACTTCCGTCGCGGTATCATCTCGGAAGACGAACGCTATAATGCGGTTGTCGAAACCTGGAAGAAAGCCACCGACGAAGTTACCGAAGAACTTAAATCCGAAATGGATCCCTTCAACCCCATCTGGATGATGGCGAACTCCGGCGCTCGTGGTAACATGGGACAGATTCGTCAGCTTGCAGGTATGCGCGGACTTGTTTCCGACCCGTCGGGCAGAACGATCGAACTTCCCGTCAAGGCAAACTACCGCGAAGGGCTTTCCGTTCTTGAATACTTCATTTCGTCGCACGGCGGACGTAAAGGTCTGGCGGATACCGCTCTTAAAACGGCAGACTCGGGATATCTTACCCGTCGTCTTGTCGACGTATCGCAGGACGTCATCGTCAACGAGGACGATTGCGGCGACACGAAAGGCGTCGAAGTCACGGCAATTTACGACGGCAAGAACAGACTTGAAACTCTTGCGGAACGTATCGACGGCAGATATACGGTGAAACCCGTCCTGCATCCCGTCACCGGCGAGGTGCTTGTGGAAGCGGATACGATGATCCTTCCCGACAAGGCGCAGGAAATCGACAAAATTCTTACCGACGAATGGATTAAGAACGGCTCCGATCTCAAAAAACTGCCGAAAGTCGCAATCAGAAGCATTCTTTCGTGCAAAACACGCCACGGCGTCTGCGCGAAATGCTACGGCAAGAATATGGCGAGCGGCAACCCCGTAAAACTCGGCGAAGCGGTCGGTATCATCGCGGCGCAATCAATCGGCGAACCGGGCACGCAGCTTACGATGCGTACCTTCCACTCGGGCGGCGTTGCAACGTCGGACGATATTACGCAAGGTCTTCCCCGTGTCGAAGAATTGTTTGAAGCGCGTCGTCCCAAGGGACAGGCGGTCATCGCGGAAAACAGCGGCGTCGTAACCCGCACCAACAACGACCGTGAAATCATCGTTACGAGCGCGGACGGCGAAACCAAATCGTACGCGATTCCTTACGGCGCGAAACTCAAAGTCGATAACGGCAGCAAGGTGGAACCGGGCGATCCGTTCACTCAAGGTTCAATCAACCTGCAAGATATGCTCCGCGCACGCGGCGTAAAAGGCGTACAGGATTACGTGACGAAAGAAGTCCAGTCGGCGTACAGAAACTCCGGCGTCGATATCAACGATAAACATATCGAAGTCATCGTCCGCCAGATGCTCAGAAAGGTCAAGATCGAGTCGCAGGGCAGCACCGATATGCTCCCTGGCACGCTCGTCGACATCTTTGAGTACGAAGACGCCAACCAAAAAACCCTTGAAAACGGCGGAGAACCCGCAAAGGCAAAACGTACGTTGCTCGGTATCACGAAAGCCGCTCTCGCGACGGAATCCTTCCTGTCGGCGGCATCGTTCCAGGAAACCGCACGCGTACTTACCGACGCCGCAATCAAAAACAAAATCGATCCGTTGCTCGGTCTGAAAGAAAACGTTATCATAGGTAAACTTATCCCCGCCGGCACCGGTATGAAGATTTACAAAAACATCACCACCGCTCCCGTTGTGGATCATCCCGAAAAGCCGATTACCTGCACTTTCGAAGATAAGGAATTCGACGACACCCTCGGCGATTACGACAACGAATAACAAATACACGGCGGTCACATCGGAAGTATATCCTTTTTGACCGCCGATTTTTTGGAGATACTATGAAAAGACTGTTTACATCAGAAAGTGTTACCGAAGGACATCCCGATAAGGTTTGCGACCAGATCGCGGACGCTATCCTTGACGATATTCTTGCAAAAGATCCCGGGGCTCACGTTGCGTGCGAAGTTTGCGCGACGACGGGCGTCGTGTTCGTAATGGGCGAAATCACGGCGGATTGCTATTCCGACATCTCGAAAATCGCGCGCGACGTCATCAAAGACGTCGGTTACGACAGCAGTGATTTAGGATTCGACTACAACACCTGTTCGGTTCTCACCGCGATCAACGAGCAATCGCCCGATATCGCAATGGGCGTCAACGACGCGCAGGAATTCGATGGCGATATTATCGACAAAACCGGCGCGGGGGATCAGGGTATGATGTTCGGTTTCGCCTGCGACGAAACTGAAGAACTTATGCCGATGCCCATCGTGCTGTCGCACGCGCTCACCAAAAAACTCACGGCGGTGAGAAAAGACGGCACTCTTTCGTACTTGCGCCCCGACGGGAAATCACAGGTTACCGTCGAATATGACGACGGCGTTGTGAAACGCGTCGATACGGTTGTCATTTCCGCACAGCACAACCCCGACGTATCGCAGGAACAAATAAGAAAAGATATTATCGAAAAGGTCATAAAAACCACAATCCCCGAAAACCTTATCGACGACGATACAAAGATTTTCGTCAACCCCACGGGCAGGTTCGTTATCGGCGGACCGCACGGCGACAGCGGGCTTACGGGACGTAAAATCATCGTCGATACGTACGGCGGATATTGCCCGCACGGCGGCGGCGCGCTTTCAGGGAAAGATCCCACGAAAGTTGACAGAAGCGCACTTTACATGGCAAGATACGTCTGTAAAAACGTCGTTGCGGCAAAACTTGCAAAAAAATGCGAAATCGAGGTTGCCTATGCAATCGGTCGCGCGCACCCCGTTTCGGTGTCCTTGAACACGTTCGGCACGGGTGTAGTTTCCGACGAAATTCTGACAAAAGCGGTGCTGAAAGTGTTTGACTTCCGTCCGCTTGCAATCATCAATAACCTTGACTTACGCAAACCCGTTTACAGAAAGGTCGCCAACTACGGCCATCTCGGAAGAAACGACGTTACTTGGGAAAAGATCGACAAAACGGAGGAACTTAAAAAAGCGGTAGCGGAGATTAAGTAATGATTATCTCGGGCGACGTCGAAAAAATTATTTTCAGAAACGAAGACAACGGTTATACCGTCGTCGATTTAAGAAGCAGCGGTGATTACGTCACCGCTGTCGGCGTTTTTCCGGAAATTTACGAAGGTATGCGGCTGGAACTTACCGGCGACTACAAGTACCACACAAGACACGGCTTGCAGTTTCTTGCGGAAAGCGTGAAAGTTGTCGAGCCCGACGGCGCGGCGGCAATCGAAAAGTTTCTGAAAAGCGGAATTTTTAAGGGCGTCGGCGAAGTTACCGCAAGGAATATCGTGGAGCGTTTCGGCGAGCGCACCCTCGACGTGATGAAAACAAGCCCCGAAAAACTTGCCGAAGTGAAAGGAATCAGCGCGAAAAAGGCGGCGGAAATATGCGCCACCCTTCGCGAGCACGGCGAAATGCAGGATACGCTTGTATATCTTCAACGTTTCGACGTGTCCTTAAACCTTGCGCTTAAAATCTATAAAACGTACGGCGCGCGCACCGAAGAAGTCATAAAAACCAATCCTTATCAACTTATTTCCGACGTGGAACGCGTCGGGTTTCAGACCGCCGACAAAATCGCACAGGAAGTCGGAATCACGAAAGACAGCGATTTCAGAATTCGGGCGGGCATAATTTATACCCTTAAAGAAGCGTCGAACAAGAGCGGGCACACCGCGCTTCCCGACGATATACTCAAAAAAGAACTTTTATCCCTTTTGGGATTTGACGAAACTTATCTTGAAAAGGTGGAGTGCAATATCGAAGACCTTATTTTCCTGGCGGAAATCAAAGACTACGTCGTCGATAACGCGCGCTTTTATATGCTTTACAAAAGCTACCTTACCGAAAAAACGATTGCAAGACGACTTGCGCTACTCGAAGCGGCGCACGGCGGCATCGAAGTGGATTTTTCGGAACAAATCGATAAGTTTGAAGAAATGAGCGGCATAAAACTGCACGAAAAGCAGCGCGAAGCCGTGTCGAACAGCCTTAATTCCGGCGTGCACGTCATAACGGGCGGCCCCGGCACGGGCAAAACCACGATAATAAAGTGCATTCTGCACATTCTCAAATTTTTGAAGCTGTCCTATCAGCTGTGCGCGCCAACGGGACGCGCGGCGAAACGTATGGGCGAGGCGACGGGTGAAGAAGCGAAAACCATTCACCGCCTGCTTGACCTCGATTTCAAGGACGGCAAAGGCTATTTCACTTACAACGAAAACACGAAAATCCCCGTGGACGTCGTCATCGTCGACGAAGTGAGTATGGTTGACGAATACGTCTTTTCAAGCCTTGTCAAGGCGTTGCAGGACGGCGCGACGCTCATACTCGTGGGCGACAAGGATCAGCTTGCGTCGGTGGGCGCGGGCAACGTTCTTGCGGACGTAATCGCGTCGGGACTTTTCAAAATAACGTATCTTGACAAAATCTACCGTCAGTCCGACGGCAGTATGATTATTGAAAACGCGCACCTTATAAATCACGGCAAAATGCCTGTGCTCGACAACCGCGCAAAAGACTTTTTCTTTGTCGACAAGTCCGACCCGACCGAAGTCAAAGCCGAGGTCGAAGCGCTTGTCACGACAAGACTGCCGAAGTATCTGAAATGCGAGCAGACCGACGTGCAGGTACTGTGTCCGATGAAAAAGGGTGTTGCGGGCGTCATCAGCTTAAACGCTGCGATAAGGGACAGCCTTAACCCGAAAAAGGATTCTTCCGACGATATAAAATGCGGCGAATACACCTTCCGCGAAGGTGATAAAATAATGCAGACCGTCAATAATTACGAGCAGGAATGGTTTGAAGAGGTTGACGGAAGAATTAAACGCGGGGCAGGCGTTTTCAACGGCGATACGGGCTTTATTGAAAGTATCGACCGACAAAACATGAAGTTTAACGTGCGTTTTGATGATAATAAAGTGTCTGAATATTCATTAAGCGATATTGACCAGATTATCCCGGCATACGCCGTTTCGGTGCATAAATCGCAGGGAAGCGAGTTCAAGGCGGTGGTTGTCGCGCTTTCGCAGGGGAACTATTTCATAATGACCAGAAACCTTTTGTACACCGCCGTAACCCGCGCGAAAGACCTGTGCGTCATCGTGGGCGCGGAAGACGTCGTAAAGCGTATGGTCAGGAACAATTACACCGCGAAACGATATACGTTGCTCACAAGATTTCTGACGGAGGCGTACGGTGAATACGACTAAGGCGAAGGAGTTTTTCAAAAAACTTTCCGATAAGTTTCTGGATTTGCTGTATCCCGAAGGGCTGACCTGCGTCAACTGCGGCGACGAACTTCAACACGAAACAAGGCTGAATCTTTGCGGAAAATGTTACTTAAACCTTATCGAAAACGACGGGCATCGCTGCAAAATCTGCGGCATAAGAATGAGAAACGAGGCGGACTACTGTGACAACTGCACCCGCTTCGATAAATACTTCGATATGAATCGTTCGCCGTTCATTTACGAAAAAACGGCAAGCGACCTTGTCAAAAAACTTAAATTCGGCAACAAACTTTATATCGCGAAAGAACTTGCGAAAGCGATGGCGGACGAATATTTCACGGGCGGTTTCAATTGCGACTTCATTTTGTACGTCCCGATGACCGAAAAAGAAGAAAAAGAAAGGGGCTACAATCAGTCGGAACTTCTTGCAAAGGAGGTCGGACTTCGCACCGGGCTTTCGGTTTTCGACAATCTCAAAAAGGTCA
>ULXJ01005543.1_pt1 | contig 15421 bp, 17 predicted proteins | sample 1960981 | NCBI WGS metagenome assembly ULXJ01 (sample SAMEA4835830, study PRJEB28245) | human gut metagenome | biome: gut microbiome; material: fecal sample | place: Denmark | collected 2008 | reverse complement strand
GCGTCGTGGACCAGTGGCGGGGGGCCAACCCCAGCGTGGTGAAGCTCTGGCGCAACTGCGAGATGGCGGCCAGGACAGTCATCGAAGAGCACCGCACCGTTCGGCTGAAGAACGGCATCGCCTTCGGCTACATCAACGGCAACCTGTTCATCAAGCTGCCCAGCGGCCGGAAGCTCTGCTACTGGAACACCCACCTGAAGATGGACCCGAGGGACGGCCGCGAGCACATTGTCTACATGGGAGTCAATCAGGAAACCAAGCAATGGGGAGAAACTGAGACCTACGGCGGCAAGCTGGTCGAGAACATCACCCAAGCCATCGCCAGAGACTGCCTGGCCATATCCATGCAGAGGGTCGCAGCTCTGGGCTATAACATCGTGATGCACGTCCATGACGAAATGATCGTTGACGTGCCAATCGAAGACACTGACGCGCTGGAGCGGATCAACGCCTGCATGGGCGAGGCGATCCCCTGGGCGCCCGGTTTACCATTACGGGGCGACGGCTACGAGACCCCGTTCTACATGAAAGACTAAGGAGGACACACAAATGAAAATTAACCGCACCATGACCATCGAAACCAACGAGATCCAGATCGGCGACCGCGTCCAGGTCGGCCACTATACCGCCACCTGCCAGGCTCTGCCTGGCGAAGGCCTGGCTCTTTTCCTTCTGGACCAGTATCTCGACAAGGCCATGCAGATGAACAAGAAGAACACCAACAAGGGCGACTACCAGGAGAGCGATCTCCGCGAGGAGCTCAACAGCGAGAAGATTCTGAAGGACTTCACTGGTCTGGAGCTGGCGCCCTTCGACAACGGCGATCTGCTCCGTCTGCCGTTCTACGGCGAGATGTTCGGGCACGATGACTGGTACAACTCCGGCGCCGTGGAGCCTGACGACTGCGAGCAGTGGCCTCTGATGAAGGAACGCGCCAACCGCGTCGCCGAACGCAAGGGCGAGAGCTACGAGTGGGGATGGCTCCAGAACAAGTACGTCCGGTCGGCGACGGATTTCTGCGATGTCGCCGGCAACGGAGAGGCCGACAACTGGGACGCCTCGAACTCCATCGGCGTCCGCCCGGCTTTCCTGATCAAGTTATCGTAAATCCCGGGGGCCTCGTGCCCCCGACATAAACCATCTACAAGCAAGGAGGACAGCGATGGAGCCTATCACTATACGCTGGGAGACCGGCTACATGACCATCAACCCGGACGCCTTTTTCCCAACAAGCACAGCCAGGATCCGGAAGCTCCTCCGGGTGGTCGCCCTGGACTTTGAGCATCAGGACGTCATCCGGATGCAGCTGGCCGGGGCCTGCGAGAGCCGAGCCCAGGAGATCCTGGACGGCCGCAAGAGCCTCGCCAACGAGGCAGTAAACCACCACCAAAAAGCAGCGGACCTGGAGCCGCAGATCGAGACGGCCAAGCGCCGGATCACCGCCCTCGGGGCCTGCATCAAAGAGCAGCCAAAGAGGGCCCGCCAGCTGGGATACCCTGAACGGCTGCACGAGGAGCGGGAACAGCTGAAGAAGCTGACCGCCGAGCGCTCCGGAGCCCTCTCAGCCTTCCGGAAGAAAAAGCGCGAGCTCGAGGCCGCTGAGGCCACGGCTGAAAAATTAAGACAGAACGCGGAGGTGCTGAGACCATGACCAACACAGCGGAAAAACTCACCCTGCCCCTGTTCATGGTCAAGTACAACGGCGACCTCCTGATCTCGACCGGCCGCAGCCGCTTCGAGACCTCCTGGAAGAACAAGACCATGAGCTGGGCGGCTCTCCTGAATAAGCTCTCCCGCTCCATGGAGACCACAGAGACCCACGCCGAGTACATGAAGATGAGCAAGGAGCAGCAGGACAAGATCAAGGACATCGGCGGCTTCGTCGGCGGTCATCTGAGGGATGGCCGCCGCAAGACCGGCTACGTCACGGCCCGCCAGCTGCTCACCCTCGACCTGGACTTCCCTCCGGCCGAGTTCTGGGACAACATCATCGACAACCTGGAGATCGACAACGCCCTGGCGGTCTACTCCACACATAAGCACACCAAGGCGAAGCCCCGCTACCGTCTGATCATGCCTCTTGACAGAGAGGTCACGCCGGACGAGTACGAGGCCATCGCCCGCAAGATCGCCGAGAAGATCGGCATCGACTACTTCGACGACTCCACCTTCCAGCCGACCCGTCTGATGTACTGGCCGAGCCATAGCGTGGACGTCGAGCCCTTCTTCCAATACTACGACGCCCCCTTCCTGGCGGCTGACTCCATCCTGGCAGAGTACCCGGACTGGACCGACACCAGCTACTGGCCGGAGTCGTCCCGTATGGTGGGCATCAGAAAGAGGGACGCCAACCGGCAGGGCGATCCGCTGGAGAAGAAGGGCCCCCTGGGCGCCTTCTGCCGCACCTACAGCATCACCGAGGCCATCGCCAAGTTCCTGCCGGACGTCTACACTCCGACGGCCAAAGAGGACCGCTACACCTACGCAGCCGGCTCAACTGCTGCCGGCCTCGTGATCTATGACGGCGACGTCTTCGCCTACTCCAACCACAGCACCGACCCAGCGGGGGGCCGGCTCTGCAATGCCTTCGACCTGGTCCGCATCCACAAGTTCGGACATCTGGATGAGGGCAAAGAGGACATAGCGGTCAGTCAGCTCCCGAGCCAGAAGGCCATGTATGCGTTCGCGAACGAAGACCCGGGCGTCAGCCTGACGCTCGCGAACGACCGCCAGAGCCAATCGGTTTTGGACTTCGAGGGCGTGCCGCTCCCGGATGACATCGACGACAGCTGGAAGACGAAACTGGTCCGAGGCGAGAATGGCGACGTCAAGCCGCTGATCACCAACGCCGTGCTGATCCTGGAAAACGAGCCCGCCCTTCAGGGGATCCGCTACAACGAGCTGAGCAACGGCATCGAGGTCAAGGGCAAACTGCCCTGGCCGCGCCCAAACAAATACTGGAGAGACGTGGACGACGCCCATCTCTACACCTGGGTGGCGGACACCTACGGCGTCCAGTTCCCGGAGAGCCGCTTCAGCAAGGCGCTCTCCACGGTCGCAGACAAGCGACGCTTCAACCCTCTGCGGGAATACCTCCAGCAGCTCCCCGAGTGGGACAACGTGCCGAGAGTGGACACGCTGCTGGTCGATTACCTGGGCGCCAAGGACTCAGCCTACACCCGGGCCGTCACCCACAAGACTCTGATCGGAGCCGTCCAGCGCGTGCTGCAGCCTGGCTGCAAGTTCGACACCGTCCTCGTCCTGGACGGCAAGCCCGGCATCGGCAAGAGCACCCTGCTCCGGAAGCTGGGCGGGAAATGGTTCAGCGACTCCCTCAGCCTGGCCGACACCAGGGACAAGACCGCAGCCGAGAAGCTCCAGGGCGTCTGGATCATGGAAATCGGCGAGATGCAGGGCACCCGCAAGGCCGACGTGGATATTATGAAGGGCTTCATCAGCCGCCAGGTGGATGAGTACCGCGCAGCCTACGGCCGCGTCGTGGAACATCACCCGAGGACCTGCATCATCTGCGGCACCACGAACAGCACAACCGGCTTCCTGAGAGACACCACCGGCAACCGGCGCTTCTGGCCCGTGCCTGTCAACGGCGGCGGCCGCCTCAGTGTCTGGGATATGACCGAAGACACCCGCGCTCAGATCTGGGCCGAGACCATGATCCTCGTGGCCGAGGGCGAGACCTCTTATCTGGACGCCGCGATGGAGCTGGAGGCTGCGAAGATGCAGCGCGAGGCCATCGAGTACGACGACCGCGAGGGCGAGGTCATCGACTACCTGGAGACCCTACTGCCGGCGGACTGGTACAGCTGGGACATGGCGAAGCGCGTGGACTTCTTCCAGCAGCGTGACGTCCTGGACGTGAAGGTGGACTGCACCATGCGCCGGACTAAGGTCTGCGCCCGTGAGATCTTCTGCGAGTGCTGGGGGCGGCCAAAGAACGCCTGGAAGCGCCAGGACGGCTACGACATCGCCGGCATCATGGCGAGGATCCCCGGCTGGGAAAAGACCGGCAGGGAAGCGAGGGTCCCAGGCTACGGCCACCAGCGAGTGTACACAAGAGTCGAGGAATGATGTGGATTTGAACTTGTGGACGCTCACACTTGTGGACACCTGAACGGAGTCCACAAGTCAGCTTGTGGACAGATATGTGGACACGGAAAAACCTTGATTTTACAAGGCTTTTCCACAAGTCCACAAGTGACCACAAGTATTATATGAATTTTTATTATTACAACCGCAAAGAGCGCCCGTAAAACGCCCTCGCGCATATACACAGGGCTTATATTGAAAATTTTCGGCGAAACTTGTGGACAAGGAGGACACCCATGGAAAAACGAGAACGAGACATAGAAAAATGGCTGCGCGAGAAGATCCAGCAACTGGGCGGCGTCGCGATGAAGTTCACCAGCCCCGGCAATGATGGCGTGCCTGACCGGATCGCAATACTGCCAGGGGGCCAGGTGTGGTTTATCGAACTGAAGAAGGACGGCGAGGTCCCGAAAAAGATCCAGGAATGGCAGATCGAACGACTCCAGAAGCTGGGCTGCAACGTGGCAGTGATCGCAGGCATGAAGGAGGCGCGAGCCTGGATCTGGGAGGTGATCAGCTGATGAAGTACACCCCCCACGACTACCAAACAAGGGCCACCAACTTCATCCTGGAGCACCCGAAGGCCGGGATGCTGCTGGAGATGGGCCTGGGCAAGACCGTCATCACCATGACCGCCATCGACATCCTGATCAACGAGATGTTCGAGGTGGATCGCGTCCTGGTCATCGCGCCGAAGCGAGTGGCCGAGGACACCTGGACACGAGAGCACGCCAAGTGGGACCACCTCCGTCACCTTCGCGTCAGCAAGGTGCTGGGATCACCGGAGCAGCGGCGCCGGGCGCTGACCACGGACGCCGACATCTACGTCATCGGCCGCGACAACGTGGTCTGGCTGGTGGATCTCTACCAGAAGCTGAAGACCGGCTGGCCCTTCGACATGATCGTGATCGACGAGCTCTCCAGCTTCAAAAACCCCCAGGCCAAACGCTTCCGGGCTCTCCGGAAGGTCATGCCGAGGGTGAGCAGGGTCGTCGGTCTGACCGGCACTCCTTCGGCCAACGGTCTCATGGACCTCTGGGCTGAGATCTACCTGCTGGACCGTGGCGAACGCCTGGGCCAGACGCTGGGCGCCTACCGCGAGAAATACTTCCGGCCGGGAGCCCGGAACGGTTACATCGTCTTCAAGTGGGAGCCCCTTCGGGGAGCCAGGGAGAAGATCGAGGCCGCCATCAGCGACATCTGCATCAGCATGAGCGCGGCCGACTACCTGAAGCTGCCGAAGCGGATCGACAACCGGATCCCGGTCAAGCTGAGCCCCCAGGAGATGAAGCAGTACAAGACCATGGAGGCCGAGCAGTTGCTTCACATCGACGACGAGGACGTGGTCGCCCTGAACGCGGCCGCCGTGATGACCAAGCTCCTACAGATTGCCAACGGCAGCGTCTACTCCCACGAGGGCAATGTCGTCCGGCTGCATAATGCAAAGCTGGAGGCGCTGCTGGAGATTATCGACACCACCGACAGCCCTGTCCTGGTATTTTACAGCTACAAGCACGACCTGGACGCTATCCGGGCGGCGATCCCCGAGGCCCGGACTTTGGACGGCCCGGAGGACATCGCAGAGTGGAACGCTGGCGAGGTCCAGGTGCTCCTGGCGCATCCGGCCAGTGTGGGCTACGGCCTCAATCTCCAGGAGGGCGGCCATGTGATCGTGTGGTACGGCCTCACCTGGAGCCTGGAACTCTACCAGCAGGCCAACGCCCGCCTCTATCGGCAGGGCCAGGAGAAGCCGGTGATCATCCACCACCTGATCGCAGAGGGCACCGTGGACGAGCAGGTCATGGATGCCCTGGAGGCAAAGGACACCAGTCAGGCGGCCTTGATGGCAGCACTGAAAGAAAGGAGAAATAAATGAGCGACCCGAGGAGAAACGCGGAGGGCTATCTCGATGTGACAGCCTATCTCGGCACCAAAAACGTCATACAAGAAGAAAACGAGGCCGAGCGAAAGAACAAGGACCTGATCCACACCTTCCGCCTTTTGGCTGACATGGCTGGATTTGAAATAGTCGGCCGCATCACGATAAAACACAAAAAGACAGGGAGGATTTTCAGATGATCGGATATTTAAGCGGTCCCATTACGGGCCATAAAGACTACCGGCGTCAGTTTGCGAAGGCTGCCGCCGCGCTGAAGGAGATGGGCTACAATGTCATTAACCCTGCGGCGATTGATGACGCCATTCCCGTCGAGTGCATGAGCTACGAGGAAATCATGCGGATCGACCTGGAGCTCCTGTCCACTGCTGACTACCTGGTGCAGCTTCCCGGCTGGGAGCGATCCATCGGCGCCAGCCGCGAGCTGGGCTTCGCCCTGGGCACCGACAAGATCATCGTCAGCCTGGAGCAGCTTCTCACGAAGGAGGTGACGCTGTCATGACTTTAGACGAGACCTATGACTTCCTGATGCAGATCCGCCGCAAGGAGATCATCATCAGACGGAAAGAGACCCAGCGGGACGAGCTGAGGGCCTGCCTGCTGCCTGGCGCCATCCGCTATGACCGTGACAGGGTCCAGAGCACTCCGACCGATAAGATGGCCGACGTCATCGTCAGAGTGGACGAGCTGGATCGAGAGATCGAACAGCTCCGGCGTGAGAAGGCCTCCCTGGTCATCGAGATCAGCGACGCCATTGAGACGCTGGAGGACGACTACGAGAGAACCGTGCTGACCGAGTTCTACATAGCACGGGCGCCGATGACCGAGGTGGCTGACGCCATCAACTACAGCGTCCGCAGGGCGTATCATTTCAGGAAGATGGGCGTCACCCATCTGGGGGAGGTTTTAGGATGATCAAACTGTTAAAAGGCAACTGTCTCGACCTTCTGCGGCAGCTGGAGCCCGGCTGCGCGGATCTCGTTCTGATAGATCCGCCATATTCCAGCGGCGGCCTGTTTGCCGGCGACCGCAAACAGGACACCCGCGTCAAGTACACCGACGCCGACTTCAACGGTGCGGCACGCTTCCCCAGCTTTTCCGGTGACAACATGGACCAGCACAGCTTCATCCAGTTTATGACCCATGTCAGCATGGAGCTCAGAGAGTTGACCAAGGAAGGCGGCACCATCGCCGCCTTCATCGACTGGCGAAACCTTCCGGCCATGACGGACGCGATCCAGATGGCCGGCTGGGTATGGCGTGGGGTCATTGTCTGGGACAAGGGCATCAGCCGAAACATCCCCGGCCGCTTTCGTAACGACTGCGAGTACATCGTCTGGGGCACCAACGGCCGGAAAGAGGTGGACTGGAAGGCAGCCAAGGGCGCCAAGGCCATGCCAGGCATCTATCACATCAACGGCGTCAACACCAAGCAGAAGCACCACCAGACGGAGAAGCCCGTGGAGCTCCTGAAGGCCCTGATCCAGATCTGTCCAAGGGGGGGGGACCGTGGTGGACTGCTTCATGGGATCCGGCAGCACGGGCGTCGCTTGCGTCCAGGAGGGCCGGAACTTCATCGGCATCGAGCTGGGCGACCAATACTTCGACACGGCCACCAAGCGCATCCAGGAGGCCGAGGACGAACTACTGAACGACTTTTAGAAAGTCGGCGAACATTGCAAACCAGAATGTGTTATACTGGTAAAGTGGACGAATGAGAGCAGGACCGAAAGGGCCTGCTCTCATTCGTTTATCGAAACGACGAATAGGAGGCGGCGAGACCATGCCAAAAGCAAGGAACTCGAAAGTGGACGAGGCCCTTGCATTGTATCGGCAGGGCCTTAAACTCATAGAAATCTCCCGGAAGCTGGACATCCCGGAGGGGACTGTCCGCCGATGGAAATGCACCTACAAATGGGACGCCCCCGAAGAAACCGAGCGCTCGCAACCTAAAAAACCGAACGCTCGCAAACGAGGAGGGCAGCCTGGTAACAAGAACGCCACCGGGCCACCCGGTAACAAGAACGCCGAGAAGTTCGGCTTCCTGTCCAAGTATCTCCCAGAGGAGACACTGGAACTGCTGCACCTGACAGCGGGCTCCTCCCCTCTGGATCTTCTCTGGACCCAGATCCAGCTGGCCTACGCTGCCATCATCCGGGCCCAGAAGATCGCCTATGTCAAAGACGCTGAAGACAAGACCATCGAGAAGATCGAGGACCGCAGCGGCGCCGAGTCATGGGGCGAGAAATGGGAAGTCCAGCAGGCCTGGGACAAGCAGGCCAACTTTATGAAAGCACAGGCACGCGCTCAGAGTGAGCTCCGGGGTCTGATTAAGCAATACGACGAGATGCTGCACAAGGACTGGGACGCAGCTACAGAGGAGCAGAAAGCTCGCCTTCATCTGCTGAAGGCTAAGCTGAACGACGGCTCCGATGACGCCGGGAAGGTGGTGATCATCAATGACACGCACGACCCGCATCAGTGACCTGATCATCCCGAAGTTCTGGCCGGCCTTCAATGATCGAGAGCACACGCACAAGATCCTGACCTCTGGGCGAGCCGGCACCAAGTCCTCAGAGGCTGCCATCGAGGTCGTGTATAAGATCGTCAGCGAGGAAGACTGCTCCGCCGTGGTCATCCGGAAGCGCCATAACAAGCTCCGGAAAACGGTCTATAAAGAAATCAAGCGAGCCATCAAGCGCCTGGGGCTGCCAGAGAGCCTGTTCAAGATCACGGTCAGCCCCATGGAAATCACATACAAGCCAAACGGCAACACCATCTACTTCACCGGATCCGACAGTATTGACGACACCAAGGGCATCATCGACGAGAGCAAGCCCATCAAGATCGTGCTGCTGGATGAGGTCAGCGAGTTCTTCACAGACGGCGAAGGCGAGGACGAGCTCCAGAACATCGAGGCGACCTTTATCAGAGGCAACGCCGAAGGCTTCCAGATGCTCTACCTCTACAACCCGCCGAAGAACCCCAACGCCCCCGTGGTGGTCTGGTGCCGGAAGATGGAGAAGCGCCCGGACTGCATCCACGTCCATGTGGACTACCGGGACGTGCCTCCTGAGTGGCTGGGCGCCAAGCTGATCGAGGCGGCTGAGATCCTCCACGAAGTGGATGAGCGCCAGTGGAGATGGCTCTGGCTCGGTCTCAGCATCGGCGTGGACGAGCTTATTTACTATATGTTCGGCGATGCTGCCATCCAGCGCCCGAGCCGCGACCACTACCGGATCATCGGCATCGGCGTGGACTATGGCCAGCAGAACGCCACAACATACCAGGCGGCCGGCCTGAATGAGTACGAGCACAAGCTGGACGGCCTGGCGGAATACTACCACAGCGGCCGGGAGACCGGAACGCAGAAAAGTCCCAGCGAGTACGCCGGGGACTTCGTCAAGTTTTTGAACCTGCTGCATGAAACCTACTCATGCAGCTATTTTTATACCTTCATCGACCCCTCGGCCCGTGGCCTGATGGAGGAGATCAAGCGGGCCACCAGGGGCATCGGTTACAACGTGCTGATCCGCGACGCCGAGAACGACGTGGCGCTGGGAATCTCCCGAGTGCAGAAGCTCCTGACCTTCAAGATGATGACCGTGTCGCCAGACCAGGAAAACGCCGTCCGGGAGTTCGGTCTCTATGAGTACGACAAGAAAAGCATCGAGAGGGGCCGCGAGGAGCCCGTGAAGCAGGACGACCATGGCATGGACGCCATCCGCTACCTGGTCATGGGAATGTGGTCGAAAATCAAGAACTACCTGCCCGTTAGGGATAAAGAGGAGGAGCCGGAAGGAGCCATAAAATGAACATTTTCGAGTATTTCAAAAAGAAGGGCATCGACACCATCGACAGCTCCTTCTACAGCAAGATCGCCATGTGGGACAGCTGGTACAGGGCGAACGTCAAGCGCTTCCACCAGTACCGTGTCTACCATGGCACCGGGCAGTATGAGCGCTGCCATCGCAAGAGCCTGGGCATGGCGAAGAAGATCTGCGAGGACATCAGCGACCTGCTGCTGAACGAGCGCGTCACCATTACCATCAAGGACGAGACCACGGCCAAGTTCGTCCGCAGCGTTCTCGATGCTGCGAACTTCACCGTGCAGGGCAACGAGTACCAGGAGCGCAAGGCTGCTTGCGGCACCGTGGCCTATGTCCCGTATCTGACCAACATGGAAGTGGCCGAAGACGGCAGCGTCCTGAGCGCTGACATCAAGCTGGACTATGTGGTGGCCAAGAACATCTACCCCACGGCCTGGGAGAACTCCAGGATCACCGAGGTCATCTTCGCCTTTCCGAAGACCTACAAGCGCAAGAAGTACGTCCAGCTCCAACACCATAAGCTGGAGCCCTGGCAGGACAAGGATGGCAACGATCTCGGCTATCAGTACGTCATCGAGAACAGCGTCGTGGAGTGTTCCTCCGGCGCTGGTCGAGATCTGACGCCTGCCGAGTGGAACGCGATCCCGTACTTCGAGGGCCTGGCTGCCAGAGTCGAGACCGGCTCCAATCAGCCCCAGTTCATCATCGACAAGCTGAACATCGCGAACAATGTGGACGAGGACGACACCAACCCGATGGGCGTGGCGCTTTTCGCCAACAGCATCGACGTCCTGGCCAAGATCGACCTGGAGTACGACAGCTACGCCAACGAGTTCGCCCTCGGTCGTAAGCGCATCTTCGTGGCGCCTGAGATGCTGACCGACGCCAGCGGCTCCCAGGTATTCGATCCCGACGACAGTGTCTTCTATACGCTGCCGGAGGACTACTTCAAGAACACCAAGGAGGCGCTGCACGAGGTCAACATGGAGCTGAGGACCGAGCAGCACGAGCAGGCCATCAACAACGATCTGAATCTGCTCTCCTTCAAGTGCGGCTTCGGCACCCAATACTACCGCTTCGAGCGTGGCACGGTCGCGACGGCCACCCAGGTCATCAGCGAAAACTCCGATATGTACCGCACGATCCGCAAGCATGAGATCATCCTTCAGGACGTTCTCACCGACCTGATCCGCACGATCATCCGCCTGGGTAAGACTGCCAACGTGTCCGGCCTGGCGGAGAACACTGACATCGTGATCGACTTCGACGACTCCATCATCGAAGACAAGCAGACGGAAAGAGCCGAGGACCGCAAGGACGTCGCCATGGGCGCCATGGGCCTGCCGGAGTACCGCGCGAAATGGTACGGCGAGACGGAGGAAGTCGCAGCCAGTAAGCTGCCTGACCAGTCCGCCGGCGTTCTGATGTAATGGATCAGAGCTACCACGACCTACTGGCTGCCGGCGTCGAGAAGCGCTTCCGGGACCTGGAGATGGCGATCATGGACGACATCATCCGCCGGATCCGGAAGGCCGGCACAATCACCGACTCGGCCGATTGGCAGATCCAGCGCCTCATCATCCTGGGCAACAGCACCCAGGACATTGAGGACCTGATTCGGAAGGCCGTGGACGGAAACGAGGAAGAAGTCCGCCGGCTCTACGCTGAGGTCATCGAGCGGGAATATACCCGCGACCGCAGCCTCTACGAGCAGATCGGCAAGGAGTTCATCCCCTACGAGCAAAACCCCGAGCTCCAGCAGCTGACCGACGCCCTGGTGCATCAGTCCAGCGAGGAGCTCTACAACATCACCAGGAGCACCGGCTTCATGCTGGACAACGGCCACGGCGGGAAAGTCTTCACGCCCCTGGCTGACGTCTACAATGGCTACCTGGACGACGCCATCACCGGCATGGCCAACGGCGCCTACGACTACAACACGCTGGTCCGCCGCATGGTCAGCCAGATGACAGCCTCCGGGCTCCGGACCGACCACCCCTTCAGCGATGGCGGCAGCGACTACGGCGTGGACTACGCCAGCGGTTGGCACAATCGCGTGGACGTGGCCGCCCGCCGTGCTCTGCTCACTGGCTTCGGCCAGCTCACCGGTCACGTCACGGATCTGAACGCCCAGCGGCTGGGGACCGACTACTTCGAGGTCACATGGCACGCCGGAGCTCGTCCGGATCACGCTGCATGGCAGGGCAAGGTCTACACCAAGGAGCAGCTGACAACCAAGTGCGGCCTGGGCACCGGCCCGGGCCTGCTGGGCTGGAACTGCCGCCACACCTACTATCCCTTCATCCCCGGAGTGAGCGAGCGGCTCTACACCGACGAATGGCTGGAGGAGCAGAACGCCAGGGAAAACACTCCGCGCCGCTTCCGTGGCAAGGAGTACACCACCTACGAGGCCACTCAGAAGCAGAGGCAGATGGAAACAGCTATGCGGGCCCGGCGTGAGCAGGTGCAGCTCCTTCGTGCTGGAGGGGCTGACAAGGAAGACATCACCATCGCCCGGTGCAAGTACCAGGCCCAGCTGGAGCAGTACCGCAGCTTCTCGAAGGCGATGGGCCTGGAGGAGCAGACGGAGCGCATCTACACGGGACGCACCACGGGCAGAATTTCACCGAGCCCGCAGGTCTACGCGCAATGGCAGGCCGAGCAGGCAGCCAAAGCGGCCAACCGTGCGAAAGAACGCGCCGAGAAGCAACGCAGAGCGGCCCAGGACGCAGCTCAGAAGGGAGCAAACACATGATCCGGATAAACGTCAAGGACACCGGGATCACCGTCTCAGGGCACGCACAGCGACTCCCTGGGGCGTCTCCCGGGCATAACATTATTTGCGCCGGCGTCTCGGCGCTGACCCTCACACTGATCGAGGGGCTGCGCGAGGTGGCGGGCATCGAGATCCAGGAGAGCGTCAGACCGGGCAGCACTGTCATCAGCTGGCCGGATCTGAATGAGATCGGCCGGGCGCTGGTCCGCACTTATGTCCTGGGCCTGGAGGGCATCCGGGACAGCTATGGAGAAATAACGATAATTTGAGCGCCGCGAGGCGCTTTTATTATGAGCAGACGCCGGGCTCTGAGCCGGCGGGAATGTTCACGACACATTACAAAAACGGAGGAATGACCCAATGAAAAAGTATTTTAACCTTCAGCTCTTTGACAACGGCGGCGAGGGCAGCTCTGGCGGAGGCCAGGGTGGAAACGCTGGGGACGGCAACGGCAGCCAGGGAAATGCCGGGAATAATGGAGGCACCGGAGGCTACAGCTTCCAGCAGGCCGAGGAGATCGCCCAGGCTCGTGCAGAACGCGCCGAGAAGGCCGCTCTCAGCTCCTACTTCAAGCAGCAGGGCATGAGCGAGGAGGAAATCAACCAGGCGATCAAGGACTTCAAGGCGAACCGAGAGAAGCAGCGCCCCAATGTGGACGCCATCACGAGAGAGCGCGATGACGCGCTCGCAGAACTGGCTCAGATGAAGAACAGCCAGACTCTCGCCCAGAAGGGCGTCCGCGCCGAGGACACTGACTACGTCATGTTCAAGATCGCGGCCCTGATGAAAGAGGACAGCAAGCTCGACTTCGAGAAGGCCGCCACCAAGTTCCTGAAAGAAAACCCCCGCTTTGCTACCAGCGGCAGCGGGTCCTACCGCGTGAAGACCGGCACGGAAAGTTCCGGTGCGGGCAGCTCTGGAAACCAGAACAGCAACGACTTCATCAACGCTGCCATCCGCAGAAAAGCGGGCCGCAACTAACAAAATTATGGAGGAATAACCACATGAAAAAGTATTTTAATCTTCAGCTTTTTGAGACCGACGCCCAGATCATTGACAGATCTGGCGCCGAGTCTCTGATCCCCGAGGACCGTGCTGCGGAAATCATCCAGGGCGCCATCGCTCAGTCCGCTGTCCTCTCCATGGGCCGCCGTCTGGCCAATATGACTGCAGCCCAGACCCGTCTCCCTGTTCTGGATGCTCTGCCTATCGCCTACTTCGTGAACGGCGACACCGGTCAGAAGAAGACCACCAGACAGGCATGGGACAAGAAGACCATCATCGCTGAGGAGATCGCGGTCATCGTTCCCATCCCCGAGGCAGTTCTGGACGACGCTGACTACGACATCTGGGGCGAGGTCCGTCCTCGTATCCAGGAGGCTTTTGGCCAGGTCATCGACGCCGCCATCCTGTTCGGCACTGACAAGCCTGCAACCTGGCGTGAGGGTCTGGTGCCTTCCGCTACTACTGCCGGCGCGGTGAAGCAGATCTCTGCTGATCTTTACACTGACCTGCTCGGCGAGGGCGGCATCATCTCCAAGGTGGAGGAGTCCGGCTACTTCGTGTCCGGCCATGTGGCCGACATCGGTATGCGTGCTAAGCTGCGCGGCCTGAAGGACGGCAACGAGCGTCCTCTGTTCCTGAACTCCATGCAGCAGGCTGGCAATTATACCCTGGACGGCTCCGCCATCCAGTTCCCTCGCAATGGCGCCTTCGACAAGACCAAGGCCCACATGATCTCCGGCGACTTCTCTCAGCTGGTGTACTCCATCCGCCAGGACATCACCTTCAAGCTGTTCACTGAGGGCGTCGTGCAGAACACTGACGGCACCATCGCCTACAACCTGATGCAGAACGACATGGTGGCCCTTCGTGCTGTCATGCGTTTGGGCTGGGAGATCCCGAACCCTGTCAACGCCATGGCCAAGGAAAAGGCGAAGCGTTTCCCGTTCGCCGTGCTGACCCCCACCAATGTCTAAGTAAAGGAGGTGCAGCCTGATGTACGTCTCCTATGATTTTTACAAGCAGACCTTCGGGGGCACGATCCCTGAGGCTGACTTCTCCAAAGTCGAGGCCAAGGCGGAGGCGGTCATCGGCTACCTGACCTATATCAACGGGGACATCTTCGCCAAAGAGGACAACCGCGTGAAGCTCGCGGTCTGCGCTGCGGCGGAGGTCGTCCATTATCACAACAACCAGGCCAGCGCAAACGGCAACCAGGCTGCAGGTGTGAAAAGCGAAACCAACGACGGCTACTCCGTGACCTACATCACAGAGGGCCAGGACGGCCAGACCGCTGAGGAGCTGCTCCGCAAGAAGATCCTCGAAGCGGCCCGCGTCTACCTGCTGCCGACCGGATGGCTGAGCCGATCCCTGAAGGGAGGCTGCCGCCATGTATGTGCAGACTGCGATAACAGTCTTTAATAAACGCCTGGGCGCTGATCGGCGCGAGGTCTACTTCCCGACCTGCATCCGCAGCGCGTCCTTCCTGGAGAACAAGAGCTCCGGCCACTCTACGGACGGAGCTCACTCCCAGAGCCTCGCCTACAAGTTGAGGATTCCGCTGGGAGCGAAGATCCAGGACGGCCGGAGCTATGTCCCGGCAGATAAGTTCCGCCAGCTGGACGAGGATGCAGCTGCCAAGGCGTGGACGCTCCAGACCGGCGACTATGTGCTGCCTATGGCGACCGAGCTGATGGCTCCGGTCGATCAGAAGCAGATGGAGGCGCTCGGCCATCTGATCTACGTCAAGGAGTACGCGGACAACACCATCAGAGGCTCGGCCGCCGTGAAGCACTGGCGGATCGGAGG
>ULXJ01009209.1_pt1 | contig 15472 bp, 17 predicted proteins | sample 1960981 | NCBI WGS metagenome assembly ULXJ01 (sample SAMEA4835830, study PRJEB28245) | human gut metagenome | biome: gut microbiome; material: fecal sample | place: Denmark | collected 2008 | reverse complement strand
AAAAAAATGATTGTTGATGCTGTATGCATAAGCAGTGAATACACGGAAATTCCAAAGCCGTATGAATGGAAACAGGTTGGCGAGCATGAACCGGATGGCAGATATGTTGAATTTGTCGTACCGTACGACGCATACATACTATATAGAACACGGTTGTCTGCGGCACCGTCAATGATAGGTTTAACTGATATCACTATTGATTTAAATGCGGCATTTCCGGCATTTTCAGGTGTCAATGCTTTGGTCGTTACTGGAATGTATTCCAGCAAAGGGCATATTTTACAAGCCTATTCAGCTAATATTGATAACATGGTAGACGAAGAAACGCGCATACGAATATATAAATTGAAAGGAGTTGAATGAAAAATATAGTTTCGTGTTATGTAGAAGAAAACGGGAAAGCGGTTTCTGTAGGTATTGCCCCCCCCCTCCTTACTGCAATAACCGTAATCAATACGTATAACGATATGCACGGTAATTGGTGGCGTGAATGGAGCGATGGCTGGCTTGAACAGGGCGGCCTTCAAAGAGCTACAGCCAATTATGCGGGAGTGAAGGTGGATTTTTTACGTCCATTTAGCGGGCCTGATTACACGCTTGTTATATCGGCATTAATTAATGAGGAGTGGTTTACGAGTATAGAAAATGTAGACATGAGAACGTGCTCCGATGTCAGTGGAATGTGTTCAAAAAAGACAGCCTCGTCTTTTTACGTTCAGGGATTTTCAAGCCATATGTGGTATGCGTGTGGAATTAAAGGAGATTGATATGAAACAGCTTAATAAAATGTATATAGGGGGAAGAGGGTAAAGCCACATCAGTTGTCCTCCCCCCCACCGCTATCAAGACAGGAGCTGACAACTCTTTTTGCACCATCCAGTTCTTTTATAAATCTTTCCCTTGATACAAATCCAAAAACAATAACCGCACCGGAAACCGGTTATTTATGCGTAACGGCCTATGCTGAAGAAAGTAATGCCGGTTACATCAATTTTGTAAATAGCACATGTCACTGTGGTGTAATGCAAAGCATCACTGCCAACAATGCAGCAAAGATTATGATGCCAGTCAAAAAGGAAGATACCATTGTCATTAATTATGGCAACCTGAATAAAATAGAAGGTTTCCGGTTTGTTTATGCCGAGGGAACAAAGCCCTCGACCGATTAGTATTTGATAACAGGCAATAATGTCAGAGCGGGAGGTTGGACGGTATTGCTTTTGCCGTAGATAGGATTTGAGCGGGAGGCGTTAAAATTAATGCCCGTCGTTTGCGTTTGTAAACCAGTAGGGAGACTGCCATCTACATTAGTTGCTGTAGTAACGTATGATATTGCCCCTCCATAATCAGATGTCCCGAGAAAAAATTTACCAATACTGACGGTATTTGCTACACCCGTAATGTTCGGCAGTCCCGCTTCCTTCACCGTTCCCGGTGTCACGCTGCCTTCGGCGAACCGCCCGATCAGGTCAGGCAGGTTGAAGGTGGTCGATCCGTCACCTTCTCCATAGGTTGCTCCTATAGCATCGAACAATTCAGGATAGGCGCTTCGTTCTACCGCTCTCCCGTCACAAATCAAATATCCTGCCGGAGCGGTGTTGACCGCCATATAAAAAACGGTTGCTACCGGTATTTGAGAGGATGGGGGGGGAGGACAACTGATGTGGCTTTACCCTCTTCCCCTATATACATTTTATTAAGCTGTTTCATATCAATCTCCTGTTGACATCTTCCTTTATATGACTTATGGTAATATGAGCTGAATTTTATATTACCATAAGTCATATTGTTTTCACGGAGGAATCATGGCTACCGCGCCTAAATATTTTAGCAAACCAGATCGTATTGTAACCCATCGAATAAGTGCATCGCCATCTATGGTTACACCGTCCAATACAAGACGTGCGGTATCCGGTAACAAGCCAGCACCTTTGATCGTCAATACGGGCTGCGCGTCATGCCGTAAACGCCGCGGGATGTAAGAGGTTGGCTGATGTCGACCATCGCGGAACAGCAGTTGCCTTATGACAAGGCGCTTGCTGAATTGAAAAAAGAGATCGCTATGAACGGGCGTCTTGAAAGCCTGCTTAAGTCTGTTGCATATCATGAAGAACTGGCCCTGTATCGTAGCACTTCCAAAATGGTAAGGCACGAAGAGCTGTTGCATGTAACGGCAAGCGCTGCCGCCATTGTTAAATTCGTAAACAAAATTACCGCCTTCAATGAGTCGCCCAACAGAGCCGACGTCAGCAGGCGCTAGGAGAAATGAATGAAATCCTTTGAAGAAATCTTTGCGGAAAGACAGGCGAAAACAGCCAAACGGCATGGCATGACGGTTGAAGAGATGAACGAAAAACTGAATGCGGAAGCCAATGGCGATCAGGATGAACCAGTGAACAATGACGATGGTCAAAGCGATATCCTGATTGAGAAATCGCAGAATGCGGTGGATAAAGTCCCGACGGAAGATAATCAAAAATCCGACGATACAGGAGAAGATCTTCGTGCCAAGATTGCCAATCTTGAAAGTCAGTTGGCGTCAATGAAGGGCCGTGTCATTCCTGAACAGCAAAGAGCCGCTGCTCTGGAGAACACCCTTTCCGTCATGGAGAATCAGTACAAAAGCCAGCTCGCTGCGTTGCAGGAAAAACTGGACAGTGCAAACAGAATGATAGAAGAGCAGCGGCTTAAGGATTTTTCCATTGACGATATCTTGTCGGATGAGGAAAAGGAAACAATAGATCCTTCGCAACTTGCCATTGTCAAAAAAGTGGCTGCGGTAGCTGCGCGGCAATTTGCGCCGAAATATGATGTAGACGCGAAGGTAAAAGAACTTCTTGAACAGGAAAGGGCGGCACGTATCAACGCTTATCGAAACGATGCGTTGCTGAATCCTAAAAACCCTGCTTCGAGATTGCAGGAATTATCGAGGGATCCTGCCTTTATGGCATGGGTCGATAATAATACGGAAGTGCGTTATGCCACTACAGCACTGCTTAATGCCAACAGCACTGTTGATGTTGATAAAGCGCTCAATGTTTTAAACAAATGCGTTCGCAATTATGACGAACAAACAAGTGCCAAGAAAAGTCGCAACCAAAAGACCGATGCTGTGACGGCATCGCTTGAATCGGCAATGAGACGTGGGCCACAGGAAAAAAATGAATCTCAACGGCGAGAAGAGTTTCTCAAGATGTCACAACGCCTGAAGGAGCTTTCGCGCTCCGGAAAGCGTAATTCGGAAGAAGCTCGTGCGCTTTACGAGAAGATACAATCTTTTTAAAGGGAAACATTTATGTCACGTTTTTTAGATGCAAGCGGATACCGCGGGATGGCAGGTTCCTTTTGGGCACCGGACAAGCTGTCCTCTTCCATTGTGTACAACTATCAGATTTGCTCTGTAACGCCTGTAATCGCACGTAGCGATTTTTTGTCAGAAGAAGATCTGTATTGCGGTGCACGCGTTATTTATGGCGTAGAGCAGGATCTTGATATTTTCGGTATGAATACCGATAACAACGAACATCCTGAAACCATTTCCGGTCCGGGTATCGAAACGGATTCTCTTGTCATCTGCCAGTCCAAAAAATTCGAATGGAAACTGTCCAATGCAGACAAGCGCATGATGTGCGCCAATTTCGACAGGTGGCAGGCCAATGTCCGTCGGCAGATCAGCAAGAACATTACAAAGCTGATTGATTCGTACTCCATTCCCAAAATCATCGCTTCTGCGTCTCCTAACAACGTAGGTAACGAAGCCGGTGTGCTTGATCATAATGTCGATCTTGGATGGCAGGACGAAACCGCACTGAACGGCAATACCAAAGAAGGCTTTGAAGATATGGTATTGTCCATTATGGAAGTAGCCCAACAGGCCGGTTGGGAGTGCGGAGAAGGAGAAGTTTCAGGCGAGGGAGAAAGAGCTTCTGCGGTGCTTCTCATTCCGTTGTCGTTGCGTCGTTACGCACTGCTGAATCTTAAAGATTTGAACACCTGTTGCAGTGAAAACAACGTCATGATAAACGGACACATTACGTCCAACTTCTATGGCTTTGAAATCATTGCTACACGATATCTCACTCCAATCACTATCAATGCTGTTGGGACGGTTGTTCCGGTTGTAGCCATTGATACCAATCGGGTTCTTCATGCTTTCGAGGTCATCTCGAATAAATGGTATGAAGATAAATTCGAAGATTTTATGGTTGGTGAATTTGTATGGGACACCGAAGTCATTGATCCTCTCGGTGTTATCGTTGCTATCAGCAAAGGAGCATAAACAATATGGCACGTACAGCATTTGATCCTGCAACCATGTTGCAGGTATTTCGTGGTTCAAAACAACCGCTTGGCGTATTTGCAAAACATGCGGGAAGTGGCTGTTGCGGAACTTCGTTTTCGGTAGGCTTTGACAGATTGGCGGATGTCGTTCATGGACCGAACTCTCACACCCACCTCAACCCTGTTTCGTATAACGACAAGTACATGGTACCGATGGGACCGGTTGGCGGTACGCTGGAAAACGACCGTGATGAAATCGTTTCGTTCATCAATGCCGTCGGCGTTGGTGCAAAGATAGGTATCATCTGTATTCCGAACTTTGCTTTCGTCACTGACATAAGCGTTCGTATCGAGGCGGAAGAACCCGGTCTGACGTTCAACCTTAAAACGCGTAACGGGTTGGCACTGCCGTCCAAGAAGGTCATTACCGTCAAAACGACACGCAGCGAAGACAACGTCTGCGTACTGGAAAGAGACGCTACGGAAAAATCGGCTGTCGTTACCGGCAATCTGACTTCCGGAGAGGTAACGGGTAATCTGACTTCCAATGCCGTATCCGGTACTGTTTCCGATACAACGGTCACCGCCACAGTTACCAATACCGCGGTAACAGGAACAGTCACTGATACAACAATATCGGGCAAGGTCACTCCGAATAGTACCGCTGCCAATGCCTTCAAAGGCTTTGGAAAGATGGATGACAATGTATTCATCGACATATTCGGTCGGGACGGCGACGGCGTATTTACGGCAGAAGCTGACGAAATCATGCTTGAAGTAGCAAGTATGCCGGCAGGTAAAAAAGTTGTCGGTAATTTCCGTGTCGTCGTAGCGGTAAATTATTCCATCTGTGATCGCGCAGAACGCGAATGAACAAGGGGCCGGTCCGAAAAAGACCGGCCTGTAAGGAGAGAACATGCCTGTATTACGTAGCGCAGTAAACGGCCTTGCCATTGGTATTCTGTCCAGTACAAGAGGCGTTATTCCGTATTACAAAAATGGTGTAAACAATAATTATGTCTGGGGCAATCAGCTTGTCGCTATCAACAAACCTGTTGTCGACGAAGCGGTAAAAATAGAAACTTTATCCGATGATAAAGAATCCATTGACGCCACACGGCCACCGAAAACTTTTATTCCGATGTCGGAAGCCGTTCAGGCAACCAAGCCAAAACGCAGGGGCCGGATCAACAAGCATCCCGTCGTTGACGCTTCGGAAAAAGAAGTTGTAGTAACCGTCGTAAACGAAGACCCGACGGAAAATGAAGACACGCTTGTACAAGGCGAACTGGAAACCATACTGGAAGAAAAAGGGATCGTCTGAAATGGAAGCGCGATATGATCTCATGGTGTATTCACCTGTCAATTTTTTAATGGTTGACTGGGCGATGAACGGCCAGAGATTCAATCGTTGCGGGCTTCCTGTTCCAAGACCGGAATGTCCTCCACCGCCTTGCGCCCCCTCGCCTTGCACGGAGCTTCCGGTTCCTCCAGCCATAGAAACCTACGACTGGGAAAAATGGCTTTCTGAAATAATAGTGGGAATAGATGATCCTACAGAAGAAATAGCGGCGGACTACTCCCGTGCGGCAGCGATAAGTTTTGCCAAATATACTCGTGCCTTGCAGAGAGAGGTTGTCATTACATTGCAGCCCGGAGAATGTACCTATCCGGTCATTCCGGTTGATTTTGAAAACGTCATCGGCGTTATCGGCGCGGGGTACAATGATGAAAACAGATGCGGATGTCGTGACTGCAAGGGCTGGCTTCCCAATGGTCTGACCTATGTGTTCGATCCGGCCAGAAGCGAAATTCATCTGGAATCAAGAGGTGGCTGGCGGTGCTGCGACGGAGACCGCTTGCGCTTGCTTGTATGGGCCGCCCCGCGGGAACTGGCTTGTGAATATGATTCTTTCCTGTATGAGTTTTTCCGGGAAGAGATCGTCATGAAAGCAAGGCGGGATTATGTAAGGGCGGTGCATTTCAGGGACACTCCGTTGTTAAGCGTAATCCCGACACAGGCGGAAATAGACCGTTCGTGGGGCATTGCAAAACAGCGTGCCATGCAAGCGCATTCATTTGATCTTATGCCGCCCGGATCCGGATTGTTCAGTGGAACAAGAACGTTCAGGAGATACAGATGACATGCAATACATCGTTAAGATATTGGTTGACAAAGACTATTGCATTTGCCTTGAACGATGACGAACCGAACCATGAGTTCGTCAGATATCCTCTGGAAAATGTGATAATGGCCCTGAACGATGCAAGGTGCATGGTGTTCAAATTCCGTCCGGATCTGTTTACGGAATACAGAATAATCAGACTTACCGCCGGTCGGCATCAGGATGCGAGAGGATGCTGCACCAACATTCTTGACGTTATAGAACAGACAGATGAAAAGGGCAACATCATAAAAACCCTTTCCGGATCAAGACGGACGACAACCAAGGCGAAGGTACGATGGAACAAACCGTCATGCGTTGTACCGAAAGACGCACCTAACGGCTATGTCATAGATTATGTTGTCGTAGACAATAACATGAACGGACGGTTTGAAGTCTATCCTCCTGTCCCGTGCGATACCGAGGTTTATGTCAGGGCGAAATGCGTTTCAAGACCGTGCTCGCTAGGTATTGCGGATCTCGACAAGGCATTTGATTCAGGGTGCGATGTTTCCATTGCTGCAAAGCATTTTGTTCTGGCGTGGCTGCTGACGGGAGATCGTTTTGTTAATGCATCGTCACGAGAGGGCACAAGTCAGTATCACATACAAATGGCCTATAATATTCTTGGTATACAGCAGAACGCGGAAGCCAAGATTGAATCCATTTATCAGGCTGGCGATCTGGCCGGATCCTATCGTACATCTACCGGCAGACCTGTATCGAACGCTGTTTAGGAGATAAAATGACTTGCAATACCCTTGATACAAATTGCACTCCATGTAGCGATTGCACACAAGATCCTGTAGAACCGTGCACATGCAAATGCGGCAACATAACGTTGCCTGATGGCCGGTACGAACATGCCACGGTTGTTGTGGAAAACGGTTGCATAACATCCATAGAAGCCGGAGAAATCCCTCTTTATACACCGGACGTCTGTTGCGCCGGGACAGGCGGTGGTGGCGGAAGCGGGGCTCAAGGACCGCAAGGAGACAAGGGAGATCCCGGAGAGAATGCGACCATATCTATCGGTACCGTCAACACGTTGGCCCCGGGATCTCAAGCTACCGTCGTGAACGTTGGTACCACCACGAACGCCGTGCTTGACTTTGGAATACCGGCGGGAGAACAGGGTGCTAGCGGAGCCAATCCCAACGGGGTGACAAACGACAAGGGCGGAATAGGCATACAGCAAGGGGCTATCGTATCTCTGCCGGCTACATGGCCGCCTGTCCTGTATCTGACGACATCGTCCAGTACCGCCGGGGTGGAGCTGACGGCTACGGCACCGGATACAGGCACAGGTATATCGAACATCTCGATAAATCTGACGGAGTATGATACTGATTTAAGAGAGTATATCAATACGCAGATAGCCAATGCATCATCGAATTTGCAAACCCAGATAACCGCTCTCAACACCGCTTTGTCAGCCCTTCAATCGCAGGTAACATGGATTCAGAATAACTGTTGTACAAAATCGCCATAAGGATGAAAAATGGATTTTACGATCAATCGGTTTAAAGGTTCTGTACCAAGACTGGCGGATCATCTGGGCCAAAAAACAGGGGCTTCTCTGGCGATTGATTGCGATTTTTCTTCCGGATGTCTTGACTCATTTCGTGAGCCGTCACCTTACAGAACGGTGGCGGAAGGCACAAAAGCAACCTTTCAGCATGAATGTTGCTGGCACGATTTCAAGGGCTGTGTCGATATGGCGTATGGCTCCGTTACATGCAAGCAGGCATTTGTGACAGGTGCTGAAGACTATCCGCTTGTTCTTACTGTATCAACGGACGATGAAGGAAACTGTGTAACGAAAACACGCAGGCTAGGTCTTCCCTGTCCACATACCGCGCCTTCCGTTTATGTATCCGATCTTAACGATTCAGCAGAAAAGGACATAGACGGAAGATCATATTGCTATCAGTACGTTAATGAAGCTGGTGAGAGAAGCCAGCTTTCTCCCGGCAGCCAAGCCATAAACATGCGGGATGGACAAACGGTTGTCATATCCGGCTGGCCTGTTCCGGAAGAAGAGTACGGTATTGTAAAAGTCGCTATCTTCCGGGCGGTGGCTGCGTATCAAAAAGGCAATGAATCGAGTAATACAAGTGAAGCGGCATGGATGTTTGTCGGGGAAACCGACGTCAATGCGGTGTCCTATACGGACAAGGCATGGAATGCCGATCTTGCCATAGCTTCTCAAGACGCAGTCGTATTGCCGCCTCCTGATGGATTGAGAGGCATTGTCTGGGTAGAGTCCATGAACTGCCTGTTCGGATTTGTCGGCAACAGAATATATGCATCCGAAAACAATCAGTACCATAACTGGCCGCACTACTACGATCTCGATGACAATGTATGTGGGCTTGTCGAAAGCAACGGTGTCATTTATGTCGCCACAGACGGAAGGCCGTACGTCATATCAGGTGTGGCGAATTGTACAAATGCAGGCACAAGAAAGATAGTCCGGTTGCCAGGGCATCTTCCGATGGTGGGGTGCGGTAACAGACGAATGGCGAAATGCCGTGCAGGGGCGGTATATCCATCTCATAAGGGCCTTGTTCTTTTGTCAGGAGAGAGACCGCCGGTTTTGTTGACGTGGCCCTTGTATTCTGACAAGGATTGGCAGGCTCTTCGCCCTCAAACCATAACGCCTGTAGAAGTGGACGGCAAGCTGTATGTCTTCGGAGAAGGCGGAAGTTTCTACATGCAAATGTCATCCGGGCCTGAAACGGGATGGGATCTCGATTTCCATTGCAGCCTGTCCGACACAGGCGTAACAGACGCCTTTGTATCTCGTCAGGGAGACTTTTACATTGTCAAAAACGGCATTCAGTATTTATGGAACAGGGGTGCAAAAAAGAGACCGCATGTTTTCAGATCAGTTGAGGCGGTAGCGCAATCTCCCGTCGGGTGGGGAGCAGGGCACTTGTATTTTACTGGCGGTACTGAAAAAATAAAAATAGAGCTTGACGGAAGAACCGTACTGGACAGAGACGTGTTATCGTCAAGAGTGTTCAGATTACCTATGTATTCGGCGGGAACAAGGATGTTCGTTACCCTGTCAGGCACAGGAAGAGTAAGCCTTGTATCTATTGCAACAGCCATGCACGATTTAAGGAGTTCGTAATGCCATTCATTGTCATATCACCGCCCGGCACGGATGAAGCTCTGGCGGAAGAAGGTAAAAAGATACTGGAGGCTGTCGCGTCGTTCGGTCATTCTCTTAACGTGGAAGATTTTCTCCATGCGTGGATACGCGGGATCCGGGTTGTCGCTGAAACGGATTCTTCCGGAAAGTACATAGGCATTGCCTTTGTCATGATGGGCGACAGATGGCTGTTCAATGACAAGGCGGTATCGGTATTGTTATCTTTTATAGAAGATAAAGCCGGATTCATTCAATTTCTTCGATCAATCGCCTCGGCCATTGGTGCATCGAAGCTGATCTATGAAGATCGTATACTGGAAAAAACGGATGCGGAAATCACGTGGGCCGTAAAAGAAATAACGATAGGATAGGAATATGGCGTGTATTAGCGATTCAGACTACACGGATGCAGCGACCAATCAGAAAGAAGCGATGATCGCTCATGCGACTGCCGATGCCGCCATAGCGACCGCATTGGCATTGTGGAAACGTAATGCCAGCGGCTCGATAGCTGACATGCAAAATGAAATAGCGAACAGGCAAATCACTCTGGCAGAGCAGATCCACGATCATGCCAAGAATTTCTGGCCTTATGAAAAAGCGGCGGTAGATGACGCGTTCGGGTTGGGAAAGGCGGTGGCTCCGTATGATGCATTGTCCACTTCTTGGGCTTCCTATTCAGACAACATACATCAGATATATTCTTCCGCATTGGACAATGCATTGAGTGACAAGTGCATTTCCCTGACGTCATGTGAACGGGCCAATTGGACAAGGAACCGCCAGAAGGACAGGGCACAGGTTATTTATTTCGCAGACCGGCAGGCGGAAGGACGAATGGATGCATTGAATGATGTCAGGTATGCAGAACAATATGCTGCATTGGGGCTTGGAAGAGAACATCTTGCAGACGTTCCAAGTTTTCAGGCAGTTGCAGGCAAAACAGGAAATCAGGCAAGAGGCATTCTTCTCGATTCTATAGGGAGCGCATGGGAAGCATACGGCTTCTATCGCCGCGGTACGGACCAATGGGGATCCAGAATAGAACAACGATGGGCGGAACAGGGCATACCATACAGAACATCCAGTGACGGATGGCTAACCGGAATAGCAGGTGAAATATGAGTTGCGTATCAAGCGAAGGATATCGTAAAGGTGAAAGCATACGAGCAGAAGGCGTTTCCACTGCGGCAAACATCCGTCGTGTCGCAGCGGTAGCTCTGGCTATAGACAACGCGTCACAGCTCATTTCCAACTGGAAGAAACAGCGGGATATTTCAGATCGCATGTTGTCCATGTCGGAGGAAAAACGACGGTTCGCCCAAGAAGTTTATTGGCCAAAAGAGCTGGCCTTCATAAAAGAATTTGGCACTCCGGAAGAAGTCGAATTGACAGAAGTGTACGGACGAAGATTTGCCGGGCATCTTATAGCTCCTGTAGCCAAGGCTTTTGCACAAGTCATAAGGCAGCAGAAATGCGTGGCATCACGGTATCACACAAGCCAGTTCGTTCGCGTCATGCAAACGTTATATCAATCCCATGCCACCGCGGTGACAAATGCGAAGATCATGGGTTATATAATGGGCTTTGCCTATGCACAGGCCAAAAAAGATCTTAACAACAAGAGAAGGCGGCAAGCTATTGGAATAGGACGCGGATTGTTCGGAATGGCGGCCAATCTTTACAGCAGTGCAGCGGGCGGTTTGGCGGCAGCAGGGAGCGAACTTACAGCCGGTTTGAACAATGCGATGACCGCTTTCGGATTTGCAGAGCAATACGCCATAAACTCCGTTCCACCCATTGATTCTTTTATACGAAACCGGGATGAAGATGGGGCCGTGTTCGGTGAAACAGGCAACTGGAGACTGCCAAGCGTAACAGCCAGCTCTCCATCCGGCTATAATGAAAACGGATGGAGCTCAACTAATGGCCCCGGGTTTTCGGGTGGCGGTGCTTTGTCATCGTTTGGCATGAATATGAACTTCGGTTCCGATACCGCAGCAGCGGAAGAGGCGGTTAATGCCATGTATTCTACCGCCGGGGATGCGGCCATTATGGGAGATTCTTATAATAATATGAGAACCCAACAATTGGAAAGCGGTAACGATGCTGTAGTCGGTAACCGTGACCTTGTCAGAACCGGTTCAAAAACATATACGTTTACGGATTCTGACGGAGACAGAGGACAAATAACCGTCAGCATGGATGACTTTGCGCTTAAATTCGCCGATAGCGTGCATCCAACCAACCCGGGAGAAATTTAGGAGACTGATATGGCAAATTTTACAGGTGGCGTTACATCGCTTCTTGACCGTAACAGGCGCGCTGGCATTGATTTTCTTTCCGCCGCCAGAGGTCAGCAAATGGCGAACGACGTGGCATGGTTAAACAGGCAACGGGAAGTGGCGGATTTGCAATTGCAGGATTGGGAAGAGCAGCGCATGAGAACAAGAGCAGCGCAGAATTATCTTGCGCCTATTGCCAATAACATGCAGCGCGCCTTGACCGCCAATGAAAACGTATCTGATTTTCTCATCAACCAGAGAAACCAGATGCTGGCTGATCCGACCTACCAGAGCTTTGACGCCAATACACAGGCACTCATCAACCGTTCGCTCGGCAACACCGTAAACAATCAGCTTAACCAGCTTATAAGAACCGGTAATTTGTCAGAGGCGGAAAAGCTCGGAGCCGCGTTCGGCATTTCCGCTGTCAACCCGGTCACCACAGCCATACAATCTGGCAATCCCGAAGCGATAGCGGCAGCCATCAATGCGCAGAACCCTTACGCCGATATCTGGATGGGCGATGATTATGTGCGGTACGGACTTGGCCCGGAACTGCCGGTACAGACATGGGCGCAACAGATCGCACTGACCGGCGGTGGTCAGGGTGGAGCAAATGTATATGCCTACGAGTTCAACCGTGCACGCGCCTTGCAAGACCAGATTGCAAGAGACCAGCGGGCATTTGATTTTTACAATCGTCTTAATGCCATGTCGCAAGCCAATCAGCCGAACATACGCCTTGGAGCGGACGGAAAACCGCTGGTAACCAACATGTACGGACGTGGGGCTACTACAACGACAGGAGCTACAGGTACTCAACCAGCAGCGGGAGCGACAGGCACCACTACAACGACAGGAGCTACAGGTACTCAACCAGCAGCGGGAGCGACAGGCACCACTACAACGACAGACGCAAGCGATCCAATAACTGCATTGATCAATCGCAGAGAAGCACTTAATGACATGTACAAGCGTCTCATAGAAGCGGGCGATCTTCAAAGCGCATTGGGAGATCGAAGAGCTGCGGTTGAACTTCGCGCTCGTGCCATGAGATTGCAGGATGAATTTTACAAGCTCGACGATCTTATACAGCAGGCACGGGACCAACGTGAAAGAGACGCCATGCAAAATCGCCTTGATGCAATAATGAAAGGGCTGCAATGAACAAATATGCTGAATCGTTATTGCCATACGTTAACAATCCGAATGTCAGAAAAGTTCTGGACTTCATTTCCACGGCGGAAGGAGCAGACTATGATACCGGATTTGGCGGTACAAAAATCTCATTGGACAAGCACCCGAACGAAACAAAATATTTCCGCAACAAGGAAGGAAAGCGGCTTCCCACTACTGCGGCGGGACGGTATCAGTTCATTGGCTCGACATACAAGAATCTGTCCAATCGGCTTGGTCTGGACGATTTTTCACCTGCCAGTCAGGATTTGGCGGCAGTGGAGCTGATGAAGGAAAAAGGAGCGTTGGATGATATCGTGAAAGGAGATATCACCACGGCTATTAAAAAGCTCAATACAACATGGTCCTCCTTGCCTGATTCTCCTAATAAACAACGGACGGTATCATGGGATTTCGCTGCCAACTTTTTTGGCGGCAATGCTCCGTCAAGGCAGCCTGCAATGACAAACCTTTCCGACCTTTTTGCCGCCGTCGGGAACGAGGGGTACACGGTGCCTGTACAGCAGACAATGCCACAGCAAACGGCACAACTCCCGGCTGTTTCAGATGTTCAGCCCCGTACCATATACGATCAGTTGGGAGTCGTCAGCCCGTCTTACGATTCTGAAGATGTTTTTGCATCCCTGTTTTCGGACAGAATAGAAGATGCGGCAAATGACGCCCGCAATACCGCGGTAGAACAATTCGTTTCCGGTGGGGCGGCCGATAGTATCGCTCCGTCTCTTGTTATGCCAAGACCGTTGGTAAAAGAAATAGACAACATCATTTCCGGCTTGTGACATATGGCTACAAAGAAAACAACATCCCAGAATATTGACCCGGTAACCGGACTTGAAGTACCGGAAATCGTTCTTCCTGATCTGTCGCAAGGACTACAGAAAGCCTATAACCAGCTTCCGGCCATAAAGGAAGCCTCTTCAGATCGCTCTGTTCTGGGAGATGTACGCAATCTAATGTCTATCAAATATCAGATAGATCGTATGCGTAATCAGGCAAAGAAAAACGCCATTGTGGCACCTCCCAGTTTACCGTCATGGGAAGAGCTTAAAATTCAGATGGAAGGGTACGATAACCTTCCATACTCGGAACAAAGCCGGTTGTATAACGAGTATATCGAAGGGGCCAAAAAGGCGTTTATGGCATGGAATGAAACCTTGCCTAAAGACAAACGACTTGATGAGATAGATGTCGATGCACAATTACGTGAAATAAACAAGGCTCCTGTCAAACCCTCCAGAACATGGGGCGAGGCGGTAGAAGATGTGGCAAGAGGGGTTGCCGCCGGGGCGGTATCCGTACCGGCGATGATAGGTACCGTCTCTGATACGATAGCCGGTACACCACAGGAAAGCTCCAAGTACTTCGAAGACATAATGAAAGATCTTCGGGAAGGGCAATCGGCTGTTGAAAAGGATGTACAGAAGCAAATAGCTTTTGAAACCCAAAAACTGTATAACGATCCGGATAAAACATGGCTAGGCAAGACGCTCGGAGAAATGGGTATTGCCGTAAGAAACATGAGCGTTGGACAGGTATCCGAACTTGTAGGCAACATGCTGCCTACTATACTGGTGTCCGGCGGGATAGGGCTTGCTACCCGTGGCATTGCCACACGCGCGTTGAAGATGACAGCCGAGCAGGCGGCAAAGGCTACCGCCGGTGTCAGCCTTGCATCAGGAACGACACTCGGTGCCGTATTGTCCGGTGGCGATGCCGCACAACAGGCGCGGGATATCGTGCTGAACATGAGCGCCAAGGAAATAAAGGCGTTGCCCGGCGGAGAAGAACTATGGAAAAAGCATAAAGGCAACCTGAAAGCCGTGAAGGATGAGCTGGCTACCAGTTCAGCACGCACTGCTCTTGCCATAGGCGGAACAATAGGTGCTGTCATGAGCGTTGTTCCCGGCTCTCTTGAAAGAACGATTTCCCGTGCAGCGGCGGGCGAGCTTGGCGCGAATGTTGCGGGAGGCTTGGCAAGAAGAGGAACCGGCTATCTCGCCAATACCGCTACAGGTGCCTTGCTTGGAGGACTTGAGGAAGCCGGAACCACAGTGGCAGGCCAATACGGTGGTCGATCCATAGGAGCGGATGTCAATCTGACAGAGGGAGCTGGCTCATCGTTTGTACAAGGTCTTATTGGTGAAGGTCTTGGTGCGGTCGGTGGCGTGGCGGCAGGACGACGACTTGGCAATGCGGCCGCCAATGCAGAATCGGCCCAGATCAATGCACAGAACGTATTGGCACAAGCAATATCGAAAACCGCCAACTCCAATCAGCCTGTTACACAAACAGCTTCCAGAGAGTCTGAATCGGTTACCGACGCAATGAGACAGGCGGCGGAAGCCCTGAACGCTCTGAATGCTGGACAACAGGTTCAGGCAGCC
>ULXJ01018311.1_pt1 | contig 15481 bp, 18 predicted proteins | sample 1960981 | NCBI WGS metagenome assembly ULXJ01 (sample SAMEA4835830, study PRJEB28245) | human gut metagenome | biome: gut microbiome; material: fecal sample | place: Denmark | collected 2008 | reverse complement strand
AAGTAAGACCGTCCGTGAAGCCCATGTGCGAAAAGTGCAAGGTCATTCGCCGCAAAGGCCGTGTCATGGTCATTTGCGAGAACCCCAAGCATAAGCAGAGACAGGGCTAAGATTTAATTGGAGGTGCTTTAAGAGTATGGCACGTATTGCCGGTATTGACCTGCCGAAGGATAAGCGTATCGAAATCGGCCTCACCTATATCTACGGCATTGGCAGAAAGAGCGCCAAGGACATTCTGGCGCAGACGGGCATCAACCCCGACACCCGCGTGAAGGATCTGACCGACGCCGAGGAGCAGAAGCTCCGTGACGCCATCGACGCCTATACCGTCGAAGGCGACCTGCGCCGCCAGACCGCTCTGGACATCAAGCGCCTGAGCGAGATCGGCTGCTATCGCGGCATCCGGCACCGCAAGGGCCTGCCTGTCCGTGGCCAGCGCAGCAAGACCAACGCCCGCACCCGCAAAGGTCCCAAGAAGACCATTGCCAACAAGAAGAAGTAAGGAGGGAGATCAGAAATGGCAACTGCGAAAGCATCCGGTGGCAAGAAGGTCATTCGCCGCCGCCGTGAAAAGAAGAATGTGGAGCGTGGTCAGGTCCACATCCGTTCTTCCTTCAACAACACCATGGTAACTGTTACCGATACGCAGGGCAACGCCCTTTCCTGGGCTTCCTCCGGCGGCCTCGGTTTCCGCGGCAGCAAGAAGTCTACGCCCTTTGCGGCCCAGACCGCGGCTGAGACTGCCGCCCGCGCCGCTATGGAGCATGGCCTGAAGACCGTTGAGGTCTTTGTCAAGGGCCCCGGCCAGGGCCGTGAGGCTGCTATCCGCGCTCTGCAGGCTGTGGGCCTGGAAGTGACCATGATCAAGGACGTCACCCCCATCCCCCACAATGGCTGCCGTCCGCCCAAGCGCCGCCGCGTGTAATCGAAAGAGGAGGTAACAAGCACTATGGCAAGAAATATGCAGCCGATCGCCAAGCGCTGCAAGGCTCTGGGGATCTCTCCCGCCGTCATGGGCTACGCCAAAAAGGAGACCAACCGGAATCCCGGCGGCCAGATGAGACGGAAGAAGAGCGAATACGGCATCCAGCTCAACGAGAAGCAGAAGGTCAAGTTCATCTATGGTATTCTGGAGAAGCAGTTCCACGATTACTATGAGGCTGCTGCCGCCGCCCCCGGCAAGACCGGCGACAACCTGCTGATTCTGGTGGAGCGCCGTCTGGACAATGTTGTGTACCGCATGGGCTTCGCCATGACCCGCCGTCAGGCCCGTCAGTTGGTGAGCCACGCTCACTTCACCGTCAACGGCAAGAAGGTCAACATCCCCTCCTATCTGGTCAAGGCCGGCGACGTGATTGAAGTGGCCGAATCCAGCCGTTCCTCCGAGGTGTTCAAGCGCCTGGTGGGCCAGGACGCCCCCATGTTCCTGCTGCCTCCCTGGATGGAGCGGGAGAAGAACACCCTGAAGGGTACTGTGACCCGTCTGCCCGCCCGTGAGGACATCGATGTCCCCGTGGAGGAGCATCTGATCGTCGAGTTGTACTCCAAGTAATCGGGAGGACACCCCTGAGGATGATACGGATGTTCGGCGGCTGGCGTTTATCCGCCGCCGCTATGAGATGATGAAGGAGGGCAACTGCATGATCGAAATTGAAAAGCCCCAGATCGAGTGTATCGAGACCCCGGGTGACGCCACTTACGGAAAGTATGTGGTGGAGCCGCTGGAGCGCGGATACGGCACGACCCTGGGCAACGCGCTCCGTCGGATTATGCTTTCCTCTCTGCCAGGCACCGCACCGACCACCATCAAGATCGCCGGTGTCCAGCATGAGTTTTCCACCATTCCCGGTGTGAAGGAAGACGTGACGGAGATCGTACTGAATGTGAAAGGCCTCCTGACCAAGCTGCACAGCGAGACTGTGAAAACCGTTTATATTGAAGCGGTGGGCCCCTGCGAGGTCACTGCCGGCGACATCAAGGCCGACGGTGAGGTGGAGGTGCTGAATCCGGAGATGCACATCGCCACTCTGGACAACGGCGCCACTCTGAATATGGAGATCACCTTGTCCCACGGTCGCGGCTATGTGCCCGCCGACCGCAACAAGCCCCAGCAGAACATCATCGGCACCATCGCCGTGGACTCTATTTACACCCCTGTGTACAAGGTGAACTACACCGTGGAGCCCACCCGTGTGGGTGCTTCCAGCGACTTCGACAAGCTGACGCTGGAGGTTTGGACCGACGGCACCATCTCCGCCCGGGACGCCGTGTCTCTGGGCGCCAAGATCCTGTGCGACCACTTCACCCTCTTTACCGATCTCAGTGAGAACGTGGGTAGCAAGCCCACCGTGGTAGAGAAGGCTGAGGCCCAGCGGGACAAGGTGCTGGAGCTGACCATCGAGGAGCTGGACCTTTCCGTCCGCAGCTTCAACTGCCTCAAGCGCGCCAACATCAACACCGTCGAGGATCTGATTTCCAAGACCGAGGACGAGATGATGAAGGTGCGGAACCTGGGCCGCAAATCCCTGGAAGAGGTCATCAACAAGCTGGCCATGATGGGGCTCCACCTGGCCGACGACGACAACAATTGATTTGAAACGCCGTGGGGCATTGCCCCCGGCCGACCAAAATCCCTATGAAGGAGGAAGACCGAAATGCCCGGAACCCGTAAGCTTGGCAAGACCTCTGAGCAGCGCATGGCAATGCTGCGTCAGCAGGTCACGGATTTCCTGGACCACGGCAAGATGGAGACCACCATCACCCGTGCCAAGGAGATCAAGCCTCTGGCTGAGAAGATGATTACCCTCGGCAAGAAGAGCGACCTGGCCGCCTACCGGCAGGCCATGAGCTTCATCACCCGCGAGGATGTGTGCAAGAAGCTGTTCAAGGAGATCGCTCCCAGCTACGCTGAGCGCAACGGCGGCTACACCCGCATCGTGCGCACCGGCATCCGCCGCGGCGATGCCGCAGAGACCGCCATCATTGAGCTGGTGAAATAAATCTCTGGCAAATCAAAAAAGCCCTTTGCAATGCGGACCTAGGCGCGTTGCAAAGGGCTTTTTGCCTTGATGGAGGCCTGCTGGGAAAAGAAGGCAGAAGGATTTACTTTTCTGTTTGCTTTATGGTAGAATACAATAAACAGGGGAGGTGCGGAAGAATGCAGAGAGTGCGGTGTTATGACTGCGGCAAGCTGTACAATTACGACGAGGATTGCTTTTGCCCCAAGTGCGGGGCCTTTAACCAGCCCCAGCGGAGTATGCGCATTGGTGCGGACGGTTCCGTGGTCCGGGTGGACGGCATCAACGAGGCCAACCGCACAGACTCCTTTGTTCATCGGGAACTCCATGAGGAAAAGCGGGAGAGGCGTCGGATCGGCTTGGACAAAGGCGTTCAGCGAATCCAGCGTTCTTCGGCGGCCAAAGTGTCGCCCGCACGCAGCACGACGTTGGCTGCCAATCTCCAGGACCGCGCAAGGAATCAGCGCAAACAGCAGAGCAGCAGTTCCTTTGGAGTTGTGGTTGGCGTTATTATATTGATTGTCCTGTTTAATTTATTGTCAAGAGTTTTCCTGTTTTTTTGATTAATCGGTAATATCTCATATGAGACTTTTGCGAGAAGCGGCCCGACAGGGCCGCTTTTTCCGCAGTTTTTGACAGCAGTATTTTCCCCACACCTGCGCAAACTAGAGCGGCAAGCGAGTGATGGGGGAATGGATACAGATGGGAAAACGACGTTTTTTCAGTATTCTGGTTGCCTTGGCTCTGGTAGTGGTACCATGGGGCGCTTCTCTTAGGGAAGAGACTGCCACTGTGGCCACGGATGGAGCGGCCCGTCTTCCGGCGGGAGAAAAATATATTGCCCTGACTTTTGACGACGGTCCCAAGGCGGGCACCACCGACGTGCTGCTGGACGGACTGGCAGAGCGAAGGGCCAGCGCCACCTTTTTCCTGATCGGCCGTCAGATCCCGGGAAATGAGGCCCTGGTGGAGCGAATGGCGGCAGAAGGACACCAGGTGGGCAACCACACCTGGAACCACGCACGGCTGACAGAAGCCACAGCGGAGATCATTGCCCAGGAACTTGGACAGACGGATCAGCTCCTACAAAGCCTTTTGGGACCTGGGGAGTACTGGGTGCGGCCGCCCTACGGTGGCGTTACTGCCGGCACCGAGGCGGCAGTGGGTGTACCCATGGTAAAGTGGTCCGTGGATCCTCGGGACTGGGAGAGCCTGAACACAGACAAGGTCGTTCAGGCGGTACTGGATACGGTACAGCCCAATTCCATTATTTTGCTCCACGATATTTATCCCACATCTGTGGAAGCGGCATTACGGTTGGTGGACCTGCTGCGGCAGGAAGGGTATCAGTTCGTCACGGTCCGCGAGCTGCTTGCTCTCAACGGCATTACCCCGAAAGCCGGGGTCCTCTACTGTTCGGGCAACCCTTAAGCAAAAAAAGAACGCCCCACCGGGGCGTTCTTTTTTGGACCTTACATCAAAATCAGCAGGATCAGCGTCAGCACCAGGAACACGGCGCCCACCCACTTGGTGGCCCGCGCCAGCTTGGCGTCCAGCGTCCGGGCCTTGTTCTTGGCCAGGAAGGAGTCCGCCACACCGCCGATGGCGCCGGACAATCCGGCGCTCTTGCCGGACTGGAACAGCACAATCAGAATGATGGCCAAACCGCAGAGTAGCTGCAAGATCTGGATAACGAGAACCAAAGCGTCCATAGGGGTCAACCTCCAACATTCAGCCATGCAACGTGCATGTGCAGTGATTTCACAGATGTATATGATAGCATAGTTTTTCCCGTATTTCAAGGGGATTTTTCAAAAAACTGCATCCTCCCCGCAATAATCACGAAAATCTTGATATGCAAAAATTTTGCAATATAAATGGAACAAATGTTTGCATTTTCCGGGGAAGTGTGATACAATCATGTTAAATCAAAGGCTGGTCCAGCGGGAACGGGAGGTCGCCATGGCGGAACTATCCAAAATGCAGCAGCGGATTTACGACTTTTTGGTATCCTACATTCAGAGCAGAGGATATCCCCCCTCCGTGCGGGAGATCGGAGAGGCGGTGGGACTCAAATCCCCGTCCACGGTCCATTTCCATCTGAAGCATCTGGAGGAAGCCGGAGTCATTGAAAAGGGCGCCGGTAAGGGACGGGCCATCACTTTGACGGCGCCGCCGGTGCCGGAGGACAAGGTGCCCATCGTGGGAAACGTGGCCGCCGGCAGTCCTATCCTGGCGGAGGAGTGCATTGAGGACTATCTGACTTTTGACACCGGTGGGCGCAGCGGGGAGTACTTTGCTCTGCGGGTGCGCGGAGAGTCCATGTTGAATGCCGGTATTTTGCCCGGAGATCTGGTGGTGGTACGCCGTCAGGAGACGGCCAACAACGGGGAGATCGTGGTGGCCATGATCGACGACGAGGCCACGGTCAAACGCCTGTCCCGGAAAAACGGGCATACCTGGTTGCTGCCGGAAAACGACGCCTATTCTCCCATTGACGGTACCTACGCCCAGATCCTTGGGAAAGTGGCGGCCGTGGTGCGGCGATATTGAGTAACGCACGGACAGGAAGACTGCGGTTTTTCGATTGCCGTCTTTTTGTGATTTTTCGGTGAATTCTCCAGGCGTGTGCTGAAGATTTATGAAAAATCGGTGGAGCAATTTGCTCCACCGATTTTTTCGCTTTTTCAAAAGTCAGCTCGTGTGCAGGTTCCTTATAATCAGACGTTATTCCTGAAGCCGCCGACTTCTGTGGCGAAATCATTCCTCACCGAAAAACAGCTTCAGGTCATCCTCCACGGTACCGATGCCGGCGATCCCGAAATTCTCCACCAGGACCTTGGCCACATTGGGACTGAGGAAGGCGGGGAGTGTGGGGCCCAGATGGATATTCTTTACACCCAGGTACAGCAGGGCCAGCAGAACGATTACCGCCTTCTGCTCGTACCAGGCGATGTTATAGACAATGGGGAGGTCATTGATGTCCTCCAGACCAAAGACTTCCTTCAGTTTCAGTGCGATGACCGCCAGGGAGTAGGAATCGTTGCACTGCCCTGCGTCCAGCACCCGGGGAATCCCGCCAATGTCACCCAGATTCAGCTTGTTGTACTTGTATTTGGCACAGCCGGCAGTGAGAATCACCGCATCTCGGGGAAGAGCCTTGGCAAATTCCGTGTAATAGTTGCGGCTCTTGGCCCGGCCGTCACAGCCGGCCATCACCACAAATTTTTTAATGGCCCCGCTTTTTACGGCTTCCACGATCTGATCCGCCAGAGACAGCACCTGATTGTGGGCGAAGCCACCGACGATCTCTCCCCGCTCGATCTCAGTGGGTGGCGCACAGCGCTTGGCGTGGGCGATCAGTGCGGAAAAGTCCTTTTTCTCTCCGATCTCTCCGTCAATGTGCTTGCAGCCGGGATACCCTGCCGCGCCAGTGGTGTACAGGCGGTCCTTGTAGCTCTCGCTGGGTGGTACGATGCAGTTGGTGGTCATCAGAATCGGGCCGTTGAAGGACGCAAACTCCTCTTTCTGCTTCCACCAGGCGTTGCCGTAGTTGCCCACGAAATTGGGGTACTTCTTGAAGGCGGGATAGTAGTGGGCGGGGAGCATCTCGGAGTGGGTATACACATCCACGCCGGTACCCTGGGTCTGCTCCAACAGCATTTCCAGGTCCCGCAGATCGTGGCCGGAGACCAGAATACCAGGATTCTTGCCCACGCCGATGTTCACCTTGGTGATTTCGGGGTTCCCATAGGCTCCGGTATTGGCCTGATCCAGCAGGGCCATGCCGCTGACCCCGAATTTGCCCACCTCCAGGGTCAGGGCGATCAGGTCATTTGCCGTCAGGCTGTCGTCCAGTGTGGCGGCCAGGGCCCGCTGGAGGAACGCATCTACGGATTCATCGTCCTGGAGAAGGGCGTTGGCGTGTTTGGAGTAGGCAGACAGACCCTTGAGTCCGTATGTGATGAGTTCCCGCAGGGAGCGGATGTCCTCGTCCTTAGTGGACAGGACACCCACCTGGGCGGCCTTGCCCATGAACCTGGATTCATCCGCCGTCCATGTGGCAGCCTCCGGCAGATTATCCTTATCTTTCACCTGAGCCAGTAATTTCTGCTTCAGGTCCAATGTGTCGTGGATGCGCGCAATGATGGCAGCTTTATCAAAGTTTGCGTTGGTTATGGTGGTAAACAGGTTCAGGGTGATCAGGTGATTGACCTCATGGGGCACATCCCTGCCCTCGGCACGCAGTTGGGAGGTCACGGCCGACAGTCCCTTGGTCACATAGACCAGCAGATCCTGCATGGCAGCCACATCCGGCTTTTTGCCGCAGACGCCTGACTGGGTACAGCCCGTACAGCCGGCGGTCTCCTGGCACTGATAGCAAAACATTTTGTATTCCATAGTCATTTCCTCCTGGGTAAGCCCTTATTTGTAGTTGAAGGGAGCTCTGTGCTGTCTTTTATACTATAGGCAGAGTCACCAGTACGTTGTTATAACAACAAAGGAAGAAGTTTCTATCTCTTATTATGTCCGAACCGCTCTCCTTCATAAGGCCGTTCCAGGAGGTGAGATTGGCCGGATGGGGGAGCCTTCAATTTGAATCATGCAGTGCGGGTCTATGACTTCGAACGCCGCAGGGGAATTTATTACCCTGCGGCCCTCAGCAGTCTGGCGCAAGGTCATGAAAAAGAAGGACGGGCGGCGATTACCTGCATAAAAACGCGCTCTCCTGCCGGGAGAGCGCGTTTAAAATTGGAATGGGCCCGTTTAATGAGCAAGGAAATGACCTTTTTTGCTTTTCCAATGTTTTGCGTAAAGGGAGTAGAAGAAAAATGCGGATAGTCCGGCCAGAATTACAGCAATTACAAAAGCTGGTGCGGTGTGGTTCATTCTTCCAAGATTAAAAATGAACTGGCCGCCAATTGTTGCAATAAGCGCAGATCCACAAATGCCACCCCCGGGATGCTGGAGTAGCATGGATCCATACTTCCGGTGCGATTAAGGGTGAGGTGGTCGCCGCTGAGGTGTCGGATGATCCTCCAGCTCTGCGCGCAGCTTCTCCAGTGCTCGCTTTTCGATGCGGGATACATAGCGCCGCGCCTATTGTAAACGATGCCCGGAAAGCCTTGCAGGAGAAGGCTTGTCCGGGCATCGGATGTTTGAGAGTAGCACCGCGCTTATTGTAAGCGGTGCGGAAAGATTATGATTTTAGAAGATAAGCGGCCATTTATTGAAGTTGCAATTTTAAAATTCACACAATTTAAAACGATTTGCCCACTGTGAGACTATCCCAAATATACTGTTCAGCAGAAAATTATCCTTAAATTATTTTATTGGAAACACATTTGAAAAGTCAAGTTTTACTCTAATTTGTCCATCAAAATCCATAATTTTCTTTGCACAATCCAGTTGTCCCCACCAACGGTCAATTACATACTTGTTAATTGGGTCGCTATACCAATATGTATAACTTCCAATTTTCTGATCTGCATTTACTGGTGCTAAAACACAAATGAGTCCCAATGCATAAATTACGCTCTGCGGTAATGTCATCGCATTATTTGCTATGTCAATATTAAATTGTTGACACCCTGCAGCTATTTGAATCGAAATTCCATAGCCATCAGGTAGTTCTTCACCATGCGCAAGATTACAACGGTATTTTTCGTAAACAATTTCTGCAAAGGTCATACCGCACATGCCTTTTTTGTTTTTTAGTGGAAATGTTGTCTCTTGTAGATTAATTCCACCAAACATTAATTCAACAATTTCAAGATTATCGTTAATAAATTTAATAAAGCGTGAACCAACAAGCATATTAGGATACTCTTTTTTTGCTGTTCCATCAACCGCCATGCAAACAAACATCATCGCCTGTTCCAATTCCATTCTGCCAACAGCATCAAGGGAACTTTTAATGTACTCAGAAATTTTCAAAACATTCACCATATCCCGCACTCTGTAAAAACAAATACAACTTACCATTTAAAAGGGAAGTTCTTCGTCATCTGAGAAATCAAATTTATATTCACAGTTTTTATTCATAATACCAATGCTCGCAGTATAGAACGATTGCACATAATCTGCGCAATGTTCCTTTATTTCGAGGTAAAGATTGAAAACTCTTTCTAAAGATGCCATTGGAATTTTAACATCGCCATCCTTGATACGGTTATCCATATCAAGGATACTCGAAGCAAATACACTTCGTTCCAAAATATGCAATTCAATTTTATTCCCTAATTGTTCAAATATCTGTGCTACATACGAAGCATCAAACGGTTTGGATGTAGTAAATGTTTTATCCCATTCTGTATTGCCCCAATAGTCTTCCGTTTCAGCCCAACATATATTGTGGATGGCTTCTTGAATTTCATCACGCAGAGCTGTTAGGTTAACAGTATATTGTACTTCTACCAACTGTTTAGGTTCTGGTATTGCCGGAATGGGCTCAATGATTTCTTTATAATAGGAATTACTCTTGATTTCAATGGTCTTTCCTGTTATATTATTGAACTCTTCCTCTAACACATTGATATTGTCACGAAATCCATTGTCATCTGTTACAAAAACAACCTTAGATTCCCCATTTTTCGAAAAATATTCAACGAGAGACATCCACATTAGTGTGTCTTTAAACCCCTTGTCGCTAGACCCTTTGATAAATGGTGGGATCTTCGCATATGCACGTTCCAAAATTTTAGAAAAAGTACCTTCATCAGTAGATAGTGGAACTATGTTTTTCCCAAACAGGCTGTCATATTTTTTCCTCATTCCTTCTTTATAGTAACGCTGGGTATCTTCATATTTTTTTGTTATTTTAATTGAAGCAAAATCGCAAAACTTATGCTTAATCTTTTCTAGTTCATCGTATTTGTCCTTTTGTTTGTTGCATTCTTGTGCAATCCGTTCATCAATTGCAACCTGCGTTACATATGCAACAAAATCATGTTCCATTAGTTTTTGAGTAACAGTTTCCAAATCGTGATTCTGAATAATAAAATTTGTGTCAAAGACAAAAGCAACTTTATCGCCCATATATACACCTCATTATAGAAGTTACTCTGAAAGTTACAGCCTAATTGCGGCTCACTTCTTTTGGGATTAACACAATGTCTATTCCAATTATATCCTATCCCTGTAACACCCGCAATCTCCTTTTGCGGGTGTTGTATTATATATACACAAGTGTTATAATAGTCAAAACACATGTTATACTTAAAGAAGGTGATCTCTCATGAAAAGTTCTGACCAAATTAAAGAGATTCGCTCCCGATTAGATCTCAGTCAAGCAGAATTGGCAGAAAAACTGGGCGTCAGCTTCGCCACCGTTAATCGTTGGGAAAAGGGGCACTGTGAGCCGTCCCAGATTGCGGTCAACGCCATCAAAAACCTCTGTGCGGAACACGACATCGACTTTTCCCAGTTGGAAGGCACTTCTATCATTACATCTAATGAAACCGTCACACTCTACCATGGCTCCAAGTCGGGGCTGCACGGCCCGATTGCTCCCAACAGCCGGGATCGGTGCGACTTCGGCCGAGGCTTTTACATGGGCACAGAGCGAATGCAGCCGCTCACCCTGATCTGTAACTACCCGGAGGGCAGGCTCTACACGCTACAGGTGGATTTGTCCGGTCTCAAAATCCTCGATGTGGAGGTCGGCCTGGATTGGGCGCTGCTGATCGCCTTCAACCGGGGAAAGATGGACTCCGTTCGCGGCTCCCGGATTTATCAGCAGTACGCCGCTATGGCCGCCGGCTGCGATATGGTCATCGGCTACATTGCCAACGACCGGATGTTTGTAGTGCTGGATCGCTTCTTTAATGGCGAGATCACGGATTTAGCTCTAATCAATAGCCTTTCCGCCCTGAAATTAGGCAAGCAATATGTGGCGCTGACAGAAACGGCGTGCAACCAGATTACCATTTTGGACGAGCAGGAGATTTCCATGGAAGATCGGGAAACTCTAAAAACCGAGAGCGAGGCCAACCGCTCAAAGGGCATCGCCCTGGCCGATGAGATCTGCCGGAAATATCGGCGGGAAGGGCGCTTCTTCGATGAAATTCTGAAAGCGGGTGAATGAGATGGCACAGTTGACACTCGACCAGCGGCAGCTTTGCGACATTCAAGGCCGCCTGTTTGAACTGGCTCTGAAAAACGGATATGACTGCCCCGCATTTATCCGCGCTTTCATGAACAGCCGGACGGCTGCGGCCTTGGATGATACCTATGACCGTCTGCAGTGGGCTGGGGAGGAATATATCCTGGAGGAACTGAACGACGAGGTAGGCGGGCTGAAAAAGGCCGGGACAAGTTACTCCGCTGAAGTGATGTATTGGGCCGGCTACACCTACCGCTACTGGCATTACTACACTGGCGAGACCAGTAAAGCCATTTTTGAAGCCGCTAACGCGGAGACGATGAATGACTGTTGGCTGGGGTTTCACACCTTCGATGTGGAGATGGCCATTGACGATCTCAAGGAGCTCCACGCACAGAAATCCAGAAGCGCCGGCCAATAAGCAGCGACCGGAATATAACGGAAAGGAGGGTTCTGCCCTGACGCCTGCACATGTTTACCTGACGGGTGATACCCACGGCAGTTTTACGCGTCTTTACACATTCTGCCAGACACAACAGACCACCAGGCAGGATCTGCTGGTCATTCTCGGTGACGCTGGAATCAACTACTATGGTTCCCTGCGAGACGCCCTGCAGAAAAAAATGCTTTCCGCATTGCCAGTTACCATCTTCTGCATCCACGGAAACCATGAGCAGCGGCCCACTGCGGCAAAAGGCTATGTGGAGCAGTCCTTCTGCGGCGGCACGGTACTTGTCCAGCCGGAGTATCCCAATCTCCTGTTTGCTGTGGATGGCGAGGTCTATGACCTCATGGGGAAATCCTGTCTTGCCATCGGCGGAGCGTACAGCGTGGATAAGGAATATCGGTTGGCCCACGGATGGGGCTGGTGGCCGGATGAACAGCCTGATGATACCATCAAGGTCAAGGTCGAATCTGTTCTGGAGCGGCGGAACTAGCAGGTGGATGTGGTCCTCAGCCACACCTGTCCCCTCCGCTATGAGCCCACAGAGGTATTTCTGCCTTTTATCGACCAAAGCACAGTGGACAAGAGCACCGAGATCTGGCTTGGCAAAATCGAGAGCCGTCTGCACTACCAGCGGTGGTACTGCGGGCACTATCATGTAACCAAACAAGTAGACAACCTCCGCCTTTTGTTTGAGGATTACTTAACTCTGGGAGAATAGTTCCAGTTTTATAAAATACAGCAGCCGCCCGGCGCATCTCATCAGATACGCCGGGCGGCTTTTTTCATGCTATCGTAAGGAGGTTCACACACAATGAAACTTTGGAAAGGAATGATCTCATATGGCATCTATTGTAAGAAGAAACAACAGCTTCGCCGTGGTCTATCTGACCACAGTGGACGGAGTCCGTAAACAAAAGTGGGAGTCTTATCACACCTTGCCGGAGGCAATAAGACGGAAAGAACAACTGGATCTCTGCCGTACCTTACAAAAGGCCCAGAGGAAGGACGGAAAGGTGGAGACTGTGGCCCACCTAATGGAGGCTTACCTCCGGCTCTACGGGGTTCCCCGCTGGTCGCCGTCCACATACGAGTCAAACCTTGGCCTCATTCGGCACTACATTCTCCCCTGCCTGGGCTCCATGCGGCTGTCGGAACTATCGCCCCGGATCGTGGCGGCGCTGTACCGCCAAATGCTAGACGAGCCCAGGATCTCCACCCGCTATCACAAGCAAGACGGGGAGCTGCTTTCCCCCAATATCCTTCGGAGCATCCACAAAGTGCTCCACAGCGCCTTTGAGCAAGCGGTGCTATGGGAATATGTGGAGCGCAACCCGTTTCACCACGTCCCCCTGCCTCCTTGCCGTTACAAACAAAAGGTATTTCTGGCGCCGGAGCAAATCAGGCAATTGCTTCAGCACTGCTCCCCCACACTTGCCTTGGCCGTCCATCTGGCCTTCGCCGCCTCTCTCCGAAAAGGGGAACTGTTGGCACTGACCTGGCAGGACATCGACTTTTCTCAAAGCACCCTTCAGGTAAACAAGACGCTGGCCCGAATCAGCCGGGACGCTATTACCCCCATCAACCAGCAGGAGATTCTGTACCGCTTTCCAATTCTGGGCGGTCACCTCCGCACGGTTCTGGTCTTGAAGCGGCCCAAAACGCAATCCAGTGTGCGCACCATCTATCTGCCGCCCAACCTGACAGCCCTGCTTCGGAGTCACTGCCTAGAAAACTTTGGGGGCGGAGAGGCCCCCTGGCCCAGCCTGATTTTTTCTTACCCCGATGGCCGCCCTATGCAGGAGCACACCCTGACCAAGCAGTTCCAACTGGCGCTGCGGGAGGCCAGCCTGCCCAGAGTAACCTTCCACAGCCTGCGGTACAGCAGCATCTCCTATAAACTGGCCCTCTCCGGCGGAGACATCAAAGCCGTACAGAGGGATTCCGGCCACGCCCAGGCAGATATGGTCACAGAACTTTATGGACAAGTGTTGGATCAAAACCGCCGGGAACTGGCGAAGCGGTTTGACGCAGACTTTGAGCCTGTCTACTAAGTCTTTATCATTCTCTCTATTGAACTGCCCCAATCAATTTTATTTACACATCATCTACTACCCAGGAAGTAAACTTGCAATTTTAAGGTGCATACTGCTAAAAGTTTCTGCGATATAGAACGCCTAATCTATCACTTAGGAGGTGGCAGATCAATCAAGTACGGCTATCAGGAAGAAATCTTAGAAAGAAAATAAGAAAACCATGTTTAATATCTATCAGGTGTCCGGAAACAAATTTTAGAAAGGAGGAAGAAAATAATGTTAGACATCCCCACCCACTTTCATAAACTATCCGATTTTCTAACTGCCTTGTTGGAAGATCCTGCACTCTCCGCTGGTGAATTCCGGCAGCTTCATTACTCCCTTGAGGAGGCATGGGAGAAGGTGTCTATGGATGCCCTCCTGGCCGGTCACCCATTCTGGTATGTCTGTACCGGCAAAACTGCCTGCCAATTGTTCCTTTATCGAACCTGGAGCTGGAGCAAAAGCCTGCGTCAAAACAAGGCCCAACTCCACCTGATCCAGGAGCAGCTTCAAACGCAATTCGTACCGGCAGAAGGCCCGCAGATTACACCCCAGTCCGCCGAACATCTGCTGCAGCTTTTGGATGAGGATTTTGCCTTCTCTCACAAGGTTCTGGCTCCCACTCCCATGCTTATATTTCTGCCAGACTGTGGGCACCAGACCTATGATGCTTTCTGCAGGCCCCATGTCCTCAAAAATAATGCGGTTGTCTGTGACATTTTCCTGCCGTACATTCTGCGGGACAAAATCGCCACACCGGAGAGCATCTTTCTCCATGAGCTGGGCCATGTTCTCAACGTCCGCCTGACTGGAGACATCACCCAGGCCCCACCTGCCTTTCTGGACTTCGGGGAGCCTTTCTTCCCAGGTCTGAGCACCAAGCATCGCTCCATCTCCGGTGAACTCTTTGCCCACTGCTTTGCCATGGGAGTATTCAGCCAGCATCCGGAACTCCGAGAATTTGATCCCTTTACTGGGGTAGCCCCGGAGGACAAGCAGGCCTTCTACCATTTTATGGAGGCCCTCATCCGCGCTTTGCCGGAATAGCCACATTCATTTTTAACAACTGAATCAGCCGCCTTCTGCGGGGAAACGCCAAGCATATCTGTTTACGGCGTTTCCGCCCGTGGACAGGCAAACAGCTGCGTTTTCCCGCATATCCTTTACTATTTCGATGGAAAGGAGCCATGATAATGGGAAAACGCCAGCTGCAAATTACCTGTCGCTTTGGCAAAGAGGAGGCGAGTGAACTTTTATTTCGCTCGTTTCTGTTGTTTCTCCGTCGGGAACTGCAGCAAATGCATTGAGCCTATGCTGTATTGCCAGAGTAGCAGCTTACTTTACGATAAATGGCCGCTTATCTCAGGAGGCAGATTATGTACTTAGAGATAAGCAACCCTATGGACTACCATGTGGGTCTTTATATCAGACTGTCAAAGGAGGATGAGAACGAAGGACCATCCGAGAGCGTCAACAACCAGAAATCCATGCTGGAGGAATTCGTCAGGCAACACCGTTTGAGCGTCTTTGATACCTATGTGGACGACGGCTGGAGCGGGACAAACTTCGACCGCCCGGATTTTCAGCGGATGATCGCCGATATTGAGGCCAGGAAGGTCAACATGGTCATCACCAAGGATCTCTCCCGGCTGGGCCGTGACTACATTCTCACTGGCCACTACATGGAGCGGTACTTTCCAGAACACCGAGTGCGGTACATCTCTCTGCTGGATGGCATCGACACTGGAGTGGACTCCACTGCCAACGACATCACCCCCTTCCGGGCGATCATGAACGATATGTACGCCAAGGACATCTCCAAAAAGATCGCCAGCGT
>ULXJ01015106.1_pt1 | contig 15611 bp, 10 predicted proteins | sample 1960981 | NCBI WGS metagenome assembly ULXJ01 (sample SAMEA4835830, study PRJEB28245) | human gut metagenome | biome: gut microbiome; material: fecal sample | place: Denmark | collected 2008 | reverse complement strand
TAGTCGGCAATCGCAACGCCTGCCATAGGCGGCACGAGCAAGCTGATGAAGTTTAGGAAGGGCGTGAAGAAATTCATGATGCCTACGATTGCAAGAATCGTGCCGACGGCTCCCGCCAGGAGCGTAACAATTGGCCGCTTATCATCCTTCAAGTTAAAGATACCGACAATGGCGATGCCGCCTGAGTAGGCGTTACCACAGTTGGTTGTCCATGTAGCGAGAATGAGGCAGAGGAGGCCGACGAGCGGCAAGCCCATGCCGGAGAACATCAGGGTTAGGTCATAGTTGCCGGTGGTGACGGCCAGCACGCCGCCGATGGCCAGCACCAGCACCGAGGTGGGTAGCACACCTAAGATTGATGAAAGTGCCGTATCCCGCCGGGATTTGCAGTAACGAGTATAGTCGGCCGAGAGTACGGCACCCACCGCAAATCCGGAAACAGCAAGTGTTGTGCCGGCAATGAATGTCATGGGCTCTGCGGGCACGTAGTTCGCAACAACCTCTCCAGCTCCATTGGAGAGTGCGTGGATAAGCCCCCATATCAGCATGATGAGCAGGGCGGGCACCGAGATTTTATTGAGAACATCAATGAATTTGATACCGTATACCGCCGTGATCAGCATGGCCGCGCCCCAGATGGTGCTGGAGAGCCACAGCGGAAAATCAATGCCGACAAAGTCACTGAGAATTTGGCAAAAGGAGCTGCCGCAGATCGTTGTCTGCATGCCAAACCAGCCGATGCCGCAGATCGCGATTACGAGACCGGAAGCTACCTTCGAGCCGCGCTCACCAAATGCTCGGGAGAAGATCGCCGTTGTTGGTAAACCGAGATCCGAGCCCTGCGCGCCAATGAAGATCATGTATATGCACACCAGCGCAAAGCCTGCTACCATGGCCCAGATCGCCTGGCTAAACGGCATACCCATGCCAATCATGCCGCCTACCATTAGGGCTGGAACACAGATCGTGCTGCCCATCCACATAAACGCGATTGATCCCCAGGAACGCTTTTCCTCCAACGATACAGGTTGGTAGGTTGTTGTTTCCACTAGTTGTTGTTTTTTCTCCATTGCAATACTCCTCTCTTTTCTGCTCGAATGGTGCAGTAAAGACGCGGTGCGTACCTCTTCTTTGAGTGGTATGTTTGATAGCGAATCTGGTCGCCTTTCAACCCAGTTTTTTAGGGGACAGATGTAGTAGATACTTAGATATGCAATTTAACACTACACTTTTCGCGCAGGCGTGGATTCATTCTTGAAATGATTAAGTATTTTTCACATCATTGTTAAAGATTTTGTAAAGTACCACGGGTCGCAGAAAATAGGGCATAGAATGTGCCAAGATTAATGTTGAGCTTCAGGACAATACGACCACTGCCATAAACAATTAAATACGCCCTTGCTTAAGAGAGTGATACTTTTATTGACACGTGGTGTTAAAATTGCTTATCTTACTAATGTAAAGGCACTATGCGTTTTTGCGCTTCAGAGAATGAGAGCCGTATGAAATAGGGAAATTATATCGCAAAGTACCTAACTGTTCTGCTTCGGGAAAGCTTTTCTGCTGTGGTGGTATCCAAGGTTTCCGAGTAATTCTAGCATTACCATAGTACCTTGCCCGGGCTCAATTACAGGTACGGTGTGCCCTGCACGCGCCAAATTTGACTCCACCGCCTGCGCAACACCCAGCATGCCTGTGCAACCAAGAACGAATGCTTCTGCTCCCTCATTTGCGATAGCTTCAAGAGCTTGCTGTGTCAAATGCTGAATCAATAGACTGTGATCCTCGAGCCCCAGCACAGGCATGTTAACATTGCGAACGCTCACGATGCGCTCGCTCAAGTGAGCGTTGCGAATATGTTCATGCAAAATTGGCTGTACATTTTCAAGAATCGTAATAATACCGATGCGATCAGCAAGGCTCATGGCGATAAATACACCTGGTTCAAATCCTCCAAATACTGGGAACTCTGCTTTGCAGCGCGCTGCACTTACGCCCGGATCACCAAAGCAGTTAATGAAGCACGCATCCACATTTCCTTGTGATTCTGCGGCGCACACCAGCTCGTAAACATACTCGGCATTGATCACTTCATCGTAGGAGGACTCAATAGACACCTTACCCTTGTATAGCCGTTCGTGCTGAACTTCGGTACTTGCCAGCTTATGAAGCGCCTCTTCCAGGTATTTGCGCATCGACTCATCGATGATGTCATAATTGACAGGAATGATATCCAGTATTTTCATCGTACCCCTTCCTTTCTGTTGAGTTAGCTCTGGGCTTCTACACGTTCTTGGCAGGAGGCGTCAAGTAAGTATGCCGACTGTGGAAATATCCCATATGAATGCACATCTCAAGCCATCGAATGGCCGTCTTGTTAGGATCTAAGACGGGCACCGCGTATTGAGGATCTGCCTGTAAAGCCTGATAGACCTGCTCTGCTAAAGTGTAGTCCTCGTTCTTTCCCCAGAAGGAGCGCCCGATAATTATCGCTTGTACATTTTCATCATCAATGATTTGTTTGGCCGCCAAGACTAAGGCCTGCTTTAGGCCGATTCCCTCGTCCGCAACAGCACGCACAGAAACGATTCGCTCTGACAACCCGGCGCTAGCAATCTTGCGCACCAACAAAGGGACCATTGTCTCCGGCCAGGTCAACACACCAATGCGATCAGCTAAGCCAAGCGAGAGAAGCATTGCGGGCTCAAATGCATCAAAAGAGGGGCGAGAGCTTGCTTCTCGGATAGCACGCAATGTTTTATCATCGCCAATACGGCTAATAAAATGACCAGCCCAAGGAGCGGAACAATTTGCATCCGCATAACGTTGTGCAGCAAGCGGCAACATCCTGGAACTGTTAATCACAATATCCTTCTCAGTTACAGTCGGATCGCCAGTGGTCGGCGCATCGGGATCATAGAACGCTTGTGCCACAAGTTCCTCATTATAATCAGCAGTAGAATAGATGTTCTGGCGCAGATATTGTAACAATTGATCTTCCAAGCTTGCATCTTCAGAAACGAAAGCCAACTGCAAACGCATGGGACTCGTTTTTCCTTTATTTCCTTCAAAAAAGGGGCTATAGCGGACAAACTCACCGGTATATCCCGCATCATCCAGCACATGTCTAAAACAGGAATATGCTTCTTTACCATCCCACCAATAATAATGGGCGGGAGAGAGGAATACCGTAACATTTTGACCTACTCTGATATCCTGTGTGTTATCGTTTGTAAGAGGTTCGCGTGTATCTGCATCCACAAGACTCGTCAGCTCCGGAACAGTTAAGTAGACTTCTGTAATCTCATCATTTTCAAATTTCCCAACATACAGGCTTTCATTCTGGAAGCGGATAGCAATCCGATCATTACCACCCGCCCTATCTTTGATAATCACCATGCCGCGATCAAATCCGCCGCCGCCATCACTGCGAATTTCTTCGATCGTTCCGTTGAAGAGTTCTTTTAGCTGCGGGATTACGGAATGCAAAGCGTCGAACAACGGCATCTGTGTATTACCGAGTGCTTCACCGATCCTGCGCGCATAGGAAATGTAATTTACGCCCGCGTTAGACTGCAACTCATTTTTGGACATTGCCCATGTGGAGAAACCAATCAAATCATACCAACCGCCACCTAATTTGCGTGCCATAGCTTCAGCTGCGGTTGCATCTTCTGGCCAGGAAATATATCGATATTGCGCCTGACCACTCTTATGTCCTGCCATACCCAACGGTGAAGGCTCAATTCCGCGGGCAGAAGCCAAGCAAGTTCCCAGTTCAGGCACCGCTCGTCCGTTTGCATCCACATCCAAAACAGGGATTCGCTTGGCAGGATCTTTGTCCGAGACGATCGATAGAAAGATCGGAACCATGGTGTTAAAGCCGCCCATTTCACCGCTATACAGATAGGCAAGATCATTTCCATCAGCCTGGCAAGCAATTTTCAGAGCCGTGAATGCTGCTGGCAAATCCTCTGAGAGACTGGTGGGGTCAATGGCGGTTGGTTGACCTAGTGCGGCAACCATGCCTGCATGTTTAGTGTCCTCCATCTCGTCAAGCGAGAGAAGCTCAAATTGAATATCATACTGGAGTTCCTCCAGTTTATCCAGCAACCGCTTTCCATAGATAAACGAGCCGCCTCCACCCGCACCCAAAAATGTTGCGCCCTTCAGCACATTCAGAATATCCTGCTTTTTGTATGTTTGTGCCATATTCAACTACCTCCTCAATCGCTGTCCGCACGATTAGGCACGTGCATGGGAAGTGCCGTCATAATCGATGAAGGCCTCGCTATAATTTACACGATCCAAAATCGGATTCCAGCATCGATAAGCATTGCAATCAGGCGCCCACCAGTTTTCATGTGATGCGGAAATGATAACAGCAACCCTCTTGCCCGTGTGAATATCTTCTTCTACGTTTGTCAGCGGTTGACAGGTCGTGTAATCTAAGATCGTAATCCGCTCAGGTACCGTAATAACAGATGTCCCTGCAGAATACGCAACAATGTTTTCGTTTTGAAAATCAATATTGTAGATTATACCGTCATCGCCCTCGATCGTTGTACTCCCAACATCAAAACCTGCCGAGACATCACGGGTAAACTTCTTGACTGTACCAACACATAGAGTTTTGGCTTTCCCACCAAGTTGTGCAGCGATCTGACTCAGTTTTTCTTCGCTATACGGTGTTCCCAACTGCAATGCGTTCCCAATTCCATGAGCGATCGACAGATATCCGGGGCATGCATTAGTCGCGAGCGATGGCGATGGTACCGCCCATGTGGAGAAGCCCACCTGGCCAAATTCAATTGCCAATGAACGTGCTATGCTCTCCGCACGCTTTGCAATTACATCTGAGCTTTCACTGCTATATTTCTGTGTCCAAGCAAGATATCGGCATTCAAGCCCCGTATTATTTAGATTGTGCCCTTGGATACCGACCGGAGACGGTGGAGTTCCTCGCGCACTCACTAGACATGTATTCAATTCGGGCACAGCCCGACCGTTTGCATCGACGTCCAGTATCGGAGTGCGTGATGCGGGATCTGAACTGGAGACTATGTGCAACATGATGGGAACCATAGTGTTTAGTCCGCCCATCTCCCCACTATATAGGTACGTCAGAGTCTTCCCGTCTACGCGACAGGCCTCCTGCAATGCAGCAAAAGCCCCAGGAAGATCTTGCTCAAACTTTGCCATAACCACGTTAGAAGGGGCCCCGAGTCCCGCAACCATAGCTGCGTACTCATCAGGTGCGGCATCTCCGACCGAAATGGTGTCCAGTTGGAGCAAATGCCCCTCGCTCTCAAGCATATCAAGTATAGTCACCCCTAGATTATAAGCGCCGCCCCCGCCAGCACCCAGAAACGAAGCTCCGAGCAAAATATTGAGGATTCCAGCTTTGTCATAGGAAGTTTTTGCCATTGTATCTCTCCTCTCTAACGCGTCCTGATTTACTTATGCAGACTACAAAAAATGATTCTTTCTACCCCCCTTTCAACAATGATGGTTTACAAGAGTCAAATGCTAACTTGCAGGTTCTGCAGAAATGGTGAAGTAAAATCTAAAAGTACTTAATAGTTAAACGTAGTACAAACAGGTAATAACCTAACTGGATGATAAGAATCTACTATTATTTTGTAGTGTTTGGATAAGGCTCCAGGAAGGCGTGGAAGTGACGCATGGGCAGGTTGTGGCCCCAGACGATGCGCATGTTGGGAATGCTCTCCCGGTCCTCGTAGAGGGCTTTCACCGCGGCGATCACGTAGTCCAGGTGCTCCTGGGTCAGACGGCTGCGGTCGATGGCAAAGCGCACCACGTTGGCCAGCTCCGCCTGCTGCTCCGGGGTCTTCAGATCGTACTCCATGGAGTAGTCGCCCAACTCCGAGACCCGGATGCCGTACCGGCGGATCAGCTCCAGGGAGAAGCCCTCGCCGGCGAAGGTGTCGTGGCCCCGTTTGCCGTCGAAAAACTCGTCCATATTGATGTAGACAGCATGGCCGCCGGCAGGCAGCACCACGCCCTTGACTCCGGCCTTGTAGAAGCCCTCGGCCAGATAGTCGCACTGGGCCACCCGCTCGCTCATATAGCCGAAGTTGCAGCTTTCGTACAGGCCTACGGCCAGGGCCATGATGTCCCGGCCGGACATGCCGCCGTAGGAGTCGTTGCCATAGCAGGAGATCTGCTTGACCTTCAGCAGCACGCCCACGTCGGTCTTGACGGTGCCGTCGGCGTTGAAGTCGGAGAAGTTCTTCCAGAACAGCCCCCGGTCCCGGAAGGCCAGCATGCCGCCCATGTTGGCGTGGCCGTCCTTCTTGGCGGACATGGTGAAAGCGTCACAGTAGGAAAACATCTCCGTGGCAATTTCGGCGATGGACTTGTCGGCGTAGCCGGCCTCGCTGGTCTTGATGAAGTAGGCATTCTCCGCCCAGCGGGCGGCGTCGAAAACCAGGGGGATATTATATTTGTGGGCAACCCGGTTGATCTCCCTCAGGTTGGCCATGGACACCGCCTGGCCGCAGATGGGGTTGTTGGTAATGCAGGCGAAGACCAGGGGCACGTTCTCCGGACCCACGGTCTGGATCAGTTGCTCTAGCTTTTCGATGTCCATGTTGCCCTTGAAGGGGTTCTTCTCATATCGACCGCCCTCCGGTACCTGGTAGAGCAGCTCCTTGTCATACAGGTTCCGGGGGATGGAGCCCATCTGCTTGATGTTGCCCTCGGTGGTGTCGAAATGGCCGTTGGAGGGAATGGTGAACACCTTGCCCGGATGACGGGCGGACAGAATCTTCTTTACGATCTCCATCAGCACGGACTCGGCGGCCCGGCCCTGCTGGATGATGAAAGTGTTGGGCCGCTCCATCTGGGCGGCACCACCGTTGAAGAATCCACCCTCGTACTCGCACAGGTACAGCTCGTCCATCAGCTTCTCCACGTCCCGGCAGTCAGTGCGGACCAGATCAATGGCCTTCTTCCAGTTCTTCTCGCCGCCCCGCTCGAAAATGTCCCGGAAGGTGTCCAACAGGACATAGTAGCCGGTATTGCGGCCATAGGCCTCATCTCCCAGGAACAATGCAGCCCATTGATGATTGGTCATGGCGGTAGTACCGGAGTCCGACAGCATATCCACTGTCAGAAGGCCAGAGGGGAAGGCAAACTCATTGTAGTGGGTGGCTTTCAGGGCCCGTTCCCGTTGCTCCACGGTGACCGTGGGCAGATCGCGGACCGCAAAGGCACAGTGGCGGGGAGTGGAAACGTTCAGCGGATACTCTTTCATAAACCTTTTACCTCCATGTTTTGGCGCTGGGCGCCTTCAGATTTGGAGATACCCCGGTCACCGGCGGAAGCCGGCTGGCGGACAGTATAAGACTGCTGAAGCCTTTCCCGAAAGGCTGGAGAGGTCAGCATCTTTTTTTCATTTTATCGAATATTTGCACCGTTGTAATTGTTGTACAGGACAAGGGATTAATAAAAAAACTGTCTCGCTAGACAAGGCGTTTTGTGAAAAAATAAGGAAAATAGTTGTAAATATGTCTTTTGCTTTGTATATTATTGAGTAAGGCCCTGCAGCGAGATTGAAGAGTGGAAAGGAGTAGACGTGTATGACCGTGGGCGATGTGATGAAATTACCCTGCATGGTGGGCGCCGAGGTGGTTGCCGGCCAGAGCGGATTGAGCCATCCAGTGGAGTCGGTGAATGTACTGGAATACGGCTGGCCCACGGAGCTTTTGAACCGCTTCTTCAGAGACAACAAATTTGATGGTAATGATCTGTTGATTTCTGCTCTAGCCTCCATCGCCAACGATGTGGAGGCTCAGTGCGAAAATGTCCGCCGCTACCATGCGGTTGGCTCCGTAGGGCTGGTGCTGTACTACGTGGGCATCATTGTCCCAAGAATTGACCAGCGGCTTATGGACCTGTGTAACGAGCTGGGATTTCCGCTGATCTGCATGCCCCGGGGACAGACCGCACTGCGCTACAGCGAGGTCATCCGTGAGGTGCTGTTTGAGGTCTACCGAGAGCAGCAACGGGAGCAATTTTTCGTAAGCACTCTGCTGGACCGGATTTCCGGGTTGCCAGCTCAGCAGCGTAGCATGGAGACACTGCTGCAGATGCTCAGCGAGCATCTGCGGGTGTCCGTGATCCTGACGGAGCAGCGGCAGGAGTTGAACACCGCCGTTTTCTGGCCCCGATCCCTGCGCCTAGTGGTTGCCGACCATTTGCTCGACTGGCTGAAGGAGTTAGGCAGCGGCGGTCAGATCCAGGTTCCCTTGGGCGACGGAGAGGGGTATCTGCAAAGCTGCCCCTACCTAATGGGAGACTCCGATAATCTGCGTCTGTTCATTCTCAAATACCGGGAACCCCTGTCGGAGGACACCCTCTGGCAGGCTAGCGAATGTGTGCGGTTGTTCATCCACATCTGGAATAAAAACCATGGAAAGTTTGTGATTTCCGAGCTTGTCCGGGCCATCATCAATGACGAGCCGGTCCATAAGCAACGATTGGCCCAGATGTTTCGGGTACGGATCGAGGACCTAAACCAAATGTGGCTTTTCATCCCCCGGCAAGAACAGACGGAACATGATGAGCATTTGCTGCGAACCTGTACGGATTACTTCTCCGCCTTTTCTGACCCTGTGTTGGTCAGCTATTACGAGGACACGTTGGTGGTGTTCACACACGCCCTACAGAGCGATAAACATGAGACGGGGGATCTGTTGGGCACCCAGGAACTCGACGGCATTCGCCGACGGTACGAGATTGTCTGTTGCGACAGCTTGGATAACAGCACCGACGCTCGGCAGGCATATTTGGTCAGTATGGCTCAATGGCGGACTGCCCGGCGGATTTATCCCAGAGCGGAAGTGCTGCGGTCAGAGAATGTGATGTTTGCAAAGCTCTGTCAGGAAATTATGGCCAGCCGGGAGAATCTGGACCTGTATCTGCGGCTCCTCTCCGGTCTGCGCAATGCCAACGCTGAATTGATCCCCACACTGACCGCCTATTTGCTGGATGCTGGCTCTAACATGGCAGAGACGGCCCGGCTTTTGTACGTCCATCTGAATACGGTGAAATACCGGCTGCGGCAAGTTCAGGAGCTGACCGGATTCTCTCCCACCCAACTGCCAGGAGCCTATTCTCTGTACATCGCCGCCGCCATCAACCGGATTTCTGGCTAGGAGCTCTGAACGTGCTGGCATTTTTTAGGCCCACTTATCCGAACAGGACAAGTGGGCCTTTTCTTTTTTGTCTCAGCAGACAATTACAAGACCAACAATTTCATTTACAATAGTGACATGAAATTTGTGCAAATCACATGATGAGCAGTAATAAAACAATGGGAAGGAACGAGATTTTCAAAAAGAACCAATTGAAACCTCTGTTCTCTGCAAGGTTGGCCCATTGATATCAGGAGGAATACCTATGGATGTCAAGATCTTAAATCTGCTGCCTGTCACTGCAGACGTCATGACCCCTGAGATATTTGCGTACATGTGCAAATATCTGGAGCCCACCACCACAGTGGAGACCTATCAGATCACAGTGGGCCCGCCTTCCATCGAGTGTGAGTATGACGAGGCTTTGGCGGCGCCCAATGTGCTGGAGCTGTGCCAGAAGGCGGAAAAGGAGGGCTTTCAGGCTATTTTCATCAACTGCTTCGGCGATCCGGCGGTGAAAGCCGCACGGGAGCTGGTGAATATCCCGGTATTCGGCGGCTTTGAGCCCGCAACCCATTTTGCCCTTGGCCTGGCCGATAAGATCAGCATTGTGACGGTCCTGCCCAATGTGGTGTCCCTTATGGAGGGCAACATAGCAAAAGCACATCTGGACAAAAGAGTCGTCAGCATCCGAAATGTGAACATTCCTGTGGAAGAACTGCAGGATCACGAAAAGCTTTGCCAGGCTTTGGTGGAACAGTCCAAGGCCGCGATTGAACATGACGGCGCCCAGGCGATCGTAATGGGATGCACCGGCTTTGTTGACGTTGCCGAACGGATCAAATCGGATCTTCTGTCGTTCGGCTATGATGTGCCGGTCATTGAAGCTGCGCAGTCTGCGCTCAAACTTTGCGAAGTATACGTCAAAATGGGCCTTCGGCAAAGCCGCCTTACCTACATGACCCCGCCTGAACGGTGACGCAGGCACCCCCGGTTTTCCGATTTGAAGTCAGTGCCAATCATACATGATTTAAGGAGGAACGAACATGAGAAAGCTGCACAAACAGGACATCGTTGAGATTCTGTACGGAGCCACTCTGCTGGGTGCCGGCGGCGGCGGATCGCTGTCCCAGGGCCTGGGCATGCTGGACAGCCTGGAGGCCTCCGGCGAGACCATTGAGCTGGAACTGCTGGACCTCTCTGAGATCGGCGACAACGAGTATGCCGCCATGGTGGCGGGCCTGGGCTCCCCTGTGGCCATGCTGGACCCCGATATGCCCATGTTCGGCCCCGATGCCGTCCACGCCTACCGGGCCTTCCAGAAGGCATTCCGGGCGGAGGGCAAGGAGTGCAAGTACCTGTACTCCGGCGAGATGGGCGGCTTCAATACTTTCACCCCCATGCTGGTGGCCATCCTGTCCGACAAGGACCCGGCCAAGCGCATCAAGTTCCTGGACGTGGACAGCAACGGCCGCGCCGTACCGGAGCTGAACACCACCCTCAACGCCTATTACGGCCATCCCCCCAAGCCCATGGGTCTGGGCAGCCTGTACGGCGACGAGATCATCGTGGACCCCATCAATGACCATTCCGGCGAGCAGATCGCCCGGCAGATGTGCATGCTCTATAAAATGCGTATCGGCTTTGCCACCTGGGGCATGAACAAGGCGGAGATGGAGGAGGCCCTGGATATCGGCTGTGTCACCAGGGCCCAGAACATCGGCAAGGCCATCCTGGCGGCCCGGGAGAAGGGCACCGACGTCATGGAGGAACTGAAAAAGGCCATGGAGGTCCGGGAGTTCTGCCGCGGCACCATCGAAAAGCTGGACATCAAGGCCGAGGGCGGCTTCGATTTCGGCACCACTGTGGTCAGGGGCGACGACGGCCATCTCTATTACATCGACTTCAAGAACGAGAACCTGATCCTGCGGGACGAGGCCGGCAAGACCTGCCTGACCGCGCCGGAGGGCATCGGACTGCTGGATCTGGATACCCTGATGCCGCTGACCAACGCCGACACCAAGGTGGGCATGCGGCTGCTGGTTACCATGACACCTGCCCATCCCAACTGGTGGGACGAGGACCACAAGGCCTATACCTGCTGGCTTCCGGAGCTGGAGCGCGTGGGCATGAAGGGCGATCAGGTCCGCTACTAATCCGGCAGTAATCAATCGGATAAGGAGGAAAACCCCATGGGTGTATTGGACCATCTGGAACCCAAAGCGGTATTCAGCTATTTTGAGACCATCTGCGGCATCCCCCACGGCTCCGGTAACACTGGGCACATTGCCGACTATCTGGTGAAGTTTGCACAGGACCGGGGTCTTGCGTGGTATCGGGATGCGGCCAATAACGTGGTGCTGACGAAGCCAGCCAGCCCAGGCTACGAAGCAGCGGACACGGTGATCCTCCAGGCCCACACGGACATGGTCTGCGAAAAAGCCCCCGGTGTGGAGTTCGACTTCACCAAGGACGCCATTCGCCCTGTGGTGGAGGGGGATACCCTCCGGGCCGACGGCACCACTCTGGGCGCCGATGATGGCATCTCTGTGGCCATGATCCTGGCACTGCTGGACGATCCAAACCTGAAGCACCCCAAACTGGAAGCCCTGCTGACCAGCGACGAGGAAACCGGCATGGTGGGTGCCTTTGCCTTTGATTGCGCTCACTTGACCGGACACAAGCTCATCAACTTGGATTCGGAGTATGAGGGCGTGCTGATGTGCAGTTGTGCTGGCGGCGCCAATGCCTACTCTACCATCCCGGTTCAGCGGGAGAAGACTGCGCTTGCTCTGGTGGAGGTGACCGTCAGCGGTCTTGCCAGCGGCCACTCCGGCGTGGAGATACATAAAGGCCGTGCCAACGCCAACGTGCTGATGGGCCGGTTGCTGGGAGCCCTGAGAGAGAAATTACCTTATCGGTTGGTGAAGCTGGAGGGCGGCTCCCGGGAGACCGCCATCGCGGCAACCGCCGTGGCGGTGATCGGCGTGCCGGAGGGCAACGCCGAGGCGGCAGCGGAGATCGCCAGGAGCTGCGGAGCCGTGTTCGCCAAAGAGTATGCCACCGCTGAACCAGGACTGACTGTTATCGCCAAGATCCTGAGCCCGGAAACAGTGGATGCTTTGACGGCGGAGAGCACAGCCCTGGTGAAGCAGGTACTGCTGGCCCTGCCCGACGGTGTTCAGGCTATGAGCATGGATATGCCAGGCCTGGTGCAGACCTCCCTGAACTTCGGCATTTTGCAACTGCGGGAGGCGGAACTCTACTGCGCCAACACGGTGCGCAGTTCCATGACCACACAGAAACTGTGGATCCTGGACAAGGTGCGCGCCGTTGCGGAGATGGCGGGCGGCACCACAGAGGTTACTGGTAGTTATCCCGGCTGGTCCTATAACCCCCACTCCGTGGTGAAGGACACGATTCTGGCGGCCTATAAGGATCTGTTCGGCAAGGAAGGCACCGTAGAGGCGGTCCACGCCGGCATCGAGTGTGGCCTCTTCGCCGACAGTATCCCCAACCTGGACTGCGTGTCCATCGGCCCCGACATGGCCGACGTCCACACCCCCAGGGAGCACCTGAGCATCTCCTCCACCGCCCGGACCTACGCACTGCTGAAAGAGGTCCTGGCCAGGAGCAACTAATCGAATAAACGGCATACGGATGCCTCTGTGGCTGTTTGGGCAGTCGCGGAACGTCCCGGTTTCCACAAAACACTGCCCTTCGGTCTGAAAACCGAAGGGCGGTGTTCTTTTACCCTTTAAAGTGGACGCCTTTCGAATCATATGAGGAAAGAAGGAGAAAGTGACATGGAAAAACACCTGTTATCCGGTAATGAGGCCATCGCCCGAGGCGCCTGGGAGGCAGGCGTCCGGGTGTGCTCAGCGTATCCCGGCACTCCCAGTACGGAAATTTTTGAAGCACTGCCTCAGTACCGGGATGCCCTCTATTGCGAGTGGGCACCCAATGAGAAGGTGGCGGCAGAGGTGGCCTACGGCGCCGCCATTTCCGGCGTGCGCAGCCTCTGCGCCATGAAACACGTGGGGTTGAACGTGGCGGCTGACCCCCTGTTCACCGCCGCTTACAACGGTGTGTCCGGCGGCTTTGTGGTAGTCACCGCTGACGACCCCAGCATGCACTCCTCTCAGAACGAACAGGACAACCGCTATTACGCCAAGTCCGCTAGGGTGGCCCTGGTGGAGCCTTCTGATTCCCAGGAATGTATAGACTTTTTGAAAGAGGCCTACCGGATCTCCGAGCAGTTTGATATTCCTGTTCTGTTTCGTACTACTACCCGTGTCTCCCACTCCAAGAGCATGGTAACCTTTGGAGAGAGAGAATTGGTGCCTCCGGTGCCCTATGCCCGAAATGCTGCGAAAAATGTGAGTTCTCCGGCAAACGCCTACAAAAACCACCCTAAGGTAGAGCGGAACCTGACGGCCCTGGAGGCGTATGGCAACACCAGCCCCCTCAACAAAGTGGAGCGGAAGGGGAGTAAAGTGGGCGTCGTCACTGCCTCCATCGCCTATCAGTACGCCAAGGATGTCTTTCCGGAGGATACCTCCTTTTTGAAGCTGGGTCTGACCTATCCGTTGCCTATGAATCTGATCCGGGAATTTGCCGCTTCGGTGGAGACCCTGTACGTCATTGAGGAGCTGGAGCCCTTCATGGAGGAGCAGATCAAGGCCGCAGGCATTCCCTGTGTCGGCAAGGAGCTGGTCAGCCGTCTCTATGAACTGAACCCACAGCGGTTGCGGGAGATGCTGTTTGGTGTCAAACCTCAGATCAAGGAACTTCCGGTGCAGGCGGTGTCCCGTCCGCCGGCACTCTGCCCGGGCTGTCCCCATCGGGGCTTTTTCTACACCATGTCCAAGGGAAAGAACTTTGTGATCTGCGGGGACATTGGCTGCTATACCCTGGGTGCTTCCGCGCCCCTGAACGCCATGGATACCTGCATCTGCATGGGCGGCGGTTTCTCTGTGGGCATGGGTATGGCCAAGGGGTTTGAGGCTGCCGGTGTCACCGGGAAGAAGGTATTTGGTGTCCTGGGTGATTCCACCTTCTTCCACAGCGGCATGACGGGTGCGGTGGAAATTCTCTACAACAAGGGCAGCGTCATCCCGGTGGTTCTGGACAACTCCATTACTGGCATGACCGGCCATCAGGACAACCCCGGCAGCGGCTACACCCTTCAGGGAGACGTGGCGGCCGCCATCCGGATCGAGGACGTGCTGCGGGCTTACGGCTATCAGAACATCATTATCGTGGATCCCCAGGACCTGACCGCCATGCAAAAGGCGGTGGACGACGCCCTGGCCTCGGAAGCTCCGGCGGCCATCATTGCCCGCCGTCCCTGCCTGCTAATCAAGCGGATCAAACACGAAAGCGGTCTGTGCACAGTGGATACGGGCAAGTGCATTGGCTGCAAAAAGTGCCTGAAAGTAGGGTGTCCTGCTATCATGATGAAGGATGGAAAGTCCTGCGTGGATCCCGTGCAGTGTGTGGGTTGTACCGTATGTGCCCAGGTGTGCCCCACCGGGGCTATTTCCAGAAAGGAGGCGTGAGGAATGGAAACTCGCAGTGCTGTTTTGGTAGGTGTGGGAGGCCAGGGCGCCATTCTGGCGGCGAAAATTCTGGTACAGGGGTTGATGCAGGCTGGTTACGATGTGAAAATGAGCGAGGTCCACGGCATGAGCCAGCGGGGCGGCAGCGTGTCTACACAGGTGCACTGGGGGGAGAAGGTCTACTCTCCTGTGATCGGTCCCGGAGCAGCAGATATTGTGGTTGCTTTTGAAAAGATGGAAGCGGTCCGCTACGCGGAATTTCTGAAACCGGAGGGCGTGGCCGTTATCAACGACTATGAGATCCAGCCATCTACTGTGGCGGCGGGCCTGGCGGAGTATCCACGGGGCTGCCTGGAGACCATGAAAAGCAGTTTCCGTTGCCTGACCCTCAACGCCGGGGCCATTGCCCTGGAGCTGGGAAATGCCAAGTGCATGAACGTGGTGCTGTTCGGGGCCATGACCCGTGCCCTGGGTATGGACGATATCGACTGGGAGGCCGTCATCCGGGACACGGTTCCCGCCCGTTTTGTAGAGTTAAACCTGCGGGCATACCGGGCCGGTCGGGAGGCCGCGGAGTGAAAGGGGAGAGGACCGTGAATCTCCATCAGGAATATCAACGGAAACTCCGGACGCCGGAGGAGGCGGTGCAGGCGGTGAAAAGCGGGGACTGGGTGGACTACACCACCAACGTCTGCTTTCCGCCGCTGCTGGACGCCGCCCTGGCAAAGCGCCGGGACGAGCTGACGGATGTGAAGGTCCGGGGCAATCTGCTGTTCGGGCCGTTGCAAATCGTGGAGTGCGACCCCACAAGAGAACACTTCTGCTATCACTCCTGGCACTGCTCTGCTTATGAGCGAAAACTCAGTGACAGGGGCCTTTGCAGCTACAT
>ULXJ01045003.1_pt1 | contig 15628 bp, 21 predicted proteins | sample 1960981 | NCBI WGS metagenome assembly ULXJ01 (sample SAMEA4835830, study PRJEB28245) | human gut metagenome | biome: gut microbiome; material: fecal sample | place: Denmark | collected 2008 | reverse complement strand
TTAAAGCCCGCCTATATGCAGTATAGGCGGGGTTTACCGTGCGGGGGGCGGTTTTAACCGTGCGGAGCAGGCCACCGGCTCGAAAACCCTGTAGTACATTCCCTCACCAGCCCCGCCAAAATCCCCAGCCCGCCTTGTTTTTTGCACTGCCCAGCCATTCCGCTTCCCCTTCCCGTTCGCCTTTACCACCCCCATCCCTCCGGGGGTATAACCCATCGCCCCTTACGTTGCCTCTTGCCGTACCCCGCCTGCCGCACCTACACGGTGTTTATAGCTACCCTCTAATGACTCTTTAATGGCGCATCCCCCGTCAAAATGCCCTTTTTGACATGAAAAAAATCCAGCAAAATAAGCAAAAAATACGTGTTTTTGCTTTGTTTTTGATGTGATTTGCCACCAAAAAGCGCAAAAAGTGCCTAAATGCCTGAGTTTTGCTCATGCGCGAAGAAAAAGAAGGAAAAACCATTTCTTCTATCTCACGAGATGGGCATAAACGAGCGTCAGCGAGTAAAATGGCCCATCTCGTAAAGCGAGGGGTTTATGAGCGGAATATAATGAAGCGAATAAACCCCTCGCGCCCACGCGGCGGAGCCGCGCTTGCCCAACCAGAAAAAGAACAAAACCCATTAGCCAAACAAACCAAGCCAAACACGGGCTGACCAACAGACAAGTCCCTTCTACGCCAATGTATCAACCAATCCTTTGCCTTTATCTAAACCGAACCCTTTAGCTGCCGCTACCCAACCAAACCGCGCTCAAACGCCGCGAGGCTTATATAGGGGTAAGGGCAACTCCTTGACAACTCTTAGCTGGGCTTATATGATAAGATGGCAAGTTGATAAGCACGTCTGATGAGATAAATCGTATGCTGACAACTGAATATAGGAAATGGAGCTCAAGTTTCCGTTTGTATGGGAAGCGTGAGCCATATTGCTTATGGGGTAGATGATGCAGGGGGTGGTATATATGACACGTTAAAAAGAGCGAAGCGAATATTAAATGTCTTTTATAGGAACACACCCAAAAAATGCTTATTTGTCTACGTTTTTTGGGACAAATATTAGGTAGTACCTAATAAATCAATTTTTAAAGGGGTATACGCAACCATTGAAAATATCTGTATGCGATGCCGTTATGGGCAGTGGCAAGACGCAAGCTGCCATAACGATGATGAACCGTGAGACCGATAAACGCTTCTTATTCGTGACGCAATTTCTGGATGAGTGCAAGCGTATCGACAAGGCTTGCCCTAAGCGGAAGTTCAAACAACCGCAAAATCGCGGTCAAGGCAAATTAACATCTCTGAATGATCTGTTGCGGGGTAGGCATAATTTAGCCAGTACACACGCCTTATTCTATAAGTACACATCCGAAACATTAGAGCTGATACGGGCGGGGCATTACACCTTAATACTGGACGAAGTGATCGACGTCTTGGATTTTATAACAATATCTCCTTACGATGTTGATATGTTGTTTAAGGCTAAGATGATGACCGTAGAATCAGATACTAAACGTGTGGTGTGGCTGGCAGACGACTATCAGGGTAAATTTGATATATTGCGGCTAAAGATTGAGTCGGGCTGCGTCACTTACGAAGACAATCGCCTAATGGTGTGGAAGCTGCCTTTAGAAATGTTCAGTGCTTTTGATGAGGTGATCATCCTAACTTATATGTTCGAGGCTCAATATCAGGCGTATTACTACGAGATGCACGGCATTGAGGTTGAATATTTAGGTGTGCGGCACATTGGCGGGTTGGAATATGAGTTTACACAAGGATTGATGCGCGACAAAATTACATTGCCGACAATTCATCTGTGCGCCAACGCCAACATGAATTTGCTTGGGGAGCCAAAGACTGCATTGAGCGCGACTTGGCAAAAGAATGCAGGTGGGCGGCACACGGCTGAAATTGCCACATTGAAGCGTCATTTGGTTAATTATTTTACCAATAAAGGTCCTCGCGACCCTCAATGCCGGTTGTGGTCATGTTATAAGGAAGGTGAAGCTAAACTCAAGGGTTGGGGATATACACAGCGTTTCTTAGCTTATAATACTCGTGCCACTAACGCATATCGACATTGCTCTCATTTAGCTTACATCGTAAACATTTTTGCCAATGTCGATACACAGCTATATTTTGAAAGCCGTGGATATAGCGTGGATAGTGATAAACTTGCAACTTCGGAAATGGTACAGTGGTTGTGGCGTAGTCAATTACGCGACGGGAAGGAAATTTGGCTGTATATGCCAAGCAAACGGATGCGGCAATTATTGATTAAATGGGTAGAGGAGGTGACAGGCAACACCGATTGTATTGCCCTGTGGGAATGACAGTAGTGTTGCTAATTTTTATTGCGCGATGTACAAGGTATATATAAGATTTCTTTCGATGGCGATAAGCGCGTGTACGTTGGTCAGTCGGGTCATATAGGTCGGCGATGGCTAACTCACTTATTGTGTTTAGGGGATAACACACACGTCAACTCAAGATTGCAGGAATGTTTTAATACATTGGGTGCAACAGCAATACATTTCTCTATTTTAGAAGTTGTACCTAATGCTGATTTGCTAAATGACCGCGAACGTTTTTGGTTGAATTATTACACTCCGCATCTGTTTAATATACAGCGTCATATTCGTAGTGCAAAAACCGTGGGACCCGATTTCCAACGCTTTATAGACACGGTAAATCGGCAATGGTTAGTGCCTGCCGGAGCTGACACAAAATCATATAGGTTGTGGCGCAATGGGGATAAACAAGCTCTTGTTCAATTAGCCATAGACTGTAATATCTGCCAAAAACCGTTTGCAAAAATTACATTTATATCTGTCATTAAGTTAATGGAAGAACAACTTGGCTACGAAATAGAACAAGGCCGTACTGTGGTTGAAGGTCGCAAACATACTTACCGACTGATCGTGGCCTTTAACGAAGACGAAAAGTGTTATGTGCCTGCGTTTAAGACAATCAACGAATGAAGAGAGGTGATGTGTTCTGTTGCCATATTGTATGGATTGCCCCAATCGATGGGATTGCGACCGTAGCGTGTGCGGATTACTGGGTGTTGATACCATAGAGTGCGACGATTGCGCTAATTTGAACACTTTTAACGACACCTGCGCCGAGTGGTCGGCTACTGGCACTTGCGAAGTTGTGACATTGTAACAACTTAGAGAGGAGATTGAGGAATGGCTTGGATAGATGCTTCAACGCTGCCGCCACACGACGGCGCATATTTGGCGGCGTGGCAACCCATTGACAAATACATGCGTCCGTAGTATGGTAGAGTTGTAAACAATTCTCAGGTCGATGTTGCTCTCCGTGGAAGTAACAAGTGAATAGTGTGTATGCGCCCGCTCAAAAATGAGCGGGTAATTTATCGGAACGTGCCGTAATCCCCCCGCCTTGAGGCGTGGGGATATAAAGCACATCTTGCTCTTTTCATAAAAATACTGTATGGAGTCGTAATGGAATACGGTTATAAATTTCGCATCTATCCTACCCCAGCACAAATACAGCAGATGCAGAGGACATTTGGTTGTTGCCGGTTCGTCTGGAATCACTATCTTGCTTTGCGGAAAGACCTCTATGAGCAATACGGAAAGACAATGAACTATAATGCCTGTTCCGGGGATATGACACAACTCAAGAAAACCCTGTCATGGCTGAAAGAGGCAGATGCAAGCGCTCTGCAATCCTCTCTGAGAGACTTGGACACTGCATACCAGAACTTCTTTCGTCGTGTAAAGCAAGGCCAGAAACCCGGCTATCCCCGATTCAAGAGCAAACATAACCACCGGCAGAGCTACAAGAGCAAGTGCGTAAGGACAAATATCAAGGTGCTGGACAAGGCGGTGCAGCTTCCCAAGCTTGGCCTTGTAAAATGCCGTATCAGCAAAGTGGTCAAAGGACGTATTCTCTCTGCTACTATCAGCCAAAACCCAAGCGGTAAGTATTTCGTGTCTATCTGCTGTACCGATGTGGAGATTAAGCCACTGCCCTCTACTGGTGCGGTGGCCGGTATTGACATGGGTTTGAAAGCATTCGCAATTACCTCTGATGGTGTAGAGTATCCGAATCACAAATACCTTATTAAAAATCAGAAGAAACTTGCCAGACTCCAACGGTGTCTGTCCCGAAAGTCAAAGGGCAGTAACCGCTGGGAAAAAGCGAGAATCCAAGTGGCCCGTCTCCATGAACACGTCGCCAATCAGAGGAATGATATGTTTCATAAACTATCTACCAATCTTGTACGGGACTACGACCTGATTGCGATTGAAGATTTGGCTTCGTCTAACATGGTGAAAAACCATAAACTTGCGAAAGCAATCTCTGATGCCGGGTGGGGCGAGTTCCGCAGACAGTTGCAGTACAAGGGGATGTGGTATGGGAAAGAGGTTGTCACAGTAGACCGCTTCTACCCCTCCAGCCAAACTTGTTCCTGCTGCGGCGCACAGTGGTCAGGCACGAAAGACCTGTCCGTGCGCATCTGGACTTGCCCGGAGTGCGGTGCTGTCCACGACCGGGATATAAACGCCGCGAAGAACATTTTGAACGAAGGGTTGCGCCTGCTGGCGTAGCTAATATATACGGTAGGGCGGGACACGTCCGAACCTATACGCTTGGGGACACCGTGTAAGACCTTGCAAATGCGGGCGGTGGTGGTTGAACCGAGAATCCCCCGGCTTTAGCCGTGGGGGAGTGTCAAATAGATGATATTATTCAGAACGTCGCGTGAGGAGAGAGAACCAATGAGTCAATGGATTGAGCTTGATAGCCTGATACAACACTACAAAGAACTTCGAGACACAATAGTAGAAACCGACGAGTTTGGCCTGCACCCTGTCCCCATTGAGAATATGATTGGGCTTTTGCGTACTTATCAGGGTACGGCATTGCCGGATATTATTCGGTGTCGGGAGTGCATACACTATCACCCTTGCGAAGCGGAGTTGATTGACGGCAGTGCGCCGGATTGGGGCATCTGCGACCAGCCGTGGTTTAACGACGATGAAAACGACGTTGACGAAATGTTCTATTGCGCTCAGGGCGAACGGAGGGAGGATAAAACCGATAAATGTTTTAATGAACATCGCGCTCATTGGATTAAAGAAAACGACATTTGTTATGATCCCGATGCTTCTTGTTTCTATGCTGAGTATAGTTGCTCTTATTGTGGCGCATGGGCCAATGACCGATCTGAGTTGCCAGAATATTGTCTTAACTGTGGGAAGAAGATGAAAGGGAAATAATGAGCAAATCCTCATATAAACGTATATCTGGCAAACCTCACGAAGTTCAGTCACGACTATACAGAAAAGATTGGATATGTATTTCAAGGGGCTGGATCAAATGGGCAAAACGATATATGAATAGGACGTTTAGACGAAATTATACAGAAGAAAGGATAAGGAATGATGATTAGACCGAACGATACTGTACTACACAAGCCAACCGGCGAAACATGGGTGGTATGCGGGGTTGACCGTGAACGTGGCGAACTCATTCCTTGCGGATACCCATTCCCTACCATTGCCAAAATTGACGATTGCGAACTAATTACAGAGGGATACACTGCATACGGGCAACCGGAAGAATACATCGAAGCATTGCAAGGATGCGGCCTGTTAAGGTTTATTGATGCACGGGCGGCAATGTTCCACGGATTCATTTAGGGTGTTTAACGATGGCTAAATACATAGAAGAAATTATGTAGATGAAAGGGAAACCAATGAGTAAAGAGTGTAAATGTGACACTTGTTTGAACAGTCGCGTTGTGACCTCGGAGAATGGATTTCATGCTGCTTGTACCTTGTCATCTGTAAAAGCTACAGAGTGCATGGTTGGCATAAAGGACAACTATATGGCTTGTGGTCAAATGAAAGGAATGACAATGAATGAAGAATATATAACCAAAAGTGCAGCGATAGAAGCCGCTTGTGATGCAGTGGAGTTATTTCCCTCGGAATATCAGGAGATAGAAAATGCCATTGACAGGGTTGTTTCCGATGTTGCTTTGGTTTTGGATACAACGGAAATTGTAGATTTGAGAGCCAAGTATCAAGCACTTGTTGCTGAAAAAGCCAAGAATAGCGGAGACACTGCTGAAACATATACAACCGGGTATCGCTATGGTCACAGAAACGGGCAGATTGAATTGCTCCAACAGATTTTGGGCATTTTCGATGGTGTAAGCGAGCTGGAGGAAACAAATGAGTAAAGAATATATAGACCGCGAAGAAGTGATAAAAATTCTGGAACAGTACGACCTGTCGAGTGGATCGACGCTCGGTTGTCATAGCGGTGCAATAGAGTGCGCAATATCCGCGATAGAGATGTTGCCCGCCGCCGATGTTACCCAGGTGGTGCATGGACGGTGGATTTGTATAAGAAAAAGATATGGAGAATATGAGTGTTCTGCGTGTCATGGCTTGGATTCAAATTGTAGTGATTATTACGGAACTCATGCCACTACAGAACAGGAATTCTGCCCAAACTGTGGTGCGAAAATGGATAAGGAGGAAACTAATGAACTGGATCAGCGTAAGTGATAGACCACCTGCTACCGAGAAACAGCTTAAACTTATTGCAGATATGGAAGAATTTGTAGGCGAAAAATTTCGTGGAAAGACCAGAGCTGAGGCATCAGCATGGATAGATGGGCATATGGAACTATTCAAATTGCTAACTATGGACAATTGGGTGCTTGAGCATGGATATTTTTAAGGGGCCAAAAATAAAGCGGGCAAGCAATAACATTCACAGAAGGGGTAAACGATAATGAGTAAGGTAGTAGCAAAATATTTTCAAAAATGTGATATGTGCTATCAAGAATTTCAACTTGAATGTGAAAAAGCAGAATTGGGGAAGGCTATATTACCTGGCCGGTTTATTCCGAGCGATGGCAGCAGACCAACACCACTGTTAATCCCTGTACATTTGTGTCCCACTTGCTTGCAAGAAATGTCTGAATATTTGCGGGATAAATATATATTGAATGATGTTGAGTATGCAGGAATCCAAATTAGTAAAATGCCATCAATAGAGGGAGTATAGCTCATGCAGTGGTATAAAGTAGAAGATAAAATGCCGGAGTGGTTTGTCAGCGTTTTAGGTTGTATGCCTGACCAAGCCCCCTTCCCTACCGTCAGAGAGTGTTGGTATGCGGGCGATTCGGGCTGGTATTTTCCGGCGTTGATGGAGATGTGCCAAATAACTCATTGGGCAGAAATGCCAGAATTTGAGGAGGAAGCATGAATCTATATTTTTGCACTGATGATCCGTATGCAGATGCCGGTTTATTTATAGCCGCTGAAACCGCAGGACAAGCGAAGAATTATTATAGAGCATACGATGGTCAATGTGCTTTTATAGATGTTCGTGCGTGGCTTATGCGGAAGGACGCTTTTATTGCTGCGGGTGTATATGACGATAACTGTGAGGCATTGGATTGTATGGGAGTACATTATTTAGAGGAGGAAGATCAATGAAACGTGTAATAGTAATAATAATGCTGGTCGTTCTGTTGTCTGTATCCCTGTGCGGATGCGGAAAGGCCGGGGCTGGCAATCGTAGACTGTGGTTACTGGATGCGGGTACGATGTATGACATATATGTCGATAACCTCACGGGGATACAATACCTGCGAACATACAGAGGTGGCGTGTGCGTAATGGTAGACGTAGAGGGAAAACCGCTGATATGGGAGGGCTATTATGACAAAAACAGCAGCAGATAGATTTCGTAAATTGCGCAAAGAGGTTATGGCGGCTATTAGGCGGCAGTTAGAAGATGACGCCGGTTGTAAAAGCTATGAGGGAACGTTTGAATGGCTGACTGGCTATCCTTGTTATTTTGCGGATGAGACTGGTACAGCGCAACCCGATTTTTATAAGCTCACATTGCATTGCTATGTGTTGGGGCCAAGCCGCCACTATGAATGGATGGGCGCGACCCCTGATGAAGTGTTAGACCAAGCTGAGAGGGATATTCATCAGTGGATACGAGGTGGAGAATGGTAGGCGTACTAATTGTAGTTGTGCTGGTGTTAATGGCGGCTTATTTTACACCACATGACCCGTTTGATGGGATGGCAATTTAATGGTAATGATAGATGATTTATATGAGCTGCCTGCGGGCTGGATTGCCGCCTTTGGTAACGATCTTGTGCAGGAACTCAACAATGTTATGGGCAATGCCGCTCAAGAGGTGTATGTCAAAGAAAAATGGGGCAGCTTGTCTGCGTACATATCGCTTAGTAATGATGATATGGCAGCTGTTGTGGACAAATATCAGCGTATAGCACGGCAAACGTGTGCCGGATGCGGCGCACCTGCACGGCGGGTATCGACGGGTTGGATATTACCTTGGTGTGACAACTGCGGCAGTCCGCAATGGAAATATAAGCCTATTGAGACATATTGTGATGGAGAATACTAAGGCTATTTAAGATTTGATGTGGGACCCCACAAAAGTCTAATAGTCACAGCCACACCGACGTATGTAAGTCTCTCAGGTAGAGGGTACGGATGCACCTGCGGGTTTTCCCAGCTCGTAGCTCTGCCAAGCATACGCCGAGGTAAGGGAGACACTACCACCTCCTCTGGAGGCGAGACACTACTGAAAGGAGATGAGCGCATATGACGATGGTCTATGTGCAAAACAAAGACGGTAAACCTTTGATGCCGACAACTCGCTATTGCTATGTGCGCCTTCTCCTAAAGGAAAAGAAAGCACGAGTTGTTTGCACTACCCCGTTTACCATCCAGTTGAACTATGACACCCCTGACATCACCCAAGACCTGATTCTTGGCATTGACCCCGGCAGGACGAACATCGGCGTTGCTGTCGTCAAAGAGGACGGCTCCTGCGTGTTCTCCGCACATCTGGAGACTCGCAATAAGGACGTACCTCTCCTGATGCAGAAGCGTGCTGCGTTTCGGAGAAACCATCGTACGCTGGACCGGCGCAGGAAGCGTCAGCGTCGTGCGAAGGCTGCGGGAACCACTATCGCCGAGGGTTCTGTTGAGAGATTGCTCTCCGGCTACGAGAAGCCCATTGTGTGCCACCATATCCGCAATAAGGAGGCGCGGTTCAATAACCGCAGCCGCCCTGCGGGTTGGTTGACACCTACGGCGAACCATCTGTTGCAGACCCACATTAACCTGATTGCGAAGATTGCAAAGGTTCTACCCATCACAAAGGTGGTAGTGGAGCTAAACCGCTTTGCTTTCATGGCGATGGATAATCCCAATATCCGTCGTTGGGAATACCAGCAGGGTCCGCTGTACGGACTGGGTCCCGTGGAGGATGCGGTGTACGCACAACAGGACGGACATTGCCTGTTCTGCAAGAAGCCCATTGACCATTATCACCATGTCGTCCCACGCCATAAGGGTGGGAGCGAGACGCTGGCAAACCGATGTGGGCTTTGCGAGAAGCACCATGCCCTCGTCCACAAGGACAAGGCATGGGCGGAGAAACTGGTCACACGCAAGGGCGGTACGAATAAAAAGTACCACGCCCTGAGTGTACTGAATCAGATTATCCCACACCTCATGGAGTATCTCGGAAGCGAGACTCCCTACGATGTCTATGCCACGGATGGTAAGTCCACCAAGGGCTTCCGTGTTGCCAAGAATGTGCCGAAGGAACACTATACGGACGCCTACTGTATCGCCTGTTCCATTTGGGATGCGGATACGAAGGTCTCTGCACCTGTCGAACCCTTTGAGCTGAAGCAGTTTCGTCGGCACGACCGGCAATCCTGCATCCGCCAAATGGTTGACCGGAAGTATCTTCTGGACGGCAAGGTTGTTGCAACAAATCGGCATAAGTCCATTGAGCAAAAGTCCGATAGTCTTGAGGAGTTCCGCGAGGCTTACGGCGACCCTGCGGTATCGCAGCTCACCGTAAGACCCCACTTGCCTCAGTACAAGGACATGACCCGTATCATGCCGGGGGCGGTGATGGATTTTGATGGGATTGTTGGGGTTTTTCAGGGGTCAGAAGGCTTTCATAACGGTAAACCGGACTACTATAAATCTACGAAAGGAGCAAAGGTTTCAACGAAGAGATGTGCGCTTCTCGCACAGAACGCAGGTATGGTTTTCATCCCTGCCTGAAACCAAGGTTTTGTGGGAAAACACATCAAATCTTAAATACCCGAAGACTAATGGGATATTGTTCTGAAGAAATGGAGACCACTTTGGTCTATGACAAGGTTGAGAAGTCGTGGCGTGCATATACGAATGTGCCAACGCATTTAACGAAATTCGCCAAGCAGGGCTGGGCGTTAGATAAAACCGTTGAGGAAGATGGACGTGTGATTGCGGCGTACTATCATGCACCGGCAAACGCTATCAGTATTCGCAACCCCAATGCGGCCAAGCGCCAGATGACAGACGAGCAACGTGCGGCGGCAGCCGAACGGCTACGTGGTGTGAGGAGGTGATGGGTTGGAGGTACATACTTTCACGCATGAAAAATTCGGTCAGATACGTGCGGTGGCAGATGCAGGCAGGGTGTGGTATTGCGGTGTAGATGTTAGTCGAGGGTTGGAGTTCAAGCAATATAAGATAGCAGTACGCGCCCATACTTTTGCTGATGAGTGTAAGTTGTTTGTGTTGCCGGACAAACACAATTATCCGCAGGAAACTAAGTGCATAAAGGAGGCGTGTGTGTATCGGTTGATACTGTATAGCAGTCGCAAGAGCTTGCAGCAGTATGAGCGCTGGTTCACGCACACAGTGGTCAAAACTATGAAGGGATTTGAGGCACAATAAAACAGGATTATTATGACCACATAATTGATATGTGGCGTTATTTGGAGGACGAATGGGACTATTGGGAGTACGGCGTGGTGGCGCAATGTTTTGCTGCGACTGGTTCAATTACGGAAGATGGAGGTGAGGACTGATTTTTGCGCCGCCTCTTTATACAGTCAGGTCTTTTTCTTTGCAATGGTTGGTTGACAACAATTTTTCGATAACAGAGCCGGAAGATGATTTAAGACATCTCATTAAACAACAGGACAACCCTCTGTTCCGTTTAATCCGCATTATTACACATGATAAAAGACGTTATAATCCTTATGTTATTTTTGTGAGCAGCGAAAGGTCTTGTAAGAGCGAAGAAAATATTCGGCATTTGGTTTATGAAGGTATTGTGGTCAATGGTCAGCGGTATGTGTTCAGTGAACGTTCTGCGTCTATGACTCGTACTGGTATATTTAGTTTCGTAGACGCTCGTATAGCAGACGAGTTAAATAGGCGTATTACTATGGATATTACCTTTGATACAACGGTACTGTCCAAGTATTATGCCTATCGGGGTTTATTTTTCAGCTCGTGCCATTGTCTTGAGGGATGGCGGCCCAAGATTATTATAGTGCCGGATTTGACGTTGCCTGTTCCGCACCAACACATAAAGTATCTATACGACTCTGAGGTGTCGTTTGTTGATAAAAATGGCAATGAGCGCACATGGAAACAGAAGGATATTGCAGAAACTACTCGTGATATGGAGATTAACGCCTTTGATGGCTGTGGCATCCATCATCCTGACATTACTAAAGAGGTGACAGAGATATTGGGCGCTAAGTCCCCCGTCACCTCTATTCTCTGGCGTGCGCCGTATATCAAAGGCGTGTCTCATTCGGTAGACTATGAAACCTTTTTTGGGGCACGTGGTGTAGAGTATATCAAAGACATTTGGGGGCGGTGGCATAGCATCCACGATAAAATGCTCATCTTCACCGAGAGTATGTACAAGGGTTTGAAATATTTCAAGCAATACGGTGATGGGCGTGATTGGGATAGGTATTGGGACTTATTTGAGAAATACGATCATTGTATCGGTATTGCAAAATGGAACTTCTCGTTCGCTGAAGAACCTGTGTTTACTCGCGCCAATTACCAGATATTGCAGGATTTGGACTTGCCGTATGACGATTTCCGCAGTTTGGCTGATGACAGTATTGAGTGGGCTGAACGGATTGTTGGCGGCGATATGCTGTACACTTATTGCTTTTTGGGATTGATGGCTGATCGTTGCACGCCTATCAATGCGTACTCTAAAGCTATTCTGAAGAATCCCGAAATGATGAAAGAGCGGACTGTGCGCAAGTTTTTGCGTGATTCCGCTAAGAAGTATATAGATGGTATGAAGTGCGGCAAGCTATGGCTGGAATCGTGTTTTAAGTTTTTAGCTCCTGACCTTATCTTGCTGATGGAGCATATTGGCGGTTTACCGTTGGTGGGGTCTTTACAGGCTGACGAGTTTTACTCTCGTGATTACGATGGTGTATATACGGGCGATTATCTCATTGAGAGAAATCCGCACATTTGCAGATCGGAGCATACTGTACTGCGTGCTGTGACCAATGACACGATTGATTATTATATCGGGCATCTTGCGAATGTTTGTATGGTGAATTGCCGGAGTTTGACAGCGCCACGTTTGAACGGAGCTGACTTCGATGGGGACTTGGTGCTTGTATTACAGAACTTTACAATGATGCGTGGTGTGCATCGTGACGCGCCTATTGTAATAGATGTTGAGGACAAGATTACGGCAAAGATGGAGCCAGATAATTCAGAGGGGCGTTTAGCTCTAACTATGCGTACTATGAAGTCTCTCATTGGTGAATATAGTAATTATAGCAGCGCTTATCATAACAAATGTCCCAAAACTGATGAACAACGTGCGATATATGAAGGGTATATTGATCAAATTTCAGTCCTGACAGGTAAGGCAATCGATCAAGCTAAAACGGGCGTTATTTTCCCCATGCCGCGTCGTATTGCAAAATTTGGGCGACCTCTACCCTATTTTATGAAATATCGCAAACCTTATTATGCGAAGCAGAAGCTTTCTAAGGCTCATAGTAATATGAATCGGCTTTGTTATGAGGTGGAACGTTGGCATAAACAAATACGGTGGCAACGTTGTGAGAAATTCGATTATACAATTATGTTGGACAATACCATAGATGTGCCGGATGATATATTTAGCATGATACGGGATATTTATAAGCAATATACTGTTGAGATGAATAGTTTAATGCTTGAGCAGAAGCGGGTTCGTGCATATCAGGACGAAGATATTAAGGCTCAGGTATCACGTTTCAATGCTAAAAACTATGTTATAGACTGGGATGTATATTACGACAAATACCGTCAGCTCTGCCGAGAGGTTTGCCCCGATGCGAAGATGCTGGCTAATATAGCGGTACGTTTGCAGTACGAAGTGTATCCTAAAAGTGAGTCTCGTTTTATGTGGGTTGTGGCTGAGAAAGGGATTTTAGAGAATATCTGTCAGGTCGAACATTTAAAACTGCCGCAAAGAGACCCGTTTGGCGAGTATTGCTATTTGGGACGGCGTTATTCGATGGTAGAAGTTCAGACTACGCCTCCATGTGAGTGCGACGATTTTAATGATTGGATTGGAGAGTGGCAATTTGATTAACGAGCGTTTGGAAGCTCGGCAATTTATTGAGGGCAACAACCTTAATAAACGGTGTGTATATCATATTTGTTATATTATGGCCAAATACTATCGTGATGACGGGTTGAGCCATGAAGCCATTCGCGAAAGGCTAAAAGAGTGGGAAGGTAAATACGGCTATTATTTCGAGTTTGATGTAAACAAAGTTATATATAATGTGATGGATAGCAGGACCCCCCTTCGTGGGGATGTTCCTGTTTTTATCAATACAACAGATATTGAAGAAATACGTAAACGGTTTGATAGCAAAAATACGCGACTGCTGGCGTTGGCGTTACTGGCGTATGGCAAAGCGTGCGCTAATAAATATGGTGATTGTAATGTATCGTTGCTGGGTGTGGCTAATTGGCTGCACGTTGACTACTCTAATCTGGTCAATCGCAGCTTTAAGGAATTGATAGACTTTGGATATATCGCTCGTGTAGACACTAAAAAGAAGTGGATTAAGAGCAGCCGTAACCAAGTCACACGCATACATTTTAACGTGCCGTTGGTGAATACCGGCGACAATCGCGTGATGGATAACAACATTGTGCGGATATTTAATGAATATTTTTAGCCTAAAGGGTTTAATGGGTACTAATATAATCTCAGTCAAACAAAATAGTCAAATTAAGTAGTCACGACGGGGTTAAACGGTATCTAATTTTTGAGCTAAAGGATGGTTGTATTTGATTAACATTACCCGTGAAGAATCCCTTTATTTACGTCAGCATGGCGCACAAGTTGTTGTGCTGAACAAGCAGGCCCCCGCCCGTAAGAAGAAGTATATGGTCCCTGAAGACCGTCTGACGGCGCGGTTGCTTGACCAGTATCATAGGGGGCAAAAACGGCATGGTTGATTTAAGACGGCGCTCTGACGAGCTTTTGGACGAAGAATATCTGTACCGCATCGGCAAGGCTAAAGATGATGGCTTGATTGCCGAAACGTGGGAGGAATTAACCCCCGTGCTGAACGAGGAGTGCGGGGAAGAAAAAGGCCCTTGCACATGGCGTAAGCATTACGCCAGTGGCAAGAAGTGGCAAGCCGTATTCGCCAAGCAGGGGTGCATTGAAGATGTTGCGGCGTTGCGGGAAAGGCAACAAGGGATTGCTAAGGAACGTATAAAACTGCGCGATGAGCGCACCGCTTTAAATAAAGAACTGCGAGAACAGGCGAGATATGAGGTCAACAATGAGCTATGGGAGCGTAAGCTGGCAGAGCTGGGTCAGACCAAGTTCCCTGTGGTGGCAGTGCCACAGCTTGATGGTGACTGCTCTCTGTTAATCTGCCTGAGCGACTGGCATATTGGGATGACCTTTAATAGCTGTACTGGTCAATATGATACAGATATTGCATGGAATCGTTTGTCTCAATTATTATGCCAAATTCGGGACATTCAACAGCGGCACAATGTCGCTTCTGCTCATATTGTATTGCTGGGTGATTTAATAAGCGGCGCACCTCATCCTGTTGTCGCAATGCAGAACCGTGAAGACGTTGTGGATCAGGTTATACTTGCCGGTGAAATGTTGGCTCAATTTATATACAACATTTCAATGCTGTTTACCAACGTGTATGTTACTGCTGTAAATGGTAATCATAGTCGGCTCACCCCCAATAAAAAGGACGCTATCATTGGTGAACGCTTAGATAGGCTGGTTACATGGCATGCGACCACTGAATGTAAACACTTGCCCAATGTGAGTATTAGTCAACCTTTAGATGGGTTCCATGGCACGCTGGACATAATTGAGATTCGTGGCAAGTCGTATGTGCTTGACCACGGAGACTTCGACCAGTTTACTGAGGCTGGTGTTGCTAAGTTAATCTCTTATTTGGGCTTTGTGCCGAACGCAATAATTTCTGCGCACAAGCATACCCCAGCATATATGGAAGTAAATAGTGTCGCCTGTGTGCAGAACGGTTGTCTGTCGGGTGGTGGCGACCAATTTACGTTGGAACACCGTCTGGGTGGTAAGCCATCGCAAACTGTATGTGTGTGCTCAGATGCGGGCATCGAAGTTATGTATCCGATTAAACTGATATAGGTTCATACCGCTTTCGTCTGTTGAACGATTCGCGGTTTTGGGTTGAGTATGTTCAACTCTCTCCCTCCTATTGCGGCGAAATGC
>ULXJ01026187.1_pt1 | contig 15669 bp, 14 predicted proteins | sample 1960981 | NCBI WGS metagenome assembly ULXJ01 (sample SAMEA4835830, study PRJEB28245) | human gut metagenome | biome: gut microbiome; material: fecal sample | place: Denmark | collected 2008 | reverse complement strand
GTGGAGGCGGCCGTACCCACCCTGGTGGGCACAGCGGTATGCAGCCTCTCCTGGCTGCTGCCGGAAAAGCGGATGATGTTGGCTTCCTATCTGTGGATGGCCGTGCTGGCCATCGCGTGCTTGGTGGCCATGCTGATCATTCTGGGGGGAGACACACAGGCACAAATGCTGTTCCTGCAGTTCTTTGGGCTGTTCGTGCCAGCACCCATCCTCCTGGGAGGGGGGCTGTCGCTGTGGCTGTACCGCCGGTACCAGCGGCGCAGACCCACCCTGACCAATGGGAGAATCGAAAGGACTGTGAGACCATGATCAATACCGTATTATTCGATATGGGAGGAACCCTGGAGGATATCTATTCCAATGCAGAGAGCAAAATGGCTGCGGCCCAGGGTGTCCTTCGGATTTTGCGCGACCATGGCGTGGACGTTCAGGTGGACGAGGACGCCGCCCTCCGGATGTTGAGTGACGGCTGGGACCGGTATGCTGCGTACCGGAATCCCTCCCAGCGGGAGCTGAAACCGGAGGAGATCTGGGGCAACTACGTGCTGACGGATTTCGGCCTGGATTTTGAGACCGTTCGCCCCTTTGCAGAAGAACTGGCCCATATGTGGGAAGTGACCCACTACCATCGCAGTTTGCGCCCCCGGGTCAAGGAGATGTTGGAGGGATTGAAGGGCCTGGGTATGAAGCTGGGCGTTATCAGCAATACCGCCAGCCTGTTTCAGGTCTATGAGATTTTGAAGGAGTATGGCATCCGGGATTACTTCCAGGATGTAACGCTGTCTTCGGTGACCGGCTATCGAAAGCCGGATCCCAATATTTTCAAAGTTTCCCTGTACCAGGTCCAGTCGGATCCTGCGGAGTGCGCCTACGTGGGTGACACCTTCTCACGGGATGTGATTGGTCCCCAGAATATGGGCTTTGGAATGACTTTCCACATTCACTCCTTCCTGACTGCTTCCCGTGACACAGATATTCCCGATTCGGTGAAGCCCACCTACTCTATTGAGGACATCTATGAGGTCTACACCATTCTGCGCGATCAGCAGAAGGCGGAGTGCTCCGGTGTCCGTCCGGCCTGATGCCGGAACTTAAATACGGAATCAATGCGGGGGCCGGCAATACCGGCTCCCGTTTTCTGCAAGGAAAATAAAAAGGCACCGGAGGAATGCCATTCCTCCGGTGCCTTTTTGTTTTGAAAATGAGGTTCTCAGGAGTAGAGGGTACCCACACCGTCCACCATGGCGTCGTAGCCCCGCTTCACCTTGTCGTAGTTCTTGTCCCGGTCCAGAACCACGCCGCGACCGGCGCCGTCCACCACCAGGCCAAGGCCGATCTGATCCAGCCGTTGGTCCAGCTCCGTCAGCAGGGTGGGCGCGGAGCCGGGCTCCGTGGAGCGGCCGTCAAAGATGATGTGGAAGTAGACCTGGGGCAGGCCCTGTTCCTTGGCCATCTGGCAGATGGACAGGGGATAATCGATGCAGCCGTGGGAGGACTTGTAGGTCAGGTATGCCAACAGATGTAGGGAGGAACCGTTTTTCTTCACATGGTCCACAGCCTCCAGGAATACCGGATTGCGCTGGAAGCTGCCGTCTTTGACGGCGGCGTCCAGGCGGACGTCGTCCTGCATGACGCAGCGGCCGGCGCCCAGGTTGGAGTGGCCCGCTTCGGAGTTACCGGCTTTCCCGGCGCCCAGGCCCACGTGTTCGCCGGAGGCATGGAGCTTGGACCAGGACTGGTTGGCCAGTAGGCTGTCCCAGTAAGGCGTGTCGGAAATGTGGATGGCGTCGCCCTCATCGCCAGAGCCCAGCCCCCAGCCGTCACAGATGATCAGCAGCATCTTGCGGTCCTTGCCCCAGTTGTGCCCCTCTGCCAGAGACTTGCCGGTCATGACAGCGGGCTGGGGGATGCCCATGACATCCAGTACCGTGGGAGCCACGTCGCTGAGGGCACCATCGTGCAGTTTGATGGGGGTGGGATCGGCGGGATCCATCATGACGAAGGCCACCAGGTTGGTGGTGTGGGCGCCGTCGGGTTTGCCGGCAGGCGTGTAAAGCTTTTCAATATTACCGTGGTCAGCGGTGACGGCCACCACATAGCCTTTGGACAGGGCGTCATTCACTACCTTGTCCAGAGCCCGGCTCACATGAGCACAGGCTTCCAGCTTGGCGGCGGTATTCTGAGTATGACCGATGACGTCTCCGTTGGCGAAGTTGGTGACGATGAAATCGTACTTGCCCAGAGCCTCTGTCAGAGTATCCGTCACCTTTGGCAGAGACAGTTCCGGCTGCTGATCGAAGTCGATACCCTTGGGGGAGGGGATACAAATGTCGTCCTCGCCGGGGAAGGGATTGTTCTCTCCACCGTTGAAAAAGAAGGTGACATGGGCGAACTTCTCGGACTCAGCGCAGTGGAGCTGGGTCTTGCCAGCCTCGGAGAGCACCTGGGCCAGTGGCTGCGTCACATGCTCCGGCGCGAAGGCGATGGGAAGATTCTTAAATTTATCATGATATAGAGTCAGAATGGAAAAATGCAGGTTGTTGAGCTTGTGGATATCCACGGCATTGAAGTCCTTATCGGTGAACATCTCCGTCAGCTCGATTTCCCGCTCGCCCCGGCGGCAGCAGAAGATCACGGCGTCATTATCCTGAATGCGGCCAACGGGCGCACCGTTTTCCGTCAGGACCATGGGTTCCAGATGGTAGTCGTCCTGGCCTAAGGCATATGCCCGCTTGACGGCCTCCGCCAACTGGGCACCACCATGGTTGGATTGAGACATAGATGTACCTCCTTAGTTTTATGTGCGGGGGGCTTTACTGCCCCTCGGTGGGAAGAATCAACTTGTCGGTGGCCACCTGCCCACGGGCGGGGAAGATGTCCAGAAGCTGGGGGAAGGTGTAGACCTTGGCGTCGGGCATATTCTCCTCCGTCAGCTTCAGTGGCTTGGAGGGATCATATTGCACCGTCACGGTCATGCCGAAGGCGCAGGCCTTGGCACCCACGATGTCGCGGTTGAGGTTGTCGCCCACATAACAGCAGTTCTCCGGCTGGGCCTTTACCTCATCCAGAGCGTAGTAGTAGATGGCGGGACCCGGTTTGCGGACGTAGGTGATGGAGGACTGTTGTACGGTTTTGAAATACGGCCGCAGACCGTCGGCGTCCAGCCACTCGTCTACTTCCCGGCGGCCCACCAGGTCGCTGATGATGCCCAGGGTGTAGCCTCTGGCGCACAGTTCCTTGACGGTCTCGGCGCCGCCGTCCACCACAGTGCGGATGCCCTTGGTCTGGCGGTACTGATAGGTCAGCTCTCCGGCATTGCGGAGAATCCGGTCCCGGTCGCAGTCGAAAGCCAGCCAGCGGGTCCACAGGACCTCCTCCGGTGCCTCGCACATGAATTTCAGGGCCCACTCCCGGTACTTGTCGTACCGCTTGTCAATGACGGTGTCAAACCAGGCGCAGGGGTCCTCCACCTGAACGCCGCACAGCTCCGCAATCTTGGTTTTGGCAGCGGCCAGATAGGCGGGATCTTCCTTGATGACCCGGAAGGTTCCACCCAGATCGAAAAAGATGAAGCGAATATCGGTATTCATGCCTCCAGCCTCCTTTTCTTTGCCGCCTCTTTACGGCGGGCGGCGTACCGGGCTCCCGCCGGTAAAAAAGCCAGCGGGTGAGAGCAGCAAATCCGCTGGTCTCAGGAGCAGGTTTTCGAGAAGTGGATAGGCCTGAAAACCTGCTCAGCCTGTCGAAAAGACCTTTTCGACAGGCTGAACCGCCTCAGTTCAAAGGCGGCAGAAGATCCAGCAGCTCCGTGAATTCGGAGATGACAGCATCGGGACGGATTTCGCCGGAGATTTCCACCGGGTGCTTTTTCTCAGGAGAGCGGAAGATGATATTGCAGCCCACACCAGCGTCAATGGCACCGGACAGGTCCCGCTTGACGTTGTCGGCCACGGATACACAGTCCGCCAGGTCCACGCCCAGCTCCTGGGAGGCGATACGGTAAATCTCCGCGCAGGGCTTGCGCAGATGGCAAACGGAGGAGAGGACCACACTGGAGAAATATTTGTCCAGTCCGTCCTCCTCCAGCCAGTCGGGGACCTCCGTTTCACCGATGAGGTTGGAGATGATGCCCAGGCGGTAACCACGCTGGTAAAGGGTGCGAATGACCTCCACACCGCCGTCCACCACCACCCGGCGGCCCTTGGACTGCCGGTACTGGAAAGACAGCTCATGGCAGGCGTGAGCGATATGCATGTGGTCATAGTCTGGCAGCAGCCACTTGCACCACAACTCCTCATCACCGGATTCCTTGTTTTCCCCCAGAGCCCACTTGCGGTAAGGCTCGTAGCGGTCCTCCACCAACTGGTAGAAGTCCTCGTAGGGCATATCCGTGCCGGCAATTTCCGCCATCTTGCGACGGGCGTGGCGCATATAGGGCTCGTCATTCAGAGCAATGCGCAGCGTACCACCCAGGTCAAAGAATACCACTTTGTAACGCTTCTTCAATTCCATATCAGGACGCCTCCTCAATTCCTGGCGGGAAAGATATCCAAAAGCTGTGAAAGACTGGTGATCACACGATCAGGAGTGAACTCCTTGCCAGTGGCCTTCTCCATGTTGAGAGTATCCGGCTCATCGATGCGGATCATCATGGCAAAGCCTGCAGCTTGGGTGCCTTCCACATCTCGGACCGGGTTGTCGCCCACGTAGGCACAGTTGGCTTCGGGGGTGCCGATGCAGCGGCAGGCCAGGTGATAAATAGCCGGGTCTGGCTTGCGCAGACGGACTTTGGAGGAGAGAATGGTGGTCTTGAAGCACTGGGCAACGCCGTCGGCAGCCATCCAGTCGGGAATCTCCGTCTCAGTGACCGTGTTGGCGATGATGCCCAGAGTATAGCCTCTGGCGTACAGTTCCTTTAAGGTGGACACAGCGTCAGGCCGGGCCACCCGGCGGCCGTCGTGGTCCCGCCACAGACGGGTCAGCTTGGGCGCGTTGGCAAAGATCATGTTGGTGTCATATTCCGGCAGCATGTACTGGGTCCACAGTTCGCCCTCGGAGGCGTCCAGTAGCGTGGCCTTGGACATCTTGCGATATGCCTTCCACCGCTCCTCCAGCTTGGCGAACAATTCGTCATGAGTCTCGGTGGTCTGGATCAACTTCATCAGGTCGGCTTCTGCCTTGTCAATGAAATCCTGTTCTTTCAAAACGATGCGAAGGGTGTTGCCTACGTCGAAAAAGATGGTCTTGATATCGGGTGTCATGACAGTCTCCTCCTATTTTGTAAGATTCAGACGGTGGTCCGGCGAACCGGTCCGCACGCCATGAGCAGCCTGCGCCCCGGCAGATTAGCCGCGGCGCAGGGGAGTGCAGGATGCCTCCGGAGGGGATACAGGTGCCGCCACGGAAAGAAGGAGCCGCCGGTCCGAATTCCTGAATGAGAATAGGGGCAGGCGTTCCGTGGTAACACTTTCCAGAGGATTTGCAAACGTTTGCGCTCTTTACAACTTCATTTTAGGCTAAAATGCCCTGATTTGTCAATATAGCAAATGCCAAAGAGTGGGTCCATTTTTTGCTTTTCTGAACAAAGTTCAAAAAAAGCAGATTGATGTTGACATTCAGGGAGAAATTATATATGCTTTTGTATAGAAAAAACGTAAAAGCGCGGTTTTGCCCGAGGTTGGATCAAACAGATGGAAACGTTTGCGGCTGGCGCGGACCGCTGTCATTGGAAAAGGACGATGGGCTATGAAAAGTGTGACATTAAAAGATGTGGCCAAGGCCGCCGGTGTTTCCTACGCCACAGTGTCCAGGGCTTTGTCTGGTAGCTCCCAGATCGGCAGTGATACCCGGGAACGGATCATCAAGCTGTGTGACGAGATGGGTTACACCACCAACTACGTGGCCCGGTCCATGGTCATGAAGAAGACGGATCTGATCGGTTTGGTGGTACCTGCCATTGACAATGAATTCATGTCCCAACTGGCTTATTATGCGGAGATGAGCGCCCGTTCCCATGGGTATAACATCATGCTGTGCAACTCAGGGCCGGATATGAAGCAGGAAAAAATCGTGGTGAAGCTGCTGCTGGGCCGGAAGGTGGACGGTATTCTGATCGTTCCTCAGAGTCCTAAGACCTATGAGAATATTCGGGCCTATACGGATCAGGTGCCCACGGTGTTTCTCAGCGAGAATCTGCGGGACCAGCCTCAGAGCTATGTGGCTGTGGACAACAGCCAGGGAACGTTTCTGGGAACGGAGTATCTCTATTCTCTAGGTCACCGTGAGATTTTGTACTTTGGCCGCCGCCATTCCACTACCCATCAGCTCCGGGCGGAGGGGTACATGCGGGCCTGTCAGCAGTTGGGGCTGCGGCAGCGGTTCTATAACAGCGAATATGCCCGCTCATCCATTGAATACGGCTATGAGATGGCCAAGGACTTGTTCTCCCGGCCCATTGACTACACAGCCATCTTTGCCTCCACGGACTCCAATGCCCTGGGAATTTTAAAGGCGGCGGATGAGTTGGGAATCGCTATTCCGGACCGTTTGAGTCTGATCGGGTTTGATAATATCCCCTCCACGGCGTTGCCCCGGATCGACCTGACCACCATCGAGCAGCCCAAGAAAGCCATGGCGGTTCAGGCGGTGGATATGCTGTTGGATAAGATCGAGCGGGGAACGCAGGGATATGTCCACCAGATCATGACGCCCAGCCTGATTCAGCGGGGTACCTGCCGTCCGCTGCTGTAAAACCCCATAAGCGCCGCAAAAGCACCGCGAAAGCGGTGCTTTTTTGCGGCGGCGGACAAGCCGCCGGGTTAGGAGAAAAGAAGATGGGTTTCAAAGTTTGACGATGATATCTAACAAAATATCGGCGCTGGCGTCGCCTTTATCAGAGGCGTGATTCATATGGCTGTAAATTTCCCGGTATTTCAAAATATGGTGGAAGTCGTCCCCAGCGAACAATTCCGTCATGGACTGATGGAATTGAACATTGAGTGTATTCTCCAACTTTTTGACCCGCGTGGCCTCCTGGTAGACCTTGGTGTGGTCCTTTTCCAGGTTTTGTACACAGACCAACAGCCCCTCTGCCATCTGCAGTAAAGTGTTGGCCATGGTCAGCAGGTGGTCGTCAGGCGGAATCTCGTAAATGCGAAGTTCTTTTACGGTTGTCCAGGCGTAGTCGGCCAGATCGTCCACAGAGGAGCACAGGCGGAACAGGTCTTCCCGATCGATGGGGGTGATGAAGGTGCGGTTGATGTCCTCTACCAGTTCCCGGCGGATGGCGTCGGCCTCCTTCTCCTTGACCTTCACAAAGTCACCGTTTTCCTGGGTGGGGTCCTGACAGAAGCGGCATAAGGCCTCCACAGCGTCCCGGATAACGGTGACCTGCTGGATCAGCAGACCGTAAAAGTTGAGACTTTTTTTACGTTTAAACATTTGGGCGGACCTCCTTCGATCAGAAAATCATGGAGAACAGGAAAAATAACAGTGCCCCCAGGGAGCCGGCGATCGGAATGGTGATGAACCAGGACAGCAGGATCTTTCCAGCCACATTCCAGTGGACTGCCTTGTACCGTTCCGCCGCGCCCACACCCATGATGGAGGAGGAGACGATCTGACTGGCGGACACCGGGGCGCCCAGCAGGGAGGAGGTCAGGATGACGGTCCCCGCTGTCAGTTGAGAGGCGAAGGAGTGGATGGGCTGCACCTTGTAGATGCCGGTTCCCACGGTCTTGATGATCTTGAACCCACCAAAGGCGATGCCGCAGGCTAGGCATGCCGCCGCGCAGACGATGGACCACAGGGGAATGCTGACCTCTGTACCGCTGTAAATGCCCATGAGAATCAGTACGATACCGATGGACTTCTGGGAGTCGTTGAAGGAGTGGTTGAAAGCCAGGAAGGTCATGTTGATCCACTGGGCGTATGTAAAGAACTTGTTGATGCCAACTCCCGCATGGCGGGTCAGTCGCAGCAGCAGCTTTAAAATCAAAAACCCCAACAGAAAGCTGGCCGCCGGGGTCAGGAAGATCATCAGCACTACTTTACCCCAGAAGTAGGACCAGGATACGGCGCCGGTACCGAAGGCAGCGATGCCGGCCCCCACCACGCCGCCAATCAGGGCGTGGGAGGAGGAAGCGGGGATACCAAAGCGCCAGGTGGTCAGATTCCACAGGATAGCGGCCAGAATGCCGGCCGTGATGAAGGCCAAAGCGGTATCCCGGCTGCCAGGGTCAGTATAAAAGGCCTCGCCCACCAGTTTCTGAATGGTGTTGGATACGCTGGACCCCACCACCAGAATGGCAAAGGGGGAGAGAAACTCCACCGCCGCTGCCCAGGCCAGGGCCGGATGAGGTCGCATGGCACGGCTGGCAATCAGAGTGGCTACCACATTGCAGCCGTCATGGAATCCGTTTACGTAGGTGAAAACGAAGATCATTCCGGTCAACAGTAAAAAGGAGATCTCCGACGGCACGATAGCCACTTCCCTTCCAACGAATAGTGCAAACGATTTCGGGAACGTTTTTTTCGCACACCTTTAAAAAACTAACTTTATTATGGCTATTAGAGTAAATTGTGTCAATAAAAACTTGCAGTTATTTGTTATTTTCAACAAAAATGCTAATTCGGTCAGAAGAAAGCTGTAAAAAATTACGACTAAAATTTCAAACGTTTACGGTATTTGCTGGCCATAACGGGAATACGTCCATGATGGTCACCTCTATGGTGTCGGTAGTAGGGGGTAAGAAGAAGCCCCGGCGAAATCATTCGCCGGGGCAAAGATGGTTTTACTGACGGTTACAGGCTGCGGATCTGGTTTTGGATCAGAGTGCCCACGGTGTCGGCGAACTGGTCCAGAGAACGGATACGGGCGAAGTTTCGACCATAGATGGTGTGGGCGGAAGGGATGTCCTCGTCGTCGCCGGTGAAGACGCACACCACCGCAATGCCGCGGTGCAGCAGGGAGCGGATCTCCGCCGCGGTATTGGAAACGGCGGCCTGATCGGAGTAATCCACCGAGTCTGAGGGCTGTACCAGCTTGTTTACGTCGTGGGGCTTGGCGTCGGACAGGAGGATCACCATGCGGTGCTCGCAGGGAGAGTCCTCCAGTTCCCGTCCCAGAGCCCGGATGGCTAGCCCGTCCCGGTTGCAGCCGGTAGTGAAGTAGTGGAAGATTCGGTCATTTTTGTCGGCTTCCCGATAGTCCCGGAAGCGGGTCAGAATGGTGTAGCCGCTGAGGGAACAGAAGGCAGAGACCCGGACGGGAATGCCGCAGCGGGTCAGGCTTTCGGCGATCATGTAGCCCTGAGCAGAGACAATGGCCTGTCTGTCGATCTGGGAGGTAGAGGCGTCCAGCAGCAGATCCACGCTCAGATCGCCGGGATCGGTATTCAGGGTCTTGGTGAAGACCTTGTCGTCGTCCAGATATAGCCCTCGCCAGATGCGGCCGGCATTCAGAGTGCCGGAGGAGGAGTTGACCACCGTGGGCTGGAGGTATGCCAGCAGTGCGTTGCGGATGCGGGCGGTCAGGCGGTTGATGCTGTTGCGGTTGCGGGTAATGTCCGCCTGATAGCTGGCGCGGTTTTTTTCCATCTGCTTCAGCGCGTCCTTCCGCAAGGAAGCGGCATAACCCTTGGCGTCGGGGGAGAGGTCGTTGCTGCCCTTGGCGTAATAGAGATGGCAGCCGGTGTGCTCGTCCACGCAAAGGTCTTTCTCCAGCTTCTGCTCCGTGGCCTCATCGTAAAGGGGCTGGCCAAAGCAGTTTTTGATATAGGTCCGCATGGTGGCCGCGTCCTGGCCCCGCATGCCGGACCAGGTCAGGGAGGAGTGGAAGGTCTCCACCTGCCGTCCCCCGTCAGGCACCACATGCTCCCCGAAGCCGTAGGCGAAGCCTCGGACGGGAAGCAGCTCCTTGTCGGTCCGGGACTTGCGGCCCAGCAGAGGGACCCGGCGCTTTTTCCGCTTCTTCTCGTCCTCCGTTCCCTCACCGGGAACAAAGTGAAAGTAGGCGCTGAGAAACTGCTGCGCCCGCTCTGCCAGCGCCTCTCCGCTGAGGCCGCCGGGGAATTCCAGGGCGTCCAGCATCTCTCGTTCCCGGGGAAGCAGGGGAGGATTTTGCCCCAGAGCCCGCTGAAAATGGGCTTCCTCCAGAATGGCCAGCAGATCGCCGGAGGCGCCCGACCGGCTCAGGGAGAGTACATGCCGGGCATATTGCTCCCGGAGGAAGGGCAGGGCGGGACGGTGCGGGGCCTCCTGGCAGAAGGCCGCGTTTTCCAGCCCCAGCCAGATCAACTGCTCATACAGTTCCTCATGGGGGCTGCCGTGGATACTGGCGAACAGGGCGTCAATGGGTGCCGCACCATAGTTTTTCCGGACGGCGCCGATGATGCTGTTCCAATAGAGGTCTGCCTGGCCTGTCTCATCGTAGACCTTGAAGTCCGGCTCGAAGCCGTACTCCTCGGCGGCGTTCCAGATCAGGTTCCTGGCCCGCCGCTTTTCGCTGTCCCGGATTTCCATCAGTTGAACACGTCCTTGGCGGTCAGGCCGTCCGGCAGACGGGTGCGGATGACATCCATCACCAGTTGCCGCTCAAAGTCGTCAAAGGATTTGTTGACCAGACCCAACTGCAGGGCACGGGTCCCGTCCAGACCGGCCTGGATCAGCCGCACGGCGGCCATCAGGCCCCGCAGGTCCAGCGGCTTGGTGGACAGCTCACCGCCGTCGCACTTTTTCTGGATGTCCCGGAACAGGCCGGCAAACTGGGAGGCATAGTCTGGCCGCAGCCGGGGAAACTCCCGGGTCAGCAGCTTCTGGAGGCCCTCCTCGGAGATGGCGGGCACATCGATCACCACAAAACGGGAGGTCAGCGCCTCATTCAGCTCCCGGGTGCCGGCGTAACCATAGTTCATGGTGGCGATAAAGCGGGTGGCGGCGTGCAGGGGAATGCGGTCATAGCCGGGCATATCGATGGCCCGGCGGAAATCCAGCGTGGCGTGGAGCACTGCCAGGGACTCGTTTTTGGCCATATTGATTTCATCCAGAACACCAAAGCCGCCTTTTTCCGCACACTGGTAGATGGGGCCTTTCCGCAGCTTCACCTGACCCTGTTCAAAGGTGTCGGTGCCCAGAAGGGTGGCGGCGTCGGTATTGATGTAGAAGGACACGTCCCAACTGGGACGGTTGAAAGTGGCGGCCAGATTCTCCGCCAGCACATTTTTGCCAGTGGCCTTGGGGCCAACCAGCAGCAGATTCTCTCCGCACAGAAGGGCGGTGATGGCCTCCTCCCAGATGGCCTTGCCATAGTAGAGGTACCGGGGATCCGGCACCCGGCGGCGCAGGCTCTCCTCCGGCGGGAACTGGGCGCGGAAAGTCTTGACCTGCTCGATCAGGCCGGCGTCCACACCCTCATCCTTCAAAAATTCCAACATATCCAGCATAGGGATTCCTCCGTTGTTCGTTCTGCCTAACATCATACCACCATTCCGAAAAATGGCAAGCGCCCAGAGAAATTCTCCAGGCGCTTTTTTATAAAAAACGTTAAAAATTGTTCTCCAGTGGGAAAGTTACCTGCCAAAGGCCTTCAATAAGGGTAGATGAGGTATAAAAGTCGCCGCGGAGGGTATAGCCGACCAGATCAGCGGGGGCCACGTCAAAGGCAAACTGATCATAGTCCAACCGGTCTGCTTGGCCTGAACTTGCGAAAGCGGCGCTGCACAAGGGCTCTATCTGGGTGCCGTCCACTGCCTCCAGCCAGAGGCGACCGTGGTTGTCCAGTTGGGTGGCGTTACCCCGGCAGAGCTGGATGTGGAACAGACCGCCGGCATATCCGGCAGCGGTGATGGTTAGCCCTTTGGCGGGTTCCGCCAGGACCGGCCCCGGCAGCATGGGCATGGTGTCCGCCAGATCCAAATCGCCGCCTCCGCCTGTACGGAAAAAGGCATCTGTTGGCTGCTCCTGTCCGGTGGTCTGGTCCTCCGGTTTCCAGGTAAAGGCCGTCTCCGTCTCTGCTAAATAGTCTCCCAGGTTCAGATTTACCTCCGCGTTCTCCAGCGCTTTCTTCCCTGTCAGCAGTTGGCGGGCGGAAAACGTCATTTTCCTGCCAGTGGGGATGGGGGAGCCGTCCATGGTCTGGACCGTGCAGAGAAAGGTGACGGTGCCGGTGACCTCATCCCAGCCTACTCGCTCACAGTGACCTGTCTGATCGAAGGGCAGGTGGAAGGAGTAGCTGTCAAACAGGTCCGTGGTGGCGTCCACGGTGCCGCCGGTGAAGGTGATATAGGCCTGGGCGGTGTCGCCCTTTACCTGAACGGCGATTACCTCCATGGTGACACCCTGGTCCGTGCACCGTATTTGCACCGGCTGGAAGAACTGAGCGGCGGCGGGGGACATCCGGTACAAAAGCTGATAGCCGATCTCTGTCCGCACCGCCAGGGCAGGGGTGGCCAGAAGAATGGCTGCGGCGATAGCAGCCGCCGCCAGCCGCCGCCAAGGGCGGCGGTGCTTTGTCCGCCGTAAAACCTGCTCCACCAGAGCGGGAGAGGGCTGAAGCGGTTCGTTCATGCGGGCATAGACTTCCTGAAAGTTCATGGTTCCTCCTTCAGAAGACGGGCCAGCTTCTGCCGGGCCCGGGTCAGTTGGCTACGAACGGTGGTGCTCTTGCGGCCCAGAAGACGGGCCAGTTCCTCAGTCCGGTAGCCCTCGTAATAGTACAGGTGCAGCAGGGTCCGGTCTCCGGGCGGCAGGGCCGCCAGAGCCTCTGCTACGGCGGATTCCTCCGGCCCTGAACAGGCGTATACGTCTTCCAGGGGCACGCTGCGCCGCCGCCAGGGTGAGGCGAGCAGACTCCTGGTCCGGTTGGCGGTGACCCGCAGCAGCCAGGCCTTTTCGTGGGTTTCACTTGCAAATTCCGGAGCCGAGCGGTGATAGCGGAGAAAGACCTCCTGGAACACGTCGTCAGCGTCGCTGCGGTTTCCGGTAGCAGCGCAGGCCAGGCGATAGACCGCCGGGCCCCAGCGGTCCACCGCACCGGTGGTATCGGGCATGTGATCACATCCTTCTATGAAGAATACCCTGGAAGGGCGAAAATTGCTGCGTGGAAGCAGAATAATTTCAGAAAAAACGCTGGTGTTACGTTTGGTTGCGGCTCTGTCCGGGCAGTGCGGTGGACTTTCCCGGCGGCTTTTGGTAGGATGGAGGGCGAAAAGGAGGAACTGCCATGACATTTTCAGAGAAGCTGACCAGGCTGCGGAAGCGGGAGGGACTCAGCCAGGAGGCCCTAGCGGACGCCCTGGGGGTCTCCCGGCAGGCGGTGAGCCGTTGGGAGCAGGGAACGGCCCTGCCGGACGGTGCTAAGTTGCTGCCCTGTGCCCGATATTTCCACGTCAGCGTGGACTGGCTGCTGGACGAGGAACAGGACTGGGGGACCCGGGAGGAACCCGCCCCGGCACGTGCCGGAAAAACGGCTGGCCGGGGCTGGGTGATCGGCGGGGCAGCAGTGCTGGGCGTGTCCCTGTTGGGTATCCTGCTGATGGGGATTTTCAGCTCTGTGTTTCCGGCGGTGGTGACCATAGCGGCTGCCGGAAGGGAATGGACCCAGGTCTATGAAGGGCTGACGGGATTTTTGAAATATCACCACCTGGAGTGGCTGTTCGCCCTGTGCATGGTGACGGCGGCAGTGGGGCTGTGGATGGTTCTGCGGCCCCGACTCCAGAGGGCAACAGCGAAAAATCCCATCCTGCAAAGCAACCTGGTACTGCTGCCCATCGCCGCCCAGGCAGGCCTGGTGTACAGCACGGCCCAGTGCCTGTGGTGGGTCAATCAGGGGCGGGAGGACTACTGGGGCGCTTTCTGGTTCAGTCTGGCGCCGCTGGTATTTGTATCTGCCTGGATGGCCCGGAATCTGCTGCTGGAAAAGGACCCGGCCCAGAGGCGGAAAAACAGCCTGATCGAGCTGGGCTACTGCGCTACTCAGCTCGGAGTAGGGCTGTTGGTGGCGGATGGGGGCATCGGACTGGTGGGGCTGGCCCTCCATATCATTTTGTGCCTGTTCTATGTCCAGTGGGTGAATCCCCGGTACATGAACCGCCGCTTTTCCAAAACGTAACGGATATCCGCTCTTTTTTGCGTGCAGAGAAGTGAGCCTGCCGCTGTTTTATACCCCTGCTGGCACGAGAAGGCAATCCTCTTTCGAATGTTTTTCCCGATTGAATCGAACCGGTCGGAGCTCCCCGTGACACCAATAGGGGAACATATTCGCCGGGTTTGTGCAGAAACGGTACGATTTAGTGGTTTCCACCCTTGATTTATACAGGGCAATGGCGGTAGAATAGTGCCAATTATGAAGGAAAGAAGCAAATTTGCAAAGAGAGGCTGGAGTACCATGCGGGTTTCTGAAATTTTGAAGCGGGACGCACTGTCCCTTTCCTTTGAGGTGTTTCCTCCCAAGACCACCAGCGCCTTTGAAAGTGTTAAGGCCGCCACAGAACAGATCGCGGCCCTGGGTCCCGCCTTTGTCAGCGTCACCTACGGCGCCGGCGGCGGTACCAGCAAGTACACCCTGGAGATCGCCCGGAATATCCGGGAGCGGTACGGCGTGCCCACTGTGGCCCACCTGACATGCGTCTCTTCCTCCCGGGAGCTGGTCCGAGAGCGCATCGAGGATATGAAGGCGGCGAGCATCGAGAACGTCATGGCCCTGCGGGGCGACCTGACGCCGGAGCTGGCCCAGGGGGACCGCAGCGGCTGGGCCTATCACCATGCGGTGGAGCTGGTGCGGGAGCTGAAGGAGAGCGGTGCGGACTTCTGCATCGGCGGTGCCTGCTATCCGGAGGTCCACCCGGAGAGTGCCAACCAGCGGGAGGACATCCTCCATCTGAAGGAGAAGGTGGACGCCGGGTGTGAATTCCTCACCACCCAGATGTTCTTTGACAACAACCTGTTTTACAATTTCCTGTATAAAATCCGGGAGGCCGGCATTACCGTGCCGGTGCTGCCGGGCATCATGCCCATCACCAAGGCCACCCAGGTGGAGCGGGCCATCCAGCTCTCCGGATCCTTCATGCCCCAGCGATTCAAGAGCCTGGTGGACAAGTTCGGGGAGAACCCCGACGCCATGAAGCAGGCGGGCATTGCCTACGCCACGGACCAGATCATCGATCTGTTCGCCAACGGCATCAAGACAGTCCACGTCTATACCATGAATACGCCTGACGTGGCTGCCAAGATTCTGGACAATCTGTCCAACATCCTGGGCTGAGGCTATGGTGCAGGTGCTGTCCTTTTCCCCGCCTCCCGTAGACCGGCGGGAGATCCTGCGTTACGCGGGTTGCCGCCAGCCCGGCCCGGCGGAGATGGATTTGCTGGAGAGCTGTCTGGCGGAGCTAGGAGACCGGCTCCGCTGTCAGGTTTGCTGGGATACCTTTCCGGTATCTCCGGCGGCGGACGATCTGGACCTGGGTTTTGCCTGGACAGGCTCCCAGGCCCTCGCCCGGCGGCTGTCCGGCTGCCGGGAGTGTGTGCTTTTCGCCGCCACCGTGGGGCTGGAGCTGGACCGGCTTATCGCCCGGTATGGCGCCGTCTCCCCGGCCAGGGGACTCTTTTTCCAGGCCATCGGCGCCGAGCGGACCGAGGCGCTGTGCGACGCCTTCTGCGCCCAGCGGGCGCAGG
>ULXJ01063049.1_pt1 | contig 16062 bp, 17 predicted proteins | sample 1960981 | NCBI WGS metagenome assembly ULXJ01 (sample SAMEA4835830, study PRJEB28245) | human gut metagenome | biome: gut microbiome; material: fecal sample | place: Denmark | collected 2008 | reverse complement strand
AATGTCTACGACGACATCCGAAAGAAGCTGATTGCCCGTGGCATTCCTGCTGATGAGATCAAGTTTATCCACGAAGCCGATACCGAAGCAAAAAAGCAGGAGCTTTTCAAAAAGGTTCGGCGTGGTGAGGTGCGAGTGTTGATTGGCTCCACTGCCAAGATGGGTGCCGGAACCAATGTGCAAAACAAGCTCATTGCCTCTCACGACCTTGATTGTCCGTGGCGACCCAGTGACCTTGAACAGCGAGCCGGCAGAACCGTCCGTCAGGGCAATGAGAACCCTGTTGTCGGGCTGTATCGGTATGTAACAGAGGAAACCTTTGACGCATATTTGTATCAGCTCGTTGAGGGCAAGCAAAAATTTGCGTCGCAGATTATGACCAGCAAATCACCTGTCCGTAGCGCCGACGACATTGACGAAACGGCACTGTCCTACGCCGAAATTAAGATGCTGGCGACCGGAAATCCCTATATCAAGGAGAAGATGGATTTGGATATTCAGGTTCAGAAGCTGCGTCTATTGAAGTCCAGCTACCTCTCCGAGATTTACGCCTTGGAGGACAAGATCATCAAATATTTCCCTCAGCAGATCGCTGTGAAAACGGAGCTGATTTCGGCACTGGAAAGCGACCTTGCCACCGCACAGGAGCACCCGAAACCCGCAGATGACCGCTTTGTCGGCATTGAGGTAAATGGCGCTTTTTGCTCGGAAAAGGCGGAAGGCGGACAGAAAATCATTGATGCCTGCCAGCAGATGAACTCACCTGACCCAATAACCCTCGGCACATATCGTGGCTTTGGATTGGAGCTGTCGTTTGATACGATGGAACGAACCTACAAGGTCAAAATCCGAGGTGCCGCTTCCCGTACCATCTCTTTGGGTACTGATCCTGCCGGCAACATCACCCGCATCGATAATGCAATCGAGAAGATCAGCGATAACCTCGAAGCCGTGAAAGCCGAGCTGGAGGGCTTGGAAAAGCAGTTTGAGGTTGCCAAGGAGGAAGTGAAAAAGCCATTCTCCAAGGAGCAGGAGCTGAAAGAAAAGACCGACAGGCTGAATGTTCTGAACGGTCTATTGAATGTGGATAAGCGTGACAATGAGCTTGCGGACGATGCCCCCGATGAGGGCGAAGAACTTCCTGACCGCAATCCGAAAGAATTGGAGCGCTAATTCAGATACAGAGCCGCTTGGTTTTCAAAAGAAATCAGGCGCCTATTTCTATTTTGAAGGAGGTGTTCGTTATGAACGAAACAGATTACAACGCTCGACTTTATGAGAAAATGAAAGCCGAGCAAGACAAATACCGGGACTGGCTTGCGAGTCAGGAGCCGTCCGAAATCCTCAACCATACCTACGAGTACACGATGCGGGAGGACATCGTAATGTGTATGGAGGAGCTGGAGCTTGAGCCGGAAAAGGCAAGGGCTTTGCTTCGTTCCCCTTGTCCTCTTAGTGATGTGTATAAGGAGTTCCGGGACAGAGAAACCGAGCATATGGATACCATCCGGGACTCCATCGAAACGGAAGCGGATAAGAGCTTGCAACGACAGGAGAAGAAACAGCAACGGGAAAGCAGGTGATTTTATGCCGTATATCTCACCGGAGGTGGTGGAACAGGCACGGCAAATCGACCTGCTGACCTATCTGCAAAGCTGTGAGCCGCAGGAGCTTGTCCGCATTTCCGGCAACAATTATACCACCCGCACTCACGACAGCCTGAAGATTTCTAACGGCAAGTGGATGTGGTGGTCACAGCGCATCGGCGGCTACAATGCCCTTGACTATCTTGTGAAAGTCAAGGGCTGTTCTTTTGTAGAAGCGGTCGAAACACTGATGGAAAAGGCGGCGGTAATGCCGTCGGTGACGGTCAAACCCAAGCAGAAAACGGAGCCGAAGATCTTGCTTCTGCCGGATAAAAGTGCTTCCACAGAAAGAATTACAGAGTATCTTTTCGGCAGGGGAATCGACTATGCCATCATCCAATACTGCATTGACAAGGGGCTGATCTTCGAGAGCCTGCCATACCACAACCTTGTGTGCGTTGGCTTTGATGAGAAGAATATTCCTCGCTATGCGTCCTACCGGGCGACCAATGATCGCCGAGTTTTAGGTGACTGCTCCGGTAGCGACAAGCACTATTCTTTTCGGATTGCAGACAGCAACAGCCATGAAGTGCATCTTTTTGAATGTGCCATAGACCTATTATCGTTTGCGACCCTTGAAAAGATGGTGGGCAGAGATTGGCGCAAGGATAACCTTGTTTCCCTTGCCGGAGTGTATCTGCCCAAGGAGAAAATTGGGGACAGCAGCACGCCCATTGCCCTTGTCAAGTACCTTGAAGAAAAGCCGCAGATCGAAAAAATCTATCTGCATTTCGACAACGACAACACGGGAAGAAAGGCAGCGCTTTCCCTAAAAACCATACTGCCGAGTAAGTACGAAGTCATTGACAGTCCCCCGCCGCACGGTAAGGACTACAATGACTTTCTTTGTTTTCAGCTTGGTATCCGCCGCAACAAAACCAAAGAAAGGACGAATGAACGATGACTGAGTTCAGTATTTATCAGATCAACACAGATCGGGACGACAACCGTGTCTGCTTCTTGGGGCTGGATACCCTTGAACGATTCCAGCACTCCAAGGCGGTCGATCCCGCCCTCTATGACCGAGTTTATGACGGGAAACTCGATTGCAATTCCCTCGAAACCATCTATGAGAAGTTCAATATCGACCATCCTGCCGACTACAAGGGACGCTCTCTTTCCGTATCGGATGTAGTCGAAATCAGGGGAAGTGATACCCTGAATCCCGGCTTCTACTTCGTGGACAGCATCGGGTTCAAGGCGATTTCTTTCGACAAATCGCTCTGCAAGGAGCCGGTGAAAGCAAGCGACGGAAAGATTTCCGTCCTGCTTGTGGAGCCGAACAAATACCCCAAGATGATCGAGATCGACGACACCTTGGAAGCAATGCAGGAGGTAGTCGGCGGCGACATTGAGGAATATATGCCCTTTGAAGATGAGGTCGCCATCATCTGCAATGAGGAGGGCAAGGTCAATGGACTGACCCCGAATCGGGCGGTTTATGGAGAGAACTCCCGTGAGATGCAGGACATCATTTGCGGGAAGTTTTTCGTTGCCTATGCTCCATTTGAGGTAGAGAAGTTCCAGTCCCTCCCGCCTGACCTTGCGGAGAAATACCGTGAGAAATTCAAATACCCCGAACGCTTTATGAGAGTCAACAACGAGATCGTGGCAGTACCTTTCAAGCCCGTCAGGGCGGACAAAGAACGCTGATCTCAATGAGAACGGGGTTCCCCCGAACGCTCTGTATTATCTTAACGAGCAGTGCCTTTTTACTCCGCTTTTCAAAGCGCCGCAAAAAGACCTCGTTAGGGGGAACCCCTAATACCCCGTGCAAGAAGCACCACACATTTCAAGAGAAAGGATGAAGTCCATTTATGAAGAGAACGATCAAGAAGCAGTTTTGGTTTTCCCGTGACGAAGCGCAGGACTTGCAGAAGAAAGCCAAGAAAACCTGCCTCTCTGAAGCGGCGCTCGTCCGTCTGTTGCTCCGTGGCTATGAGCCAAAGGAAAAACCCGACGGCCGTTTCTATGATGCGATGCGGGAGTTCTCCGCCATCGGCAATAACATCCATCAGATCTCCGTCAAGGCAAACGCCCTTGGCTTTATCGACACACAGAAACTGAATAGCGAGCTGGAGCGCCTGCACAGGTTTCAGGCAGATATGGAGCGCCAGTTTCTCCGTCCCGGTGAGAGCAACCTGAAGTGGCAGTAAGTAAGCTGTGGCCGGTTACAGTTCGCCTTGCGACCGTTCTCGACTACGCTTCCAACCCTGAGAAAACCACGAAGGCAAAATCCAAGTACAGCAATGCAGATTATCAGGCGCTTCGTGATGTTGTCAACTATGTAAAAAACGGCGAGAAAACCGAGCAGGAATTATTCTGTGAGGGGATCAACTGCACTCCGGCGATTGCCCGTGAGCAGTTTGTCACTGTCAAGGAACAGTTCGATAAGACAGACGGCATCCAAGCCTATCACGGCTATCTTAGCTTTAAGGAAACCGACATCACACCGGAGCTTGCCCAGCATATCGGAATGGAGTTCGCAAATTCCGTTTGGGGCAAGAAATATCAGGTGTTGGTGACGACCCATCTGAATACAGAGCATCTGCACTGCCACTTTGTCATCAACTCTGTTTCCTTTGTCGATGGGAAGCGTTGCCGGGATACCTCGTGGTTTAAGTTCTATAAGGAAGCTGACCGCATTTGTGAAAAGTACGGTATCAGCACGATCAAGGAACCGGAGCGTTATCCCGATGCAAAGTATCTGACCCAAAAGGATAAAGCCGGTATGCCCACACGCTACAACCTCGCCCGTACTGCATTGGATGAAGCCATTGCAATGAGCCACAACCTTCGGCAACTTGAATATCATCTGTCTGAGATGGGATACACCCTCGGCTCCAATCCCAAGCGAAAGTATTGGACGATCAAGGGCAAGGGTGATGAACGCCCGATCCGATTGCACAGGCTCGGTGAGGAATACACCAAAGAGCGCATTACACAGCGCCTCATTGAAAACCGTGATAACATCGACTTCGAGCCGTTCCAGCCTAAAACCTACCGACCGAAGCAATACCGGCTCAGAACACGGAGCGACAGAATTGGAAAAGTCGGCGGTCTGTATGGGCTGTACCGTTACTACTGCTACCGGCTCGGCTATCTGCCGAAGTACAAGGCAGGACAACAGAATCACGCACGAGTCCACTACCTTTTCAAAAAAGATCTGATGAAGATAGATGAACTCACCAAACAAGTCACGCTGCTCGGCAAGCACCACATCGGTACAGACGAGCAGCTTTTTTCATATCAGCACTCGGTCGAGGAGCAGATCAAGACCTTAACTGCCGACAGAACACACCTCCGAAATGAAATACGAAAAGTGAACATCACAGATGCAGAGCTGTCACAGGCAAAGGCAAGTATCTCGCTTCTCGGCGAGAAGTTGAAAGAACTCCGCAAGGAGGTCAAACTCTGTCAGGACATCGCTGTCCGTTCCAAGGTTATCGAGGAAAAGGTGGATGCGGTCCGAGCAGAGGAAGAAAAATCAAAACGAAAGGAGAACCGCAACTATGAACAACGGCGGTGATGCGGCTGAGCAGGTCGTCAGGCTCTCGCTTGAAGGCTTTGAAGTTGCCGCAAAACTTACAGGCTCGGCGGCAAAGAATGTCGCCCTGCTTCTCGTGTCCGTGCTGAAGCAGGAACAGCAGACCAAAGGCAAGGCACGGCTCACCAATATGATCAAGTCCGGCAAGGAACTGAAGGTCTTTTCTATCCCGAACAAGGACTTGGCACAGTTCACCAAACAGGCAAAACGCTATGGCGTTCTCTACTGTGTCCTGAGAGACAAGAGCGCCAAGGGAGATGATGTACCCGTGGATATTATCGCCCGTGCAGAGGACGCTTCCAAAATCCAGCGCATTGTGGAACGCTTCGAGATCGGCAAGGTCGATAAGGCAGGCGTTATCACGCAGGCAGAGCAGGACAAGGCTGACCGTGAAGCGGTGGCACGGGAAGTGCCGACCAAAACCAAGGGCGAGATCATCGTGGAGGAAGCAATGGGAAAGCCTTTGCAGAAAGAAGGTCAGTCCCACGAAAACCCTACGGTCGCAAAGACGGAAAAAAGCCCTCCGTCCGAGCGAAGCTCCGAGATCAGCGGTACGGCTATTGACCGGGGTACAGCAAAGCAGGCAGACAAGAAGCCTTCCGTGCGAGAAAAGCTGGAGCGCTACAAGACTGCTGCAAAAGTTGACAAAGAAGCAGACCGTGCCGAGCCTGCGCTTTCCAAGGAGAAAAGCAAGACTCCGGAACCGAACCGTCAGACGGTTCACACCCAGCCGAAAAAGCATAAGAAATCGAAAGAGAGGTAATCAGCTATGACTAACAATTTCACTCCCAAGAAGTCCGGAGCTGCGGCTCGTCCGCAGCTCTCCCCGGAGGAATACGCCGCCAAGAAAAAGGCGGAGAAGGATGCCGTGTATCAGATGATCGACGATACCGCTACTGAGATCGTCCGTGACCCCGACAAGTTCAGGGCATATCTCGATACGCAGGCACGAATGGATCGCTACTCTGCCGCCAACGCCCTGCTCATTTATAAGCAGCAGCCGCAGGCGACGCAACTCAAGGATTTTCGTGATTGGCAGGAGGACGGCGTGAAGGTCAACAAGGGTGCTAAGAGCCTGTCCATTCTTGAGCCTGTTGAATACACCAAGAATGACGGCTCTACCGGCATTGCCTACAATGTCAAGAAGGTATTCGATGTGGCGCAGACCAGCGGCAAGAAGCCTGCTGCACCTACCCTTGATCGTGACCCCCGAAAGCTCGTTGCCATTATGCTCGACACGGCTCCCATTGATGTGAGCACTGTGGAGGAGCTGCCTTCTCCCAATATGGGGGCGTTCTATAAGAACGAGGATCAGACCCTCTATATCAAGCGGGACATTGGGGATAGCGTTGCACTCTGCCAGTGCGTGGCACAGGAACTTGGTCACGCTCAGCTTGCAATGAACTGCGAAGCATACAGCCGCAGGGATATGGGCTTCTCTGCTGTCTGCGTCGGCTATATGCTCTGCCGCAAGTTCGGCGTGGATGTGAAGAACTTCGCCATTGACCGTATCCCGGAGGAGCTGGCGGGCAAATCCCCCAAAGAAATTCGTGCGGAACTTTCCAAGACCCGTTCTGCGATGAGCGAGATCGGCTCTCGTGTGTCGGAGGAAATCTACCGTCGCCGAGCAGACCGAAGCAAAGATCAGGAAAGATGAGGTGTGAGCGATGAAAGAGGAACGCTATCACATCGCCTTGGACGATTATGAACACGGCGTAGTGATTCGAGCTTTGAACGATACCAAAACCGAACTGATGAATGAGGGGAAATCCACCGATGCCGTGGATGATCTTATCATCAAGGTCGGGTATGCCCCAAAGAAAAAGTTCAAGGTAGTGGAAAGAAAGGACTGCTCCTGTCGTGAATCGAGATAACGACAGACAGACCTCCATCATTCTCGCCGTACTCGGCATCCTGCCGATTGTGTGGCTCGGACTTCTCATTGCACCATCCGTTAAGGGTGGCTTGCCGGAGATACTGCCGAGCTTGATGAATGTGATGAGCGACCCGTTTCATATAGTGCTTTGCGAGGACAGTGTAAAAACTGTCCTCGTTTTGCTTCTCTGCTATGGAATGGGCATCGGGATCTACTTCTCTACACGCAGGAACTACCGACGCCGAGAGGAACACGGCAGCGCAAAATGGGGCAATGCCAAAGCCGTGGACAAGAAATACCGGCAGAACCCACCGTCCGAAAACAAGCTGATGACGCAGGCAGTCCGTATCGGACTCAACGGCAAGAAACACCGCCGCAATCTGAACACCCTTGTCTGCGGCGGTTCCGGTGCCGGTAAGACCCGCTTTTACTGCAAACCGAATCTGATGCAGGCAAACACCAGCTTCGTGATTCTTGACCCGAAGGGCGAGATCGTCCGGGATGTGGGAAATCTGCTGGAGAAAAAGGGCTATGAGATCAGAGTTCTCGACTTGATCTCAATGGAAAAGAGCCACTGCTACAACCCATTTGTCTATCTCCATTCGGATAACGATGTGCAACGGCTTGTGACAAATCTGTTCAAGAGCACAACGCCAAAGGGGTCACAAAGCAACGACCCGTTTTGGGATACCTCAGCTTCAATGCTGCTGTCTGCTCTCGTCTATTATCTTCACTACGAAGCGCCGGAGGATGAGCAGAACTTTGCAATGGTAATGGAGATGCTACAGGCGGCTGCCATCGACAATGAGGAAGATCCACGACCCTCGCCGCTGGACTGCCTGTTTGCCGATTTGGAGTTGGACAGACCCGACCACATCGCTCTGAAATACTATCGGTCTTACCACACCGGTTCGGCAAAGACCCTGAAATCCATTCAGATCACACTTGCCGCAAGGCTTGAAAAGTTCAACTTGGAGAGCTTAGCGGCACTGACCTGTACCGATGAGCTTGACCTTGCTTCTATGGGCGAAAAGAAAGTGGCACTGTTCGCTATTATCCCGGACAACGATTCGAGCTTCAATTTCTTGGTCAGCATCCTTTATACCCAGCTATTTCAGCAGCTTTTCTTTTCCGCTGACCATATTCACGGCGGCGCATTGCCAATTCCCGTTCACTTCCTAATGGACGAGTTCGCCAATGTCAGCCTGCCGGACGACTTCGATAAGATCCTTTCCGTTATGCGTTCCCGTGGCGTGTTTGTGTCCATTATTCTTCAGAACTTGGCACAGCTCAAGGCATTGTTTGAAAAGCAGTGGGAATCCATCGTCGGCAACTGCGATGAGTTCCTCTACTTGGGTGGCAACGAGCAGTCCACCCATAAGTATGTGAGCGAATTGCTGGGCAAGGAAACCATCGACACGAACACTTACGGAAAGAGTTCCGGGCGAAACGGAAATTATTCCACCAACTATCAGATCAGCGGTCGAGAGCTTCTGACCCCGGATGAGGTTCGTATGCTTGATAACCGCTACGCCATTCTGTTCATCCGAGGGGAACTCCCCGTGATGGACTTAAAATACGACATTCTCAAGCACCCCGCCGTTGACCTGACTGCCGACGGAAAAGGCGGCGTCTATCAGCACGGCAATGTCACAAGTAATGTTGCGACCATTGAGGTGCAGTACCTCGACCCCGATACTCTGCCGGATACAGAGGTATCGGAAACCACCTATGAGCTGCTGTCCGATGAGGATTTCAACTCGGAAACCAACAACAATACAACAACAAAATTACGGAGGTAACTAATATGAACATTTTTAAGAAGAACACCGAGAAGCATACCGAAAAGCTGCCTATGACCGGCAAGGTCAAGAAGGGCTTCCGCATTTACTGCACCGCCATTATGGGTGCGGCACTCATCCTCGGTACTTCGGTCACGGCTTTTGCTGCCGGCGACCCTATTACCGTTATCAATAATCTGTCCACCTTTATTTTCGGGCTGATCCGTGCGATTGGACTTATCCTGCTGGGCTTTGGCGTTGTGCAGGTCGGTCTGTCCCTGAAGTCCCACGATCCTTCTCAGCGAGCGAACGGTTTCCTGACCCTTGCGGGCGGCGTCATCATCACCTTTGCAAAGGAAATCCTCGACCTCATTGTCGGTTAAGTTTATTCACACCGTGGGGTGTTCCTGGCTTTTCAGGAACACCCCCTATTCTTTGAAAGGAGGTGCTTTTCGTGAGCGACAACTGGGTCGTACAAAACCTTGAAAACGCACTGGAAACTTGGAACGAAAAGCTGGCGGAAATCTGGCAGCTTATTACGACAACGCCGCAGGACTTCAAAGGCGGAGGGATTTGGGGTGTAATCGTCAACATTAACGGCGCAGTGCAGTCTATCGGACTTGCACTCCTTGTGCTGTTCTTCGTCGTCGGTATGGTCAAAACCTGCGGTTCGTTCACAGAAGTCAAGAAACCGGAACACGCTCTGAAGCTGTTCGTTCGCTTCGCTATCGCAAAGGGTGCCATCACCTACGGTATGGAGCTGATGCTTGCCCTGTTCAATATTGTGCAGGGAACGATTTCGACAATTATGAGTTCGGCAGGTTTCTCAACACCACAGCAAACAGTCTTGCCGCCTGAATTGATTACCAGCGTTGAGGAATGCGGATTCTTTGAAAGCATACCGCTATGGGCTGTCACGCTCATCGGAGGGCTGTTCATCACCGTAATGTCTTTCATCCTGATAATGACCGTGTATGGGCGATTTTTCAAGCTCTATATGTATACGGCGCTTGCGCCTATTCCGCTTTCCACCTTCGCCGGTGAACCGAGTCAGAATGTGGGCAAGTCCTTCATCAAAAGCTACTGCGCCGTTTGCTTGGAGGGGGCAGTGATCGTGCTGTCCTGCATTATCTTCTCGCTTTTTGCGTCCTCACCGCCCGTAGTAAACCCCGATGCGGCGGCGGTCACGCAGGTGTGGAGTTATATAGGCGAACTGCTCTTTAATATGCTCGTTCTCGTTGGCTCGGTCAAGATGAGCGACCGCATTATCCGAGAGATGATGGGACTGTAAGGAGCGCACTATGAAAAACAACACCAAAATCTATAACCGCTTCAAGGGGTTTACCCTTGAGGACTGCGATTGCCGATATTGTCTGTACTATGGTGGCAGACGCAAAGGCAAGGTGAACTGCCTTGCGGATGAATGCGTCTGTGCCGAGGAAATCCGTCAGGCAAAGGAACGCTGTCGCAGAGAAAGGAGCTTCTAATGTTTTATCAACTTTATAATATCCATCTCCTGAACGGAGAAGTCATTCAGTCAGCGGAGGATTATGACCTCCCTGCCGAAAAGGGATTGGTTGGTATGTTCGAGCGAATGAAAGAAACGGATATTCTGACCGTCAACGATTTGCTTTTGGGTTCAGCGTATATTCCCAAGCGCAGCATCGTTTATATCGCAACCGGCGATGTGGTGGAGGGACACAAGTATGGAAGTAAAAATTAACAGAGAAATCCGCAACTATACGGAGGCAATGTTCTTTGGACTGTCTATGCGACAGTTCATTTTTTCTGCCTGCGCCTGCGTGGTGGCAGTGGGACTCTATTTCCTGCTCAAGCCCTATGTCGGCACGGAAACCGTATCGTGGATGTGCATTTTGGGAGCCGCACCCTTTGCGGCTCTCGGCTTTATCAAATACAACGGAATGACGGCGGAAAAGTTCGTATGGGCTTGGTTCAAATCCGAGTTTCTGATGCCGAAGAAGCTGACCTTCCGTTCCACAAACACCTACTACGAAATGATGAAGTCTGAAATGGAACACAAGCAGAAGGAGGTATTGAGAGCCAATGATTAAAACACTGCGCAACCTGCTCAAGCAGGACAAAGAACGATTTGTTGTACCGAGGGGCGTCCAGGATGTGATCCCCATCAAGGCGATTTACGACGACGGTATTTTTCAGGTGGGCAGAGATAAGTTCTCCAAGACCTACAAGTTCAGTGACATCAACTATGCCGTCGCCAGCCGTGAGGACAAGGAAGCTATGTTCCTTGAATATTCGGAGCTGCTCAACAGCTTCGACAGCGGCGCAACCACCAAGATCACCATTAACAACCGCCGTTTGAACCGTGCAAACTTTGAAAAAACCATTCTTCTCCCCCTGAAGGGCGATGCTCTTGACGAGTACCGTGAGGAATATAACCGGATGCTTCTTGAAAAAGCGACCGGCGCAAACGCTATCATTCAGGAGAAGTACATCACCATTTCGGTGTGCAAGAAGAATGTGGAGGAAGCGAGAAACTACTTTGCCCGTGTGGGTGCCGATCTGATTGCTCACTTCGGGCGGCTTGGCAGTAAGTGTGTGGAGCTGGAGCCGGATGAACGACTCCGTATTTTCCACGACTTTTACCGTGCCGGTGAAGAAACGGAGTTCCGCTTCGACATTAAGGAAACCCGCAGAAAGGGTCACGACTTCAAGGATTTCATCTGCCCGGACTCGATGGAGTTCACGGGCGACTATTTCAAGATCGGTGAGCGTTACGGCAGAGTGCTGTTTCTGCGAGAATACGCTTCTTATATCAAGGACAGTATGGTTGCGGAAATGACCGACCTCAACCGCAATCTGATGATGTCCATTGATGTTATCCCCGTACCCACGGATGAAGCCGTGCGAGAAGCCGAAAGCCGTTTGCTTGGTGTTGAAACCAATGCGACTAACTGGCAGCGTAGGCAGAATGCCAACAACAACTTTTCTGCCCAGCTTCCCTACGACATTGAACAACAGCGCAAGGAAATGAAGGAGTTCCTTGACGACCTGACGACCCGTGACCAGCGAATGATGTTTGCCGTTCTGACGATGGTTCACACGGCGGACACCAAGGAGCAGCTTGACAATGACACAGAAGCTCTGCTTACCACAGCGAGAAAGCACCTTTGCCAGTTCGGTATTCTCAAGTTCCAGCAGCTTGACGGACTGAATACGGCGATGCCCTTCGGTGTCCGCAAGATTGAGTCGTTCCGTACTCTGACCACAGAGAGCCTTGCGGTCTTTATTCCGTTCCGTGTGCAGGACATTTGCCACACTAACGGCGTTTACTACGGTCAGAATGTCATTTCCAAAAATATGATTATCGCAGACCGCAGACAGCTCCTCAACGGCAACGAGTTCATTCTCGGCGTTTCGGGCGGTGGTAAGTCCTTTACCGCGAAAGGCGAGGTCATCAATCAGGTGCTTGCCGGCAACGCAGACATTATTATCATTGATCCGGAGCGAGAGTATTCGCCCCTTGTGCGGGCGCTGGGCGGCGAGATCATCAACATCTCTGCCACTTCTCCCACCCACATCAACGCTATGGACATGACAAAGGAATACGGTGACGGTGCAAACCCCGTTATTCTGAAATCCGAGTTCATCATGTCCCTGTGCGAGCAACTTATCGGCGGCAACAACCTCGGCGCAGTGCAGAAGTCTATCATTGACCGCTGTACGGCAAGCGTCTACCGCACCTATCAGCAGAACAACTATACCGGCGAGGTGCCGACCTTGCAGGACTTCCGGGCCGAGCTGCTCAAACAGTCCGAGCCGGAAGCGCAGGAAATTGCCCTTGCCATTGAGCTTTTCACAAACGGCAGCTTAAACACCTTTGCCAAGCATACGAATGTGAATACGGACAATCGCCTGATCTGCTATGATATTCTCGACCTCGGTAAGCAGCTTATGCCCATCGGTATGCTGGTCGTCCTCGACTCTATCCTGAACCGTATTACGCAGAACAGAGCCAAAGGCAAGAACACCTTTATTTTCATCGACGAAATCTATCTTCTGTTCCAGCACGAGTACAGCGCCAACTTCCTCTTTACCTTGTGGAAACGAGTGAGAAAGTACGGGGCTTATGCGACGGGTATCACGCAGAATGTGGATGATCTGTTGCAGAGCCACACAGCGAGAACAATGCTTGCAAACTCTGAGTTTATCGTAATGCTCAATCAGGCATCTACGGACAGATTGGAGCTTGCGAAGCTGTTGAACATCTCGGACACCCAGCTTTCCTATATCACCAATGTGGACGCCGGACACGGACTGATCAAGGTCGGCTCCAGCCTCGTGCCGTTTGCCAACAAATTCCCTAAGCATACAAAGCTCTATAAGCTGATGACTACTAAACCGGGCGAGGGTGCATAACCCTCGCCTTTGGCTGAAAGGAAGGAATCTCAATGAAAAAGACAATCTGTTTTATTCTGATTGGGGTGTTTGCGGCCATCCTCGGCGCAAGCACCTTTTTCCTTGTCTGCCATTACAGGCAGGCGAATAAGCAAGCCGAGCTTTATAACGAGCTGGCTTCCGTCGTCGAGGCTGCTACGCAGCCGGACGCAGAAACCAAACCTGCGGAAACTATTCCGTATTCCGAGGATAAGACCATTCTGCCGGAGCACACCGAGCTGTATCAGCAGAACAGTGATTTGGTGGGCTGGATCAGCATTGCAGATACCAACATCAATTATCCCGTGATGCAGTCGGTGAATGAGCCGAATTTCTATCTAAAGCACGGCTTTGATAAGGAATACTCCGACTATGGCTGTCCCTATGTGCAGGAGGATTGCGATGTGCAGGAGCCGTCCGACAATCTTGTGATCTACGGACACCATATGTCCAACGGTTCGATGTTTGCCCACCTTGAAAAATTCAAGAGCAAAGACTTTTGGAGTGAGCATCGGATGATCACCTTCAACACACTGACGGATAAGCAGGAGTATGAGATCGTTGCCGTATTCCGCACGGTGGTCTACACCGACAGTCCCGAAGCATTCAAGTTCTATCGCTTTATAGGCGCAGAGAGTGCCAATGAGTTTGACGACTTCATTGCCAAGAGCAAGGAGCTGTCTTTCTATGATACCGGCGTGACCGCCGAATACGGCGATAAGCTCATTACGCTGTCTACCTGTGAGTACAGCCGCAACAACAGCCGTCTTGTGGTCGTGGCGAAGCGCATAACGAAGGACGGTGGTGCGGATGCTGCCAAGACTCACGCCGAAGCAACGGCAGAGGGCGAACGCCCTAATTAAGCGCCTTTGTGCCAATTATGACAACGGCAACTGCCTTGCGCTGGACGACGGAGAACCCTGCGTCTGTGTGCAAAGCATCTCATACTCACTGCTCTGTAAGTATTTCCGCAAAGCTGTTTTGTCGGCAGAGCCTTTGCTGGAAGCGGATATTTTCGGTACACGCTTTGAAAAGTGCGTGTCCTGCGGTGCGCCGATTATCAAGAAGGGCAACCGAAAGAAATATTGCGAGAAGTGCGCTCAAAGAGCTTACAAAGCTCAGCAGGCAGAGTACGCAAGAAGAAAACGGGCAGAGTCGAAAAATAGGCACTGAAAAAGCCAGCAATATCAAGGCTTTTCAGTTCCCGCACTTTGAGGGGTAAGGTGTTTATACCTTTACCCCTCGTTTTTAATTTAGGGGCGTTTGGGTACGCCCCGGAAAGGAGGGTTCAATGGCTGATATTAAAACGAGAGACGTCGTGAAAGGCACAATCAAGAAGATCGACAAAGCGGCAATCGCCGCAAACCGTATGCGCTCCGCCTATGTGCAGACAAAGGAAAAGGCAGAACACACAACGCACCCGGATGAGCATAATGCCGAGGAGTACGCCTCCGACCGAGTGGAAGGCGGCGTTGGCCGTATTACGCACGAAGCGGCGCACCAGTTTGATAAGCAGGGGCGCAAGGGACTGGAAGAAACGAAACGGAATGTGTCCAAAGCAAAGGACGGTGTTCAGAGGTTCCGGGAAAAGCGGGCGGCTGAGTCGATAAAAAGGCAGACTGTCCGCACCTCTGGGAATAAGACCATCAAGGCGGTCGAGCAAACGGAAAAGACGATCAAACAGTCTGCCAGTTCTGCCGGTAAGAAAACCATCAAAACTGCCGGGAAAGGTACAGCCAAGGCCGCACAGAGGTCGGTCAAGACCACGAAAACGGCAATCAAGACCACACAGCAGGCGGCAAAGACGGCGCAGAAAACCGCACAGGCTACGGTGAAAGCATCGCAAAGAGCCGCACAAGCAGCCAAAGCCACAGCCAAGGCAGCGGTTGCCGGTGTAAAAGCTGCCGTAAAAGCAACGATTGCCGCAGTCAAAGCAATCATAGCGGCGACAAAAGCACTGGTCTCCGCTATCGCCGCAGGCGGCTGGGTTGCCGTTGCGGTCATTGTCGTAATTTGCCTGATTGCTCTGATCTGCGGCTCTGTTTTCGGGGTGTTCTTCTCCGGGGAGGATTCCGGCACGGGTATGTCAATGCAGACAGCCGTGCAGGAGATCAACACCGACTATGACAGCAAGCTGGAAGCGGAGAAAAGCTCCGTTTCTTATGATGATATGGAGGTCAGCGGCGGTCGTGCTGTTTGGAAAGATGTATTGGCAGTCTATGCAGTCAAGACCAATACCGACAAGGACAATCCGCAGGAGGTTGCCACGATGGACGAGAGCAAGAAGCAAATCCTCTCGGACATCTTTTGGGAGATGAACAGCATTTCTTCCCGGAGCGAGAGCCATTCGGAAACGGAGATCACCGAAACGGATGACGGAAACGGCAACATCGTTCAGACGGAAGCGACGGTTACAAAGACAACGCTTTATATTACCGTTTCTCATTTGACGGTGGATGAAATGGCTGACCTATATGGCTTTGACGCAGAACAGCGGGAGTATCTTGCCGAGCTGCTCAAGGATGAGAACAACTCTATTTGGGCAGCGGTGCTTTACGGCATCCGATACAGTGACGATCAGATCGTCACCGTGGCGCTTTCGCAGGTCGGCAATGTTGGCGGTCAGCCATATTGGTCATGGTACGGCTTCGGAAGTCGTGTGGAATGGTGTGCCTGTTTTGTATCGTGGTGCGCCAACGAGTGCGGCTACATTGATACCGGAGTTATTCCCAAGTTTGCAGGCTGCGTCAATGGCGTCCAGTGGTTCAAAGACCGTGGACAATGGATTGACGGCTC